>Ga0172382_10000753_pt1 | contig 60066 bp, 56 predicted proteins | sample Leawel138RmetaG_FD_122245 | JGI IMG/M metagenome (GOLD analysis project Ga0172382, IMG submission 122245) | Leachate microbial communities from a municipal landfill in Southern Ontario, Canada - Leachate well 138R metaG | ecosystem: Engineered > Solid waste > Landfill > Unclassified | place...
GGCCAGAAGCGCGACGAATGCGAACCAGGTCAGGCTGGACTGGCCGTGCGGCACGATGACGAGCGCGGCGAGCAGCGGCCCGAGGGCGCCGCCCGCCTGGCCGCCGATCTGGAAGATGCCTTGAGCCAGCCCCTGCCGTCCGCCCGAGGCGTTGCGGGCCATGCGCGTCGCTTCCGGATGGAAAATCGACGAGCCGATCCCGATGCAGGCCGCCGATACGAGGATCATGGCGTAGGTCGACGCGAAACCGAGCCCGACGAGACCCGCGAGCGTGAAGGTCATGCCGACGACCGTTGAATAGGGCGCGGGATGGTGATCGGTGTAGTGGCCGACGACAGGCTGCAGCAGCGAGGCAGAGATCTGGAAGGTCAGCGTGATCATGCCGACCTGCACGAAGTCGAGTGCGTAGACCTCCTTCAGGATCGGATAGATCGCCGGGATCAACGACTGGATCAGATCGTTCAGAAGATGCGTCAGGCTGAGGACCAGCAGAACCGCCAGATGTGTCCGGGGCCGGCTGGAGAGGGATAGCGCCTGGCTCATGCTTGACGTCCATCAACGCACATGAATATCATGCCGCATGATTTCATGAAGAGAATACCATGCTCAAGACCGTCGGTGCCAGCGGCCAGCTCTCGCTGGGCAAGAAATACGCGGGTCAGCATTTCGAGATGAAGGTCGAAGCCGATGGACGCGTGGTGCTGGTACCGGTACAGATCGTAGCGCGTGCCTCGGCCGCACCGGAGCTCCCTCGGTTCCGCCGCTTCAAGGTGTCTCGGATCGAGCCCGTATCGAGGGATGAGCTGCATGAACGCGGCGTTTCTTGACACCAACATCCTGATCTACGCTCACCTGCAGGTTGAAGACGATCCTCGCTGCGAACGCGCATACCGTTTCCTGCGGACTTCGACGCGCTTCGTCCTGAGCACACAGGTCATTGCCGAATATTCGGCACGGATGATCCGGCAGAAGCTGTCCGATGCGCATATCTACGGCAACGTGGAAGCCCTGCTCACATATTACGACGTCCGTGATGTCTCCTCATCGACGCTACGCACTGCCTGGGGAGTACGTCAGCGCTATGGCTTTGCCTACCGGGACAGCCAGATCGTCGCGTCCGCCCTCGAGGCGGGCTGCGACACGCTGTACACCGAGGATCTTCAGCACGGCCAGGTCATCGAGAAGAGACTGACGCTGGTCAATCCGCTGCTTGGCGATTGACCGTCACTACGCCAGGTGGATTGGCTCTGCTGCCGAGCGCCTCGAGGTCGAGAAGACCGAGGCAGCTTTCAGGATGAATTCATGATCGCAGAAGCGCTCTTTGCAACCAATTGAATTCATTGGGAATTCTGGAGCGGGAAACGAGTCTCGAACTCGCGACCTCAACCTTGGCAAGGTTGCGCTCTACCAACTGAGCTATTCCCGCGGACATCACGCCTGTGCTTGCGCGAAGACAGAGATTATAACGGCTATTTTTCGGCCCGCAAGTAGGGACGGGCCCGCTGCAGGTAGTAGAACATCGACCACACGGTCAGCACCGCGGCGATCACGATGAGCACGGTGCCGACGTGACGCGTCGCGATCCCGAGTATCCGCGCGTCCAGCAGCAGCAGCGGTATCGCGACGAGCTGCGAAGCCGTCTTGAACTTGCCGATCTTGTGGACCGCCACGCTGGCATGCGCCCCGATCCGGGCCATCCATTCGCGCAGCGCCGAGATGGCGATCTCGCGCCCGACGATGATCACCGCGATGAGGCCATCGACGCGACCGAGCTGCACCAGCATCACGAGCGCCGCGCAGACCAGCAGCTTGTCCGCGACCGGATCGAGGAAGGCGCCGAACGCCGTGGTCTGGCCGAGGCGGCGCGCCAGGTAGCCGTCGACCCAGTCGGTCACCGCGGCGACGATGAACATCGTCGTGGCGATCAGGTTCTGGTGCCAGGTGCTGAGCGGCAGGTAGTAGACGGCCACCAGCAGCGGGATCGCCAGCATGCGGCCCCAGGTCAGGATGATGGGAAGGTTGATCGGCATCGCGCCCGTCTTTCCGGAAAAAGCCTTCTGCCCCGACACCGTGTCATCCGTGCAGGTTCCGGTATATCTGTTCGGCCAGCTTGCGGCTGACCCCGTCGACCGAGGCGAGATCCTCGACACTGGCCGACATGATGCCACGCAGGCCACCGAACCGGGCGAGCAGCCGCTGGCGGCGCCTGGGGCCGACTCCTTCGATCTCCTCGAGCCGCGACCGGCTGCGTGCCTTGCCGCGACGGGCCCGCATTCCGGTGATCGCGAAGCGATGGGCCTCGTCGCGGATCTGGGCGACGAGCATCAGCGCCGCCGAATCGCGCCCCAGCGCGACCGGCTCGCGCCCGTCGGCGAAAACCAGGGTCTCGAGGCCGACCCGTCGCCCTTCCCCCTTGGCCACGCCAACGAGGATGCCGGCATCGATGCCGATCTCGGCGAACACCTGGCGCGCCACTTCGACCTGGCCGCGGCCACCGTCGATGAGGACGATGTCGGGAATGCGGATGGCGGCGCCACCCTGGCGGCGCCTGCCGGTTCCGGCAGCCGGGGCCGGCGCCTCGTCATCGGCGGAGGCTGCCTCGATGTCGACGCCCGCCTCCGGTCCGGACACCTCGTGCCCTGCTTCGCTCCCCTCGGCCGGATCCGGCGCGGGCGCTTCCGATTCCATGCCGGCGTCGAGCGTGAGCCCACCATAGCGCCGTGTCAGCACCTGGCGCATTGCCGCGTAGTCGTCGCCCGGCGTGATGCCGGAGATGTTGAAGCGCCGGTACTGGCTGCTCTGCATCGCGTGGTTCTCGTAGACGACGCAGGACGCCTGGGTCGCCTCGCCGGCCGTATGCGAGATGTCGAAGCATTCGATGCGCAATTCGCCGAGATCCCGTTCCTCGGTGATGCCGAGCGCCTCCGCCAGCGCCCGCGTCCGCGCCTGTTGCGAGCCCTCCTCGGCGAGCACCCGGGCCAGCGCGATGGCCGCATTGTTCTCGGCCATTTCGAGCCAGCGCCGCCGCGCGGACTGCGGCTGGCGCACCCAGCTCACGGCCCGCCCCGCCCGCTCGACGAGCCAGTCCATCACCGCCTGCGAGGGTTTCGGCTCCGCGCACACGATCACCGGGGGAACGAAGGCTTCCGAATAGTGCTGCACCACGAAGGCCTCGAGCAGTTCGGCACGCGCATCGACATGATCGATATCGCTCGCATGCAGCGGAAAATGCGCCTTGTCGCCCAGATGCCGGCCACCGCGGACCATGGCGAGGTCCACGCAGACCCGCCCGCCGCTGGCCGCGACCGCGATGATGTCGGCGTCGACGTCACTGCCCGATTCCATGGAGTGCTGCGACAGTACGCCCGACAGGGCGCCCATCCGGTCGCGCCAGACCGCGGCTTCCTCGTAACGCATGTCGGCGGCGGCTTCCTGCATGCGGCGCTCGAGCCCGTCGAGGACATCCTGGTGGGCGCCGCCGAGAAAGCGCACCGCATCCTCGACATCGCGCTGGTACGCCTCCTGGTCGATCAGTCCGACGCAGGGCGCCGTGCAGCGGCCGATCTGGTAGAGCAGGCAGGGCCGGGACCGGTTCGCGAACACCGTGTCCTCGCAGGTCCGCAGCCGGAACACCTTCTGCAGCAGGCCGATCGCCTGGCGAACCGACCAGGCGTTGGGATAGGGGCCGAAGTAATGCCCCTGGCGATCGACGCCGCCGCGATAGTAGGCCAGGCGCGGATACGCATGCGCCGTGAGCCGGACATAGGGATAGGACTTGTCGTCCCGGAACAGGATGTTGTAGCGCGGATGCCCGGTCTTGATCAGGTTGTTCTCGAGCAGCAGCGCTTCCGCCTCGGAACGGGTGACCGTCGTCTCGATCCGGTGGACCCGGGCCACCATGAGCGCGATCCGCGGTGACAGCGCGGCGGCGTCCCGGAAGTACGAGGACACCCGCTTGCGCAGGTCGCGCGCCTTGCCGACGTAGAGCAGGGCATCGTCGGCGCCGAACATCTGGTACACGCCGGGCCGATGGGGAAGCCGTGCGACATAGCCGTGCAGGTCGACTTCGGGCCTGTCACCGCCCATCAGCGGCCTCCAGCGGAAATATCAGCGCTGTGTCTCACCGGCATGCCCCAGCCCGGGCGCGGTTCGGGATGCCTCGAGGATCACGAAGGCGAGCACCGCATCCGATTCATCCGACAGCGAGACATGGGCCACCAGGCCGCGCTCCTCGAGCAGGGGCGCCAGCGCCTTGCGAGCCACCGCGATCGGCTTGCCCCGCCGGTCGTTGAGGATCTGCAGCGAGAGCAGGGTCATCGGCCCGCGCAGGCCGATCCCGAGCGCCTTGGAGAAGGCTTCCTTGCCGGCGAAGCGCTTGGCCAGGTAGCGTGCCGCATAACCTTCGCCGTGCCCGTCCTTGCCGCGCCGGCGGTGGAACTCGACGAGTTCTTCCGGTCCGAGCACCCGTCGCGCGAAGCGATCCCCCCAGCGCGCGAGCAGTATCTCGATGCGCTCCAGCCGGACGATATCCGTACCGATTCCGACGATCATCTCAATGGCGCCCGGCCGCCTCGCGCATCAGCCGCTTCATCTCGCGCACCGCTTCGCGCAGACCGATGAACAGGGCGCGCGAGACGATCGCATGGCCGATGTGGAGCTCGCGCACCCCGGCCAGCGCGGCCACCGGCTGGACATTGAAGTAGTTGAGCGCATGCCCGGCGTTGAAGCGCATGCCGCACGCGAGGATGGCCTCGCCGGCGGCGCGGATGCGCCGCAGCTCCTCCTGTACCGCCGGGCTGTCGACATCGCGACCGCGGTCGTGGAAGGCGTGCGCATACGGACCGGTATGGACCTCGCAGACGCGCGCACCGATGCGCTGCGCCGCCTCGACCTGGGCGGGATCGGCGTCGATGAACACGCTGCTCACGATGCCCGCATCGTCCAGGCGGGCCACCGCGTCGCGCAGCATCGCTTCCTGGCCGACGATGTCCAGGCCCCCTTCGGTGGTCACCTCGTGGCGCCCCTCGGGTACCAGCATCGCCATCTCCGGCTTGAGCTCGCAGGCGATCGCGAGCATCTCGGTGGTCGCCGCCATCTCGAGGTTGAGCTTGATCTGGGTCAGGTCGCGCAGCCGGCGGACATCCTCGTCGTGGATGTGGCGGCGGTCTTCCCGCAGGTGGACGGTGATGCCGTCCGCCCCGCCCAGATGGGCCTCGACCGCGGCCCAGACCGGGTCGGGCTCGTAGGTCCGGCGCGCCTGCCGTACGCTGGCGACGTGGTCGATGTTGACACCGAGTTCGATCATCATGCTTCCTGTGGGCAGGACCCGCCGCGTTGCGGCGGTCTCGCGCTAGAGCCGTTGCAGATCGACGAGGATCTGCCGCGTATTGAGCGGCGCGCCATCGAGGTGCGACGCCAGCACCGCCCTCGTGAGGTATTTTGCCTGTTGTCGGCTGTCGGGGGTTTCGAACTGCCCGGAGTCGAGGGCGATCAGGGTCTGGCCCGACACCGCGGGCCCCCCCTCGCCGGCCAGCGCCGGCCGGAAACCCATGCCCGGGCTCCACGCATAGTCGGTATCCGGCGCGATCGGCCGGCCCTCGGCATCATGCGCGAGATCCGGCGCATAGCCGGTTTCGCGCAGCAGCAGCCATTCGAAGCGGCGCAGGGTCTCGTCGATCGAGGCGCCGGCCGACAGCGCCCCCAGCGCCTTCTCGTAGCCGTCGAAGAGCGCCGGATGGGGATCCTCGCGCGGCAGCAGCCGGATCAGGAGCTCGTTCATGTAGAACGCGCTCAGCAGGGCCTGGCCGGCCGGCGAGGTGAGCCCGCCGCGCCATTCGGCGCCGATCAGGGTGCGCAGTTCATTGCGTCCGCTCCAGCCCACGGTCAGCGGCTGGAACTGCAGGAGCACGGCACGCAGCGCCGAGCGGGGCCGCTTCGCGCCCTTGGCAACCGCGCCGATGCGGCCATGGTTCCGCGAGAACAGGTCGACGACCAGGCTCGTCTCACGATAGGGGACCATGTGCAGGAGGAAAGCGGGCTCCTCCCCGACCCGATGGCCGCTGCCACCCGCTGCGCCGGACACCACGCCGCTCACTCGTAGCCGTAGGCCCGCAGGCTCTGCTCGGTGTCGGCCCAGCCGGACCGGACCTTGACGAAGATCTCGAGGAAGACCCGGGCGCCGACCAGGCGTTCGAGGTCCATGCGCGCTTCGCTGGCGATCCGCTTGATGCGCTCGCCGCCCTTGCCGAGCACGATGCCCTTCTGGCTGTCGCGATCGACCAGCACGACCGCGCTGATCCGGCGCAGATTCGGAAGCACCTCGTACTGTTCGACGAGCACCGTGCTTTCGTAGGGCAGTTCATCGCCGAGAAGCCGGAACAGCTTCTCGCGGATCAGCTCGCCGGCGAGGAAGCGTTCGCTGCGATCGGTCAGCTCGTCATCGTCGTAGGCGCGAGGCCCCGCCGGCAGGCGTTTCGCGCAGAGTTCCACCAGCAGGTCGACCTGGTAGCCGCTGCGGGCGCTGATGGGCACGTATTCGTCGAAATCGCGCACATCCCGGGCGATCTCGACGAGCCGCATCAGGCGCGCCCGGTCCCGGGCGGCGTCGGTCTTGTTGATCGCCAGCATCACCGGCCGGTCGGTGGGCAGCAGCCTGGCCAGGCGCGCATCGGCCTCGGTCCAGCCGTGACCGTCGCACACCTGCACCACCACGTCGGCATCGGCGGCAACCTGGCGCGCCGTGCGGTTGAGCACCCGGTTCAGGGCCCCGCCGCTGCGCGTCTGGTAGCCGGGACTGTCGAGGAACAGCAACTGGGCATGAGGCAGGGTATGGACGCCCATGATGCGATGGCGCGTCGTCTGGGGCCGATCCGCGGTGATGGCGAGCTTCTGGCCCACGATCCGGTTGAGCAGGGTCGACTTTCCGACATTGGGCCGGCCGACGATGGCGACGTAGCCGCAACGATGTTCCGGGGAAGCCATTGCCGGGTCGGCGGCAGCCGGCCCGGGGGGATTTATCTCAGGCACGGCGAACCGCATCGGATATCGGTTCGGGCGTCCTGCCGGCGACCGAGCGGCCCCGCCGGGCGCCATTGCCGGCGCCGGAACGGGCCCGGGCCGCCTCGAGCGCGAGCTTGGCGGCCGCCTGCTCGGCGGCACGGCGGCTGCCCCCGCTGCCGAGCACCTGGATATCGAGCCTGGGAATGGCGCACTCGACCTCGAACATCTGCTTGTGGGCCGCGCCGTGGGTCGCGACGACCGAGTACAGCGGCAGGGGCAGCTTGCAGCCCTGCAGATGCTCCTGCAGCAAGGTCTTGGCGTCCTTGCCGAGGGTGCGCGGATCGACCGTGCGCAGGATCGGTCGGTAGAGCCCGCCGATGACGCGCTCGGCGACCTCGAAGCCGGCATCGAGGTAGATCGCGCCGAAAACCGCCTCGAGGGTGTCGGCGAGGATCGAGGGACGGCGGGCGCCGCCGCTCTTGCGTTCGCCCTCGCCCAGCAGCAGTTCGCTGCTCAGATCGAGCCCCTGGGCGATCTCGTAGAGCGACTGCTGGCGCACCAGGTTGGCGCGCACCCGCGAGAGATCGCCTTCGTCGAGCTGCCCGTAGGTCCGGTAGAGAAGCGCCGCGACCACGCCGCTGAGAATCGCGTCGCCGAGGAATTCGAGCCTTTCGTTGTGGGGCTGGCCATAGCTGCGATGGGTCAGTGCCTGGCGCAACAGCGAGACGTCCGAGAACTCGTGGCCGAGCCGGGCCTGGAGTTCGTCGTGGGGCATGGGTCCGGTTTCAACGGCTGGCGCTGCTGCCTGCATAGTCGAACACCAGGCTGGCGGGGCCCGCCAGCGGGATCCGCTTCTCGTAGGCGAAACTGACGACCGGCCCGTCCGGACTGCGCTCGATGATCAGGTCGGCGCCGCGGATCGAGGAGATGTCGTCGATCGCGGCATGGCGATCGAAGGCCCGGCGGATGCCTTCGGGGGTTCCGCTCGCATCCTGCGCCGACTTGTTGACGGCGCTGACGATGGCCCGGTATTCGATGAAGCCCGGGATCGCCGGCATCAGGACGATCACCACGATCGCCACCACGATCGCGGCGATGATCAGGTTGATGAGACCGAGCCCGCCCTGGCGGTCTCGGCTTGCCGGCATGCTGGCGGGTATTGTCATTCGAATGTCCCGATCCGTTTGAGGTCGCCGAAATTCATCCAGATGAAGAAGGCCTTGCCGACGATGTTCTCCTCGGGCACGAAGCCCCAGAAGCGGCTGTCGAGGCTGTTCTCGCGATTGTCGCCCATCACGAAGTAGTGCCCTTCCGGGACGGTGCATCGCACCCCGTCGCTATTGTAGGTGCATCTGTCCCGGAACCGCGTGAAGGACTGTGGCGTGATTGACGATGTTTTTTCCAGATTTGTCAATATCTTATGGGGTGTTTCTCCCAAGGTTTCTAGGTACTGGGAGCTGAAATTCAGGGATTCGGAATCGAAGAACTCGCCATCCCGGACAAGGGGGATCTCCTCGCCGTTGATGCGCAGCCGGCGCCCGAAATACACGACCTCGTCGCCGGGCAGCCCGACCACCCGCTTGATGTAGTCGATGGAAGTATCCAGCGGATACCGGAACACCATCACGTCGCCCCGCTCGGGCAGGCCGATCGGCATGATCTTGGTATGGACGATGGGCAGGCGAACCCCGTAGGTGGACTTGTTCACCAGGATGAGGTCGCCCGTGAGCAGCGTCGGCATCATCGAGCCGGAGGGAATCTTGAAGGGCTCGGCGATGAAGGAACGGACCACGAAGACGATGAGGATCACCGGGAACAGGCCGGCGGTGTACTCCAGCCACCAGGGCTGGCGCATCGCGTTCTCGTGGATGCGCCGGCGCTCGGCCCGCATGCCTTCCTCGCCCTCCTGCGCCCGGATCCGGGCCGCGCCCTGCGCATCGAAGGTCTCGAGCGCCGCGCTGGCGGCGCGCAGCCGGGCCGGACGAAAGCGCGCGCGATCCGCGATCCAGGCGACGAAGGAGACGATCAGCAGGATGAACAGGATCAGGGCGAAGTTCATCAACGGTCCTCGACTTGGAGCACGGCCAGGAAGGCTTCCTGCGGGATCTCGACCGAACCCACCTGCTTCATGCGCTTCTTGCCGGCCTTCTGCTTCTCGAGCAGCTTCTTCTTGCGCGTGATGTCGCCGCCGTAGCACTTGGCCAGCACGTTCTTGCGCAGCGCCTTCACGTTCTCGCGAGCGATGATGTTGCCGCCGATGGCGGCCTGGATCGCGACGTCGTACATCTGGCGGGGAATCAGCTCGCGCATCTTGGAGGCGACCTCGCGCCCGCGTGACTGCGACACCGAGCGGTGGGCGATCAGCGAGAGCGCGTCGACGCGTTCGCCGTTGACGAGGATGTCGAGCTTGACGACGTCCGAGGCGCGATACTCCCTGAACTCGTAGTCCATCGACGCATAGCCGCGCGAGACCGATTTCAGGCGATCGAAGAAGTCGAGGACGATCTCGTTCATGGGCAGCTCGTAGGTGAGCTGCACCTGGCGGCCATGGTATGCGAGGTTGGTCTGCACCCCGCGCTTGTTGTTGCACAGGGTCATGACCGGCCCGACGTATTCCTGGGGCAGGAACACCGTCACCGAGACGATCGGCTCGCGGATCTCCTCGTAGCTGCCCGGTTCCGGCATCTTCGAGGGGTTCTCGATCTTCAGGATCTCGCCGTCCTTCATGAGGACCTCGTAGACCACGGTCGGCGCGGTCGTGATGAGGTCCATGTCGAACTCTCGCTCGAGCCTCTCCTGGACGATGTCCATGTGCAGCATGCCGAGGAAGCCGCAGCGAAACCCGAAGCCCAGGGCCTGCGAGACCTCGGGTTCGTAGTGCAGCGAGGCGTCGTTCAGCTGCAGCTTCTCGAGCGCGTCGCGCATCGCGTCGAACTGGCTCGCCTCGACGGGGTAGAGGCCGGCGAAGACCGAGGGCTTGACCTCGCGGAAGCCGGGCAGCGGCTGCGCCGCCTTGCGATTGACCACGGTGATGGTGTCGCCCACCTTGGCCGCCGCCAGCTCCTTGATGCCGGCGATGACGAAGCCGACGTCACCGGCGGAAAGCTCCTCGACGACCGTCGACTTGGGAGTGAACTGGCCGACCTGGTCGACCGGATAGGTGTTGCCGGTGGCCATCAGGAGGATCTTGTCCCTGGCGCGCAGGCGGCCGTTGACGATCCGCACCAGCATGACGACGCCGACGTAGTTGTCGAACCAGGAGTCGATGATCAGCGCCTGCAGCGGTTCGTCGGGCGAGCCCACCGGCGGCGGCATGCGCGTGACCACCGCCTCGAGGATCTCGTCGATGCCCTCGCCCGTCTTGGCGCTGGCGCGGATCGCATCGGTCGCGTCGATGCCGATGACGTCCTCGATCTCGGCGGCCGCACCGTCCGGATCGGCCTGGGGCAGGTCCATCTTGTTGAGCACCGGCACCACCTGGACGCCGAGGTCGATGGCGGTATAGCAGTTGGCCACGGTCTGGGCCTCGACCCCCTGCGAGGCGTCGACGACCAGCAGGGCCCCTTCGCAGGCCGACAGCGAGCGGCTGACCTCGTAGGCGAAGTCGACGTGACCGGGGGTGTCGATGAGATTGAGCCGGTAGGTCCGGCCGTCGCGGGCCTGGTAGCTCAGCGAGGCGGTCTGCGCCTTGATGGTGATGCCGCGTTCGCGCTCGAGCGACATGGAGTCGAGCACCTGGGACTCCATTTCCCGATCGGACAGTCCCCCGCAGCGCTGGATGAGACGATCGGCCAGGGTGGATTTACCGTGGTCGATATGGGCAATGATCGAGAAATTACGGGTCAGTTCCATGGTGCCTGAGAAAGCAAAAACGCGTCGGTGCCGACGCGTCCTTGCATTCTATCGGAAGCGGACATCAGGGCGCGGTCGGCCGTATCGGAACGAACTGGGCACTGTCGCCACGCCGGATCAGCAGGACATGATTCCGGTTGCGGTCGATCTCGCTGACCAGCTGGCTGAACTGCTCGGCGCTGGTCACTTCCTGGTTGTTCAGACCCAGAATGATATCGCCCGGCCGGATGCCCACCGATTCGGCCGGCCCGGTGACGCTCTCGACCAGCACACCGCGCTCGATGCGCAGCTGGGAGCGCTGCTCGGCGCTCAGGTCGGTCACGCCCAGGCCCAGCGGGTTGCTGGTCGGCGTGGGCGTCGGCGTCTGCTGGCCCGGCGCCCTCGCCTGGCGATCGGACTGCATCTCGCCGACGGTGACGCTGAGGTCGCGATACTGCCCGCGGCGCCAGACCCGGATATCGACCGTCGCTCCCGGGGCGGTGCCGCCGACGATGCGCGGCAGATCGCTGGAGCGCTCGATCTTGCGACCGTTGAAACCGACGATGATGTCGCCCACCTCGACCCCGGCCTGGTCGGCCGGCCCGCCCGGCTCGACGCTGCGCACCAGGGAGCCTTCCGCATTGGGCAGCCCGAGGGGCTCGGCAACCTCCTTGGTCACCTCGGCGATACCCACGCCGATGCGGCCGCGAACCACCCGGCCGCTTGCCTTGAGCTGCTCGGCGATCTGCATCGCTTCATCGATCGGGATCGCGAAGGAAATACCCATGAACCCGCCGGTACGGCTGTAGATCTGCGAATTGATACCGACCACCCTGCCCTGCATGTCGATCAGGGGCCCGCCCGAGTTGCCGGGATTGACCGCGACGTCGGTCTGGATGAAGGGCAGGTATTCACCGGTATCGCGACCCTTCGCCGACACGATGCCGGCGGTGACCGTGCTGTCCAGGCCGAAGGGCGAGCCGATCGCCAGCACCCAGTCGCCCACCCGCAACATTTCGGGATCGCCGATATCGACCTCCGGCAGGTCGGTTTCGGTATCGATGCGGATCAGGGCGACGTCGGTGCGCCGATCCGAGCCGATGAGCTCGGCCTTGAACTCGCGCTTGTCGGTCAGGGTGACGTAGATCTCGTCGGCGCCGTCGACCACATGGTGATTGGTCAGCACCAGGCCGTCGGAGGACACGATGAAGCCCGAGCCGAGCCCACGCGGCACCTCGGCGCCCGGCTGCCCGGGTGGCGTGGGCGACTGCCGGGGCGGAAAGAAGCGCCGGAAGAATTCGTAGAAGGGATCGTCCTCGGACATCCCCGGCGGCAGGGGGACGGCGGGTGAGGCCGAACGCTCGCGGATCCGCTCGGCCGTGCGGATATTGACCACGCTCGGGCCGATGCGCTCGACCAGGTCGGCGAACTGGGGCAGCCCACGGGTATCGGCCGCGCCGGGGGAAGCGAATCCGAAGGCCAGGCCAAGGCCCAGCACCAGGCTCGGGAGGAAATTCTTCATGCGATCAGCCTCGAGGGAAGGTCCATGTGCCCGCCAGCCCGATGGGGGACGCGGACATGGGGAATTTGCCGCCGCCGGCCGGGGAATTCAAGTGGCAGCGTGGAATTCAAGTGGCAATGACCGATGGGCCCGCCCTGCCCGTCCACACCAGCCAGCGACACATCGCCCGCCATTGTCGCTCGTCGCAGTCGCGGCGACCCAGCCGCAGGTGCAGCGCAAGGCCCCGCCGGTCTTCGGCAAGGAGCCAGATCTCGGCAGCCCCGAGCTGCCAGCGGCGCGGCACCAGCGCCACTGCCCGGGCCGGATCGCCTCCCGGCGCGGCCAGCCAGGCGGCATTACCAGCCGGATCGACCAGCAGGCGTCCCGATCCGGATGGTCGGCCCGATCGCCAGCCGGCCCAGGCCAGCAGCACCGCGAGGACGACGAGCAGGCCCAGCACCGAGGCCGGCAGGGGCGGATCGAGCAGGATGCAGAGCCCGGCCGCGGACAGGCCGAGGACCGCGCCGACGCCGGGCCAGCGGGCGCGCTGCCGACGCACCGGACCGATATCGAACGCCAGCGTCGAAGGCATCAGCCTAGCCTCGCGAGCGGTACCCGGACCGGGTTCGATCCGCCCATGAACACTTCAGGCCCGCCGGAAGATCAGCGTGCCGTTGGTACCGCCAAAACCGAAGGAGTTCTTCATGGCGGCCCGGATCGGCATCTCGCGCGCGGTGTTGGCGCAATAGTCGAGATCGCACTCCGGATCCTGGTTGAAGATGTTGATCGTCGGTGGCGAGACCTGGTTGTGCACGGCCAGGACGGTAAAGACCGACTCGATCCCGCCGGCGCCGCCCAGCAGGTGGCCGGTCATCGACTTGGTCGAGTTGACGACGATGCCATGGGCCCGCTCGCCCAGGGCGAGCTTGATGGCATCGGTCTCGTTCTTGTCGCCCAGGGGCGTCGAGGTGCCGTGCGCATTGAGGTAGTCGACCTCGTCGGGAGCGATGCCCGCGTTGCGCAGCGCCGCGGCCATGCAGCGACGGGGTCCGTCGGTGCTCGGCGCGGTGATGTGGTGGGCATCGGCGCTCATGCCGAAGCCGGCGAGCTCGGCGTAGATCTTCGCGCCGCGCCGCTTCGCATGCTCGTATTCCTCGAGCACCATCACGCCGGCGCCTTCGCCGAGGACGAAACCGTCGCGATCGATGTCCCAGGGACGACTGGCGGTCTCGGGATCGTCGTTGCGCGTCGACAGCGCCCGGGCCGCGCAGAATCCGCCCAGACCGAGGGGCGAGACGGTGGACTCGGCGCCACCGGCGACCATCACGTCGGCATCGCCGTATTCGATCAGGCGACCGGCCTCCCCGATGCAGTGCAGGCCGGTGGTGCAGGCGGTGACGATCGAGAGGTTCGGGCCCTTGAGCCCGTACATGATCGACAGCTGCCCCGAGATCATGTTGATGATCGAGCCCGGCACGAAGAACGGAGAGATCCGGCGCACCCCGCGGTTGAGGTATTCGCTGTGGGTTTCCTCGATCAGGGGCAGGCCCCCGATGCCGGAACCCACGATCGCCCCGATTCGCTCGTCGTTGGATTCGTCGATCTCGATGCCACTGTCGGCCATCGCCTGCGCGGAAGCGGCGAGACCGAAGTGGATGAAGGTGTCGAAGCCGCGGGCGGTCTTGGCCGGCAGGTAGGCGGTGACGTCGAAATCACGAACCTCCCCGGCGAACCGGGTCGGGAACGTGGACGCATCGAACCGCGTGACCGGCCCGATGCCGGACCGCCCCGCGAGGATGCCGGACCAGGCCTGCGGGATATCGTTCCCGACCGGGCTGACGATACCCAGGCCGGTGACGACGACTCGTCGGCGTGTCATGTCGGAAGCCCGCCCGGAAGGCTCAGGCCTTCGAGTGCGACTTGACGTAGTCGATGGCCTGCTGGACGGTCGTGATCTTCTCGGCCTCTTCGTCCGGGATCTCGGTCTCGAATTCGTCCTCGAGCGCCATCACCAGTTCGACGGTGTCGAGCGAGTCCGCCCCCAGGTCATCGACGAAGACGGACTCGTTCTTGACTTCCGCCTCGTTCACGCCGAGTTGCTCAGCGACGATTTTCTTGACTCGTTGCTCGATGTTTTCCATTTTCCTTGGCTCCAGATTTAGGCGCCCCTGCCCTCGGGATTCGCGGACGCGGGCGGATTGTAACAGTATCGACAGACCCGGATGCTGCCCGAAATCGGCGGGCCGGGACGGGTTTTCGGGAATTCTCGAACGGACTTCGGAATCCCCTGATCAGTTCATCAGCATGCCGCCATTGACATCCAGCGTGGTACCCGTGATATAGGCGCCGCCCGGACCCGCCAGGAAAGCCACCGCGCGGGCGATGTCCTCGGGCTGGCCGAGCCGGCCCAGCGGGATGCGCGACATCAGGGCCTGGGTCTGCTCGTCGCCCAGTGCCCGCGTCATGTCGGTATCGATGAAGCCGGGCGCAACGCAGTTGACCGTGATGTTCCGGCTGCCGAGCTCCTGCGCGAGCGCGCGGCTCATGCCGGCGACACCGGCCTTGGCCGCGGCGTAGTTGGCCTGGCCCGGATTGCCACCCTCGCCGACCACGGATGTGATGTTGACGATGCGCCCCGCGCGCGCCTTCATCATGGGGCGCATGACGAGCCGGCACAGCCGGAAGACGGCCGTGAGATTGGTGTCGATCACCGCGTCCCATTCCTCGTCCTTCATGCGCATCGCCAGGTTGTCGCGGGTGATGCCGGCATTGTTGACGAGGATCGTGATGGGGGCGAAGCGCTTGCCGATGGCGTCGACGAGCTCGGCGCAGGCCTGGGCATTGCCGACTTCTAGCACCTCGCCGCCACCGCTGACGCCGGCCTGCGCGAAGGCCGCCGAGATGGCATCGGCGCCGGCCGCGCTGGTCGCGGTGCCCACCACCGTGGCGCCCTGCTGGCCGAGTTCCAGCGCGATCGCCCGGCCGATGCCGCGTGAGGCGCCGGTCACCAGCGCCACCTGTCCGTCGAGACTCATGATGCCTCCGCGAGGGTGGCCTCGAGGGAGGCCTGATCGAAAACCGCGCTCACCGGAATCGACTTGTCGATCCGGCCGACGAGCCCGGCCAGGACCTTGCCCGGGCCGAACTCGATGATGCGGGTGGCGCCCATCGACTTGAGCTTGTGGACCACTTCGACCCAGCGCACCGGGCTGTAGGCCTGGCGCACCAGGGCATCGCGGATGCGGTCGGGCTCGGATTCGACGGCGACGTCGACATTGTTCACCAGGGCGACGGCCGGCGGCCGGATCGTGACTTCGGCCAGGGCGCGCCCGAGGCGCTCGCCGGCCGGACGCAGCAGCGTGCTGTGGAACGGCGCCGAGACCGGCAGGGGCATGGCCCGCCGGGCGCCGAGTTCCCGGGCGATCTCGCAGGCGCGCTCGACGGCGGCCTTGTGGCCGGCGATGACCACCTGCGCCGGTGCGTTGAAGTTGACCGGCTCGACGACTTCACCCGGAACCGCTTCGAGGGCGCGCGCGCATGCCTGGGCGACGGCATCGTCGTCCAGGCCGAGCAGGGCCGCCATCGCGCCGGTGCCCACCGGCACGGCTTCCTGCATGGCCGTGGCCCGCAGGCGCACCAGCGGCACCGCATCGGCGGGCGCGAGCGAGCCCGCCGCCACCAGGGCGGTGTACTCGCCGAGGCTGTGGCCGGCGACGATGTCGGCCGGCGCCCCGCCGGCGGCGCGCCATGCGAGATAGCAGCCGTAGCCGGCCAGCAGCATCGCCGGCTGGGTGTTGACGGTCAGCGAGAGGTCTTCGGCCGGACCCTGCGCGATCAGGGCGGAGAGCGGTTCGCCGAGCGCCGCATCGGCCGCCGCCAGCAGGCTGGCGACGTCGGGCTGCGCCGCGAAGGCATCGAGCATGCCGACCTTCTGGGAGCCCTGTCCCGGGAATACACAGGCGATGGTCATGGTTTCCTCACATCCGCGCCAGCACGGCGCCCCAGGTGAAGCCGCCGCCGACCCCTTCCATCAGGACGTGGTGTCCCGGGCGGATGCGGCCGTCGCGGACCGCGGCATCGAGCGCCAGCGGCACCGAGGCGGCCGAGGTGTTGGCATGGCGATCGACCGTGACCACGACCCGCTCGGGAGGCAGGCCCAGCTTTCGCGCGGTCGATTTCAGTATGCGGACATTGGCCTGGTGGGGAATCAGCCAGTCGATCGAGTCGAGATCCAGCCCGGCGGCGGCGACGGTTTCGCGGGCGACCGAGTCGAGCACGCCGACCGCGAGCTTGAAGACGGCCTGCCCGTCCATGGTCAGGAAGGGATGGCCGGCGATGCTGCCCCCGCTGACATTGCCGGCGGTACGCAGGATGGATTCATGGGTGCCGTCGGCATGCAGGCGCGAAGCGAGGATGCCGGGCTCGGACGAGGCCTGCAGCACCACGGCGCCGGCGCCGTCGCCGAACAGGACGCAGGTGCCGCGGTCCGACCAGTCGAGGATGCGCGAGAAGGTCTCGGCGCCAATGACCAGGGCGTTGCGCGCGTTGCCGGCGCGGATCATGGCGTCGGCGGTCGCCATCGCGTACACGAAGCCCGAGCACACCGCCTGGACGTCGAAGGCGGCGCAGCCAGACGCGCCGAGCGCCTTCTGGACCAGGCAGGCGGCGCTCGGGAACACCCAGTCGGGGGTCGAGGTGGCGAGCACGATGAGATCGATGTCGCCGGCCTGCACGCCGGCCGCCTCGAGCGCCCGCCGCGAGGCCTCGGTGGCCAGCTGGCTGGTGGTGACGTGGGGCTCGGCGAGGTAGCGCTGCCGGATGCCGGTACGGGCGACGATCCATTCGTCCGAAGTCTCGATACCGTCGGCGGCGAGCCGCCGGGCGAGGGTCTCGTTGTCGACCGGCTCACCGGGCAGGTAGCTGCCGGTCCCGACGATACGGCTGAAGACAGTCATGAAAGGCTCGATCCTTGGGCGGCGGCCACGACGACCGGCTCGTCGATGCCAGCCTGCGGCATCGCGGCGGCGCGCGCCAGGTTGTCGGCGATACCCTGCAGCAGGCCGTTGCGTACCGAATCGAAGGCACGCCGCAGGGCGGCCTCGTAGGCGAAGGCATCGGCCGATCCGTGGCTCTTGACGACCACGCCGCGCAGGCCCACCAGCGCGGCGCCATTGAAGCGCCGATGATCGAGCCGGCGCTTGAAGCGGCGCAGCACCGGAAACGACAGGACCGCCATGAGGCGGGTGAACAGGTGACGCTCGTACTCCTCGCGGATGAATCCGCCGAGCATCTGCGCCAGTCCCTCGGATGCCTTGAGGGCGACGTTGCCGACGAAGCCGTCGCAGACGATGACGTCGGCCTTGCCGGAATAGACGTCATCGCCCTCGACGTTGCCGACGAAGTTCAGATTGGCGGCGCGCAGCAGCTCGGCGGCGCGCTTGACGGCTTCATTGCCCTTGATGAGTTCCTCGCCGACATTGAGCAGGCCCACCGTCGGGCGCTCCTTGCGATCGAGGGCGGTCACCAGCGCTGCGCCCATCATGGCGAACTGCAGCATGTGCTCGGGCTCGCAATCGACATTGGCGCCGACGTCGAGCATCGTCGTCATGCCGCCGAGCCGGTTGGGCATCTGGGTCGCGATGGCCGGGCGGTCCATGCCGTCGAGCATCTTGAGGACGAAGCGCGAGATCGCCATCAGGGCGCCGGTGTTGCCGGCGCTCACGCAGGCATCGGCGGTGCCGTCCTTGACGGCCGCGATCGCCAGGCGCATCGACGATTGGCGCTTGCTGCGCAGGGCCGCCGTCGGCGATTCGTCCATCGCGATGATCTCCTCGGCATGCAACACCTCGAGCCGGGAAAAATCGACCCCACGATGCGGGGCGAGCGCGGCGCGGATCTCGGCTTCGCGCCCGACCAGCAGCAGCCGGACATCCGGCTCCCGGGCAAGAAAGGACACCGCAGCGGGAACCGTCACGGCCAGGCCGTGATCGCCTCCCATGCAGTCGATCGCGATTCGAACGCTCATTTCGTCAGGGCCGCGCCCTCGGGACGGATCCCTCGCACCGCGCACGATGCGCGGCCAGCGGCCGGGCCGGCGGTGTCGCCGGGATCAATCGTCGGACTTGGTCTTTACGACTTTCTTGCCGCGATAGTAACCGGTCGGGCTGACGTGGTGACGCAGATGCACTTCGCCCGTCGTCGGCTCGAGGGCAAGCGCGCCCGCTTGCAGGCCGTCGTGCGAGCGGCGCATGTTGCGTCGCGACGGCGACTTCTTGTTCTGCTGAACGGCCATGATCGAAGCTCCTGCATGCAGGCTCGCGGGCGGAAGATCCGGGCAGCCGGTCCGCGCGTGCCGAAGTTTTGGATTCTCTTGATCCATCGCGAACCCGGGATCCGGTCGGTCCGTCGAAAAAGATCAATCGAAAATTATAGCAGGCTTCGAACACCTGATATCGAATGCCGTGCATCGCCGGCGGGAGCGCCGCCTCAGGCCGTCTCGTCGCCACCGCCATGCAGCTTGCGCAGGTCCGCGAAGGGATGTCTGGGCTGCGCGGGCGATTCGGCATCCGCCTCGCCGCCGTGGCCGGCCGGCAGTTCGCATTCCGCATGACGCGGCAGGGGCGGAACCGCGAGGATCAGCTCGTCCTCGACCAGGTCCGCCAGGCGAAACGGCACATCGGCCGCGACCACCTCGAGCTCGGATTCCGGATCGTCGAGGCGCTCCGCGGTTTCCTCGTCGGCGACCAGCAGGAACTCCCGGCTGTCGTTGACCTCGATGTCGACGGGTCCGAGACAACGCACGCAGGGCACGGGCAGGATCGCTTCGATGGCGAGCCCGAGATAGGTGTCGTCGCCCCCCTCGGGGCGAGGCCGGCGCCGGGCGCTCGCCCGCCACCTGACCTCGTCGCCGGGGCCGGCCAGCAGCGTCCCCAGCCGTTCGAATCCGGCCAGCGGCCAGCTCCCCGACAGGGTCTCGGCCCGCCGGACGAGCCTGTCGATGTCGATCCGGGCGTTTTCCATGCGTCTTCCGATGGCGGCCGAAGGGCCGCCCACCCATCATAATAGCGAGCCGACGGACGCGCCGCCGACCCGGCACGGCCAGCGACACCCCAGCCCCGGTACTCCGCCCGATGCCAGCGCCCGATCTCATCCTCGCCTCGACCTCGACCTATCGTCGCGAACTGCTTGCGCGCCTGCGCCTGCCCTTTCGGGTGGTCTCGCCCGAGGTCGACGAAACACCGGCCGCGGGCGAGTCGCCCGCGGCGCTGGCGAAGCGGCTCGCGCTGGCCAAGGCCGATGCCGTGGCCCGGCGCCATCCCGCCGCCTGGGTGCTCGGCTCGGACCAGGTGGCCAGCGCCGATGGGCGCGCCGCCATCGGCAAGCCCGGCAGCCATGCCGCCGCGGTGGCGCAACTGCGCGCAGCTTCCGGCCTGGAGCTCTCGTTCCATACCGCGGTGGCGCTGCGCAACCACGAGACCGGCTTCGCGGCCTGTGAAACTGACGAAACCCGGGTCCGCTTCCGCGAGCTGGACGATGCCATGATCGAGCGCTACCTGGGGCTCGAGCCCGCCTACGATTGCGCCGGCGCCGCCCGCGTCGAGGCGCTCGGCATCGCCCTGGCCGAGCGCATCGACAGCCGGGATCCCAGCGCCCTGGTCGGCCTGCCGCTGGTCGCCGTCTGTTCGCTGCTGGCCCGCGCCGGTCTGCCGGTACTGGGCGCGGCCTGGGGCGAGGCCCGATGAGCGCCCCCGGTCGCCTGATCCTGTTGCCGGTTCCGCTCGATCCTGCGCAGTCGCCGCTCGAGGTCCTGCCCGCGGCGACCTGGGAGCATTTCGCCCGGCTCGACATCTACGTGGTCGAGAATGCGAAGGCGGCGCGCCGCTTCCTCAAGCCCCTGGTCGGGGATCGACCGCTGCAGTCGCTCGAGCTGATCGAATGGAGCGCGAACCATCGCCGGCTCGACGCCGAAGAGGCGCTGGCGCCGCTCATGCGCGGCATCGACATGGGCCTGCTGTCGGATGCCGGCTGCCCGGCGGTGGCCGATCCGGGAGCCGACCTGGTCGCCGCCGCCCATCGCCTGGGCGCGCGCGTGGTGCCGGCGATCGGACCCAGCGCCCTGCTGCTCGCCCTGATGGCCAGCGGCATGGGAGGCCAGCGCTTCGCCTTCGTCGGCTACCTGCCCAGCGAAGCCGCCGACCGCCAGGCCGCCTTGCGCGAGCTCGAGCAACGCTCGGCGGCCGGCGACGAGACGATCCTGTTCATCGAAACCCCGTATCGCAACCATGCCATGCTCGAGGCCGCCATCGAGTGCCTCGCGCCCGGCACCGTGCTGATGAGCGCCTCCGGCCTGAGCCTCGCGCAGGAACGCATCGTGTCGCGCCCGGTGGCCGCCTGGCGCCAGGCCGGCGCCGCGGCAGCCGGGCTCAAGCGCAGGACCCCGGCGGTATTCGGGCTCAAGGCGGCGCCGACTCAGCCGCCGCGGCGCCCGGGCGGCGGCTCAGCGCAGGGCCGCCGGACTGCCGGCGTCCAGCCCCAGCGCCGCGCCGAAACCCGCCGCAAATCGCGCCCCGACCTGGCGCGCAAGCCGCTCGGCGACTGATTCGCGCGGCGTGTAGTCGACGATCGCGTCGACCTCGATCTCGTCGCGGGCGACCGAGCGAACCGTTCCCAGGGCATCGACCAGGCCGAGATCCACCGCCCGGGTGCCGGTCCAGACCAGCCCGGTGAACACTTCCGGCTGGTCGCGCAGGCGATCACCCCGGCCGTCGCGCACCGCGGTGATGAACTGGTCGTGGATGGAATCGAGCAACTGCTGGGCATGCAGGCGCGCGATCTCGTCCTGCGGCGAGAACGGATCGAGGAAGCCCTTGTTGGCGCCCGCCGTGAGCAGGCGACGCTCGATCCCGAGCTTCTCCATGGCCCCGGTGAAGCCGAAGCCGTCGATCAGGACGCCGATCGAGCCCACGAGGCTCGCCTTGTCGGCGAAGATGCGATCGGCGGCGGCGGCCACGTAGTAGGCGCCCGATGCGCCGACCTCCTCGACCACGGCGAACAGCGGCTTGTCGGGAAACCTGGCCCGCAGCCGCCGGATCTCGTCATAGATCTGGCCCGCCTGGACCGGGCTGCCGCCGGGACTGTTGATCCGCAGGATGACGCCGCGCACCGCCGAGGTCTCGAATGCCGAGAGCAATGCGTCGTTGATCCGCTCGGCCGAATTGGAACCGCCCTCCTCGATCGGCCCGCGGATATCGATCACCGCCGCATGCGATCCGGCGGCATCGAGGCTGCCGGGCCCGAGCATCCCCAGCGCGATGACCCCGACCAGCAGGAACACGGCCAGGTACACGAGCCGGAAGAAGATCGACCAGCGTCGCGCCCGACGGCGCTCCACGAGGCTTTCGCTGGCGAGCTTCTCGAGGAGCTTCCTCGTCCAGCGCTCGTCGTCCCGGCCCGGCGTCGACCCGCCGGCTTCCGTCTGTTCCCTGTCCGTCAATTTCCGGCTCCCGGCCTGATGAAGACATCGATCGTACCTGCGGATCTCCCGGCGTTCATCTCATCCGATCCGCGGAAACAGGAAATCCGACAGCTCCCCGGCATGGTCGACCAGGCCCAGCGTCATCCGCGATGCCAGTTCCGCCCGCGGGTGCGCGCCGTAGGTGACCCCGATCGCAGCCGTGCCCGCCGCGATCGCCATGTCGAGGTCGTGGGTGGTGTCCCCGATCATGACCGCGGCCCGCGGATCGACGCCGAGTTCCCCGCAGATGTCCCGCAACATCCAGGGGTCGGGCTTCGGCACACCCTCGTCGGCGGTGCGGGTAGTCACGAAATAACGCGACCATCCGGTCTGGGCGAGCGCGCGGTCGAGGCCGGCGCGCGACTTGCCGGTGGCGATCGCGACCCAGGCATCGGTCGCGGCGAGGCGCTCGAGCAGGGCCTCGATGCCCTCGAAGGGCGTGAGCGTCGCATCCCGGGCGAAGTAATGCACCCGGTAGCGTTCGAGATACTCCGGTATGCGCTCGCGCGGCAGCTCCGGAACCGCATGGGCCAGCGCATCGAACATCCCCAGGCCGATCACGTGGGCGGCGCGCTCCGCGGATGGCACCGGGAGGTCGAGATCGGCGGCGGACTGGCGAATCGCATGGACGATCGCGCCGGTGGTGTTCATCAGCGTTCCATCCCAGTCGAAGACGACGAGGCTGAACTTGTCGGGCATGGGCACTAGCGAATGCCTCCGGTTGCGGATCGGGGGGTGGATGGCGGCGGCACCAGCGCATCGAATTGCGCCGGCACGGGCGCGACCAGTCGCAGGATCGCGCCGCTGGCCGGATGACGTACCGTCATCGCGGCCGCATGCAGGAACATCCTGCCATGACCGGCCCGGGCCAGGGCCCGGCCGAGCGCGAAATCGGCGTACTTGGGATCGCCCGCCACCGGATGTCCGATATGGGCGAGATGGACCCGGATCTGGTGGGTCCGGCCCGTCTCGATACGGCAGGCGACGCGAGTGAACTCACCCAGCGCGAGGCTGGCGTGCGCAAGGCCCTGCACGCGCGTCAGCGCCTCCTGGCCGTGGGCCGGATCGACCGCCACCCGGCGCTCGCCTTCGGCCGTGAGGTAGCGCCGCAGCGGCGCCGCGATGGTGCGCGAGCGCAGCGGGAGCCGGCCCTGCACGATCGCCACGTAATCCTTGCCGGCCGCCCGTTCGCGCAGCTGGGCATGCAGGCCGACCAGCGCCTGGCGGCGCTTGGCGAGCATCAGGATGCCCGAGGTATCCCGGTCGATCCGGTGCACCAGCTCCAGGAAGCGCTGTTCGGGGCGCGCGGCCCGCAGCATCTCGATCACGCCGGCGTCGATCCCGCTGCCCCCGTGCACCGCGAGGCCCGCCGGCTTGTCGACGACGAGCAGGGAGTCGTCCTCGAACAGGACGGCCAGCTTGCGGGCGCCCCGGGCCCGCTCATGGTCGGACATGCGTCCGGGGAATGCCACGGCGTCGGTCCGCAGGGGCGGAATCCTCACGGTATCGCCCACCGCCAGGCGGGTATCGGATTTCGCCCGTCGGCCGTTGACCCGCACCTGGCCCTCGCGAATCACCCGGTGCAGGTGGCCGCGAGGCACACCGCGGCACTCCCTGGCGAGGAAATTGTCGAGGCGCTGGCCCTCCGAGCGCTCGTCCACCGGCACCAGGCGAACGGCCGGCGCGGGGCCGGACGGCCCGTCAGCGCCGACCTTCGGCCGGGTTTCCGGATACTCGCCACATGACGGCAATGGCTTCAAGTTGCTATACTCGCTCGGCTGTCAAGGAATTTCCGTTATCCGCCGTGCGCGAGGAACCGACTCGCCCACCCGGCGATCCGAAGGCCTCCGGCGGTTCGATCGGGCTCGTCCCGATCATCCGAGGCGAATTCTAACGGTCGCAGACTGACCGGACAGCTGGAAGAACAGACAATCCGCGGCATCGTCGGCTGAACGACGATGCGCGGGACGATGCGAATTCAAGCGACGATTTCGAGGGGCCGCGCCACATCGCGGCTCAGACGGCGGATGGCCCTTCCGGACAACGACTGGCAGGACGGCAGCCCCCCTTCGGACCGAAGGCCAGGGGCTTTTCCCGTTCGCCCTCCCGACGCCAGAAAGGCTGGCGGCGCCTGCCGCTAGCCCACCCGACAGCTCGCGCTTCCTTTCACATCTCCCGCTGGCCCTGGTGCCGGCCACGCATTTTTGCGCCGGGAGTTTTCAATGAAAAGAATGCTGTTCAATGCGACGCATGCCGAAGAGCTGCGCGTGGCGATCGTCGATGGCCAGAAGCTCATCGACATCGATATCGAATCGGCCGGGCGCGAATCCCGGAAAAGCAACATCTACAAGGGCGTGGTGACCCGGGTCGAGCCCAGCCTCGAAGCCTGCTTCGTCAACTACGGCGAAGAGCGCCACGGTTTCCTGCCGTTCAAGGAAATCTCCCGCTCGTATTTCCGCAACGGCGTCGACGCCTCGAAGGCCCGGATCCAGGACGCCATCTCGGAAGGCACCGAGCTGATCGTCCAGGTCGACAAGGAGGAGCGCGGCAACAAGGGCGCGGCCCTGACGACCTTCGTTTCGCTGGCCGGACGGTATCTCGTGGTGATGCCGAACAATCCCCGCGGTGGCGGCGTATCGCGGCGGGTCGAGGGCGACGATCGCCAGGAACTGCGCGAAACCATGGACAAGCTCGAGTACCCCTCGGGCATGAGCCTGATCGCCCGCACCGCCGGCATCGGCCGCAGCGCCGAGGAACTGCAGTGGGACCTGAACTACCTGCTCCAGCTCTGGACCGCCATCGAGGGCGCCGCCGGCTCGGCGCCCGGGCCCTTCCTGATCTACCAGGAATCGAGCCTCGTCATCCGCGCGATCCGCGACTACTTCTCCCCGGACATCGGCGAGATCCTCATCGACACCGAGGACATCCACGACCAGGCCCACCAGTTCATGGCCCATGTGATGCCCGACATGGCGCATCGGGTCAAACGCTACCAGGACGACGCCCCGCTCTACTCCCGCTTTCAGATCGAGCACCAGATCGAGACGGCGTATTCGCGGATCGTGCCGCTGCCCTCGGGCGGTGCCATCGTCATCGACCACACCGAAGCGCTGGTCGCGATCGACGTCAACTCGGCGCGGGCGACCAAGGGTTCCGACATCGAGGAAACCGCCCTGCGCACCAACCTCGAGGCGGCCGACGAGGCCGCGCGCCAGATGCGGCTGCGCGACCTCGGCGGGCTGATCGTCATCGACTTCATCGACATGGAGAACGCGCGCAACCAGCGCGAGGTCGAACTCCGGCTCAAGGAAGCCCTGCACTACGATCGCGCCAGGGTGCAGGCCGGCAAGATCTCGCGCTTCGGCCTGATGGAACTGTCGCGCCAGCGGCTGCGTCCGGCGCTCAATGAAGGCACCCACATCACCTGCCCGCGCTGCACCGGCACGGGTGTGATCCGCGACGTCGAATCCGCCGCCCTGCATGTCCTGCGGGTGATCCAGGAAGAGGCGATGAAGGAGAGCACTGCGGCGATCCACACCCAGGTGCCCGTGGATGTCGCCACCTACCTGCTCAACGAGAAGCGTGGCGAAATCGCGAAGCTCGAAGCGCGGCTGAAGGTCGAGATCGTCCTGATCCCCAACAAGTTCATCGAGACGCCGCACTATCGCCTCGAGCGGATGCGCCACGACGACGAACGGCTCTCCACCTACCGGGCGAGCTATTCGATCGCCGACGGCCCCGCCGAGGACAACCGCTATCTCGCCGACAAGCTCGATGGCGGCAAGCCTCGCCAGGAAGCGGTCGTCAAGGGAATCGTGCGCGAAGGCTCGGCCCCGGTCCGACCGCAGCCGGAGGAGCCCGCGGCGGCCCGCGCCACTGCTGCGAGCTCGCTGCCGCTTGCCGCCGGCCAGGCCACCGGCGGCCTGATCGGCCGGATCATCAACTGGCTCACCGGCAAGGCCGCCAACGAGGCCGATGCCCAGGCGCCGGTCGCCGAGCAGCAAGCGGGCGCATCCGCCAGCCGGGAATCGGCCACCGCCTCGGGCGGCCGCTCGCGCGGCAACGGCAGGCGTGGCGAATCGCGCCGCGGTGGCCGCGGCGAGCGCGGCGAGCGCGGCGATCGATCCCGCGATGAAGCCCGCGCCGAGGGCGGGCGCGGTCGCGGACGTCGCGGCGAACGTTCGGCCGAGCGACAGAACGGCGAGCGCGATGCGGCGGCCCGCGTCGTGGAGCCGACCGACACTGTGGCGAGCACTGCGGATTCCGACGCAGGCGAAACCACCCGTGAGAGCCGTCCGCGCGGCCGGCGCGGCCGCCGAGGCTCCAGCGAGGGCCGGGAAGCCGAGCGCCAGGTGAACGAATCGATCGAATCGGCCGTCGCCGCCGCCACGGCGGCGGGCATGGCCAGCGCTTCCGCAGCCGAGGGTCCCGCCGAAACCGAGGCACGATCGGCGTCCGAAACGCCGACCGATGCCGGCATCGACACCAGCCCGGATGGCGACGCCATCGCGCAGGCCACGGACGACACGGCGGACGATGAAGGCCGTCGCCGCCGCTCGCGTCGCCGTCGGGGCCGTCGCGGTCGTGGTGAAACGAGCGCCGCCGCCGAAGCCGAGCAGGCGGACGCCGGCCAGGATTCCGCGGCCGGCGAACATGTCGAAACCACCGAACAGGCAGCCGATGCCGGCAAGCCTGAATCGGCGCCGGATTCCCGGCAGGACGAGCCCGCGCCGGCGCAGGCCATGGCGGAGCAGCCCCTTGCGCCAGCTGTAGCCACCGACGATCCGGTCGCCAGGGCACCCGAAGTCGAACCCGGGATCGTCGAACCGGAGCCCCGGATCGCCGAACCCGAGCCCCGCGGCGACGCTGCGGCGAGCACGGGCGCCGAGCCCGCCGAAGCGGTCGACGTCGCACCGGCCGAGCCCGCCGAAGCCGTGGTGGCGGAGTCGGAGCTGCTGCAACCGGAAGAGGTCGAACCGCCAGTGGTCGAGCAGGAACCCGCCGCTGCCGAAGACGTCGAGGTCGTCGAAACCCGGCTCGAATCGGCTGCGGCCGGCATCGCGGAGATCACGCCGATCGCCCAGGCCAGCGTGCCCAGCGTCGCCGAGCTCAAGGCGGTGGCTGCATCCGCCGGCCTGCAGATGATCGAGACCTCGCCCGAGGCCCGACACGCCGAACCGGAGCCGATCGTCGTGCAGCCGCGCAAGCCGCGCACCCGCAAGGCGCCGCCGCCGGTGGCGGCCGAGCCCCTGGAGCAGGTCGAAACCCGGGCAGGCGGCGACGCCTGAGCCGCGGCAATCTTCGTCGACGGGTCCGATACCCCTGCATCGGACCCGTCGATGATCTTTGCTCTAGACTGGCGGCGTGAGATCAACGCCTGCCAGGATCCGGATGCGCCTTCCATCGGAAGCCTCCAACGCCGATTCCCTCCACGACGCCAGTGCCCCGGCGCTTGCCCGGAATGCGGATTCGCCCACCGGGCAGTTCGGGGATCGGCTCGGACGACGGCTGCAGGATCTACGCATCTCGGTCACCGATCGCTGCAATTTCCGCTGCACCTACTGCATGCCGCGGGATGTCTTCGGACGCGACTATCCGTTCCTGCCGCAATCGTCCCTGCTGAGCTTCGAGGAGATCACTCGCCTGGCGGGAGTCTTCGTGGCGCACGGGGTCCGCAAGATCCGCCTGACCGGTGGCGAGCCCCTGCTGCGCAAGAACCTGGACCGGCTGGTCGGGATGCTGGCCAGACTGCGAACCCCTGCCGGGGAGCGACCGGAACTGACCCTCACGACCAATGGCGCCCTGCTCGCCCGCTTCGCCCGGCCGCTGCGCGAAGCGGGGCTCGATCGCCTGACCGTCAGCCTCGATTCGCTCGACGATGCGGTGTTCCGGCGCATGAACGATTCCGACTATCCGGTCGCGGATGTCCTCGCCGGCATCGAGGCGGCCCGGCAAGCCGGCTTCGGACGCATCAAGGTCAACATGGTGGTCAAGCGTGGTGTCAACGACGACGGCATCGTGCCCATGGCCGCGTATTTCCGGGGCAGCCCGCTCATCGTCCGCTTCATCGAATACATGGATGTCGGCTCGTCCAACGGCTGGCGGCTCGACGAGGTCGTGCCCAGCGCGGAGGTCGTTCGCCAGGTCGACGAGGCCTTCGGGCTCGAGCCGATTGCCCCGAACTATCGTGGCGAGGTCGCCCAGCGCTGGCGCTATCGCGACGGCATGGGCGAGATCGGCGTCATCTCCTCGGTCACCAGGCCCTTCTGCGCCGACTGTTCGCGGGCGCGCCTGTCGACCGAAGGCAAGCTGTTCACCTGCCTGTTCGCCACGCACGGCCACGATCTGCGGGCGCTGCTGCGCAACGGCGTCGATGATGCGGGGCTGAGCACGACCATCGGCGCCATCTGGGGCGCGCGCGAGGATCGCTACTCGGCCCTGCGATCGAGCGCCACCACCGGCTTGCGCAAGATCGAGATGTCCTACATCGGGGGCTGAGGGCGGTGACGACGCCAGGCCTGCCTCCGCCCCGGCCCGGCGCGATCACCGGCGTCATCCTCGCGGGCGGCATGAGCCGTCGGATGGGCAGCGATGGCGCAGCGGTCGACAAGGGTCTCGCGATGTTTCGTGGTCGCCCCATGGTGGCCTGGGTGATCGAACGCCTCCGCGGCCAGATCGACGAACTCTTGCTAAACGCCAACCGCAACGCGGCGCAGTACGCCCGCTTCGGGCCGCCGGTGATCAGGGACCGGATCGCCGGATTCGCGGGCCCGCTGGCCGGGATGGACGCGGCAATGGCGGTCGCCAGCCATGCCTGGGTGCTGAGCGTGCCCTGCGATTCGCCCTTCCTGCCCAATGATCTCGTCGAACGCATGGCGGCCGCCGTGGCGACCGCGGGGGTACCACTGGGCGTCGCCCGAAGCGGCGGTCGAGAACAATCGGTGTTCCTGCTGGCGCATCGCTCGCTCGCCCCGGGCATCGCGCGCTATCTCGATGCCGGCGAATCGAAGGTGGGCCGCTGGTACGCCCCGATCTCCCACGCCATGGTGGATTTCGATGATCCGGCCGCGTTTCGCAACATCAACACGCCCGAGCAACTCGCCCGTTTCGCCGATGGCTGAACCCCGCTTGCCAGGCCGCATCGCCAGCGCATCGGCCGATACGAGTCCCTCCAGTGACCTGCCGGTCGCCGCAGCCCTGCGTGCCATCATCGATGCGGTTTCCCCAGTCGGGGAAACGGAAACCCTCGCCTTGCGCGCCGCGCCCGGGCGCATTCTCGCGGCCGACCTGTCGTCGCCGATCGATGTGCCGCCCTGCGACAACTCGGCGATGGATGGCTATGCGATGCGCAGCACCGACCTCGATGCCACGCGGGCCACCGAACTGGCCGTGGTCGGAATGGCGCTCGCGGGCCGCCCCTACGACGGGGCCTGCCCGGGAGGCAGCGCCGTGCGCATCATGACGGGAGCGGCCATGCCGGCCGGACTCGACACCGTGGTGCCGCAGGAGTCCGTCGAGGCCGATGATAGCCGGGTCCTGGTGCCACCGGGGCAGCGGCCCGGCCAGCATCGCCGCCTTGCCGGCGAGGATCTCGCCACCGGCAGCCTGGCGCTGCCGGCGGGGCGGCGCCTGACGGCAGCCGACATCGGCCTGGCCGCCTCGCTGGGCATCGGCGAACTGGAGTTGCGACGCCGCGTGCGCGTGGCCTTCTTTTCGACCGGCGATGAGCTCCAGTCAATCGGCTCACCCCTGGGTATCGGCCGCATATATGACAGCAATCGATATGTGCTGGGCGCAATGCTCGATCGCCTCGGCGTCGAGGCGATCGATCTCGGTGTGGTGCCCGATCGTCCCGAAGCGCTGGAGGCGACGATGCGCGAAGCCGCCGGGCGCGCCGATGCGATCATCTCCACCGGCGGCGTATCGGTCGGAGAGGCCGATTACACCCGGGCCGTGATGGCCCGCCTGGGCCGGGTCGAGTTCTGGTCGATCGCGATGCGCCCCGGCCGGCCGATGGCTTTCGGGCGGATCGGGAAGACCTGGTATTTCGGCCTGCCCGGCAATCCGGTCGCGGTCATGGTGAGCTTTCATTTCCTCGCCCGCCCGGCCCTGCTCGCCCTGGGCGGCGCGCTGCCGACGGCCCCGGTATATGCCCGGGCCCGGGCCCTGGGGGCGATTCGCAAGCGGGCCGGCCGCACCGAATACCAGCGCGGCTTCATCGCGGCGGACGCGGATGGCGTGATGCAGGTCGAGCTCACCGGCAGCCAGGGCTCGGGGAGGCTCAGTTCGATGTCCCAGGCCAACTGCATGGTGGTGCTGCACCATGAACAAGGGCCCGTCGCCGCCGGCGAATGGGTGGACTGCCTCCCCTTCGAAGGCCTGATGGGCTGAAGGCGAACCCGTATCAGTGGCGCCCGGCCGCCCGAAGCCGCTGATAGCCCCCTCGGGCGGGGTCGAGCCGGGAATTCGCGAAGCACTGCTTCGCGCCGGCGAGACCGGCCGCGCCTGTGAGCGCAGCCGAAGCGAGCGTGGGGTCCGTTTTACTTCAGTGCAGCGGAATGTCGCTCACGAGCACGCCGTCGGCGTCAGCGTAGATCCAGTGCCCGGGGGCAATGGCGATACCGCCGAAATCGACCGGGACATCGACGCTGCCGCCACCGAGCTTGCGGCTGCGCCGCGGCATGGCCGCCAGCGCCCGCACGCCGATCGCGCAGGCATCGATCTCGGCGGTGTCGCGCACGCAGCCATTGACGAGCACACCCGCCCAGCCATTGTCCTCGGCGAGTACGGCGAGGTTTCCGCCCAGCAGCGCATAGCGCATGCTGGCGCCGCCATCGACCACCAGCACCCGCCCCTCGCCGGGCGTTTCCAGCCGGCTGCGCACCAGGGTGTTGTCCTCGAAGCAGCGCACCGTCGCGGCCGGGCCGCTGAAAGCGATCCGGCCACCCCAGGCGTGCAGCAGCGGCGACAGGATGCGCAGGCTGCCGCTGTCGAGGCGAGCCTCGTTGGCGTCGCAGAGATCGGTGGTGGCGGGCGGCTCGAGCGTCGGCACTTCCGGGCCCGACATTACTTCTTGTGGCTCAGCCCGCTGGGCAGGCTCGCGTAGTAGGCCGCGAGATTCTCGATGTCGGCCGATGAAAGCAGACTGGCCTGCGCGCTCATGATCGCGTTCTTGCGGGCACCCGACTTGTAGTCGCGCATCGCCTGGGCAAGGAAATCGGCATGCTGGCCGGAGAGGATCGGGTAGGAGGGATCGATCGAGGTCTTGCCGTCCTTGCCATGGCAGGCGGCGCAGACCTGATCGGCCTTTTCAGCGCCCTTGGCGAGGTCGGCGGCCTGCGCGAGGCCGGTGCAGGCCATCAGGGCCAGGGTCGAAACGAGGATCTTGGTCATCTCGGGGTTCCGCGTCCGGGCCGACTTTCAGCGGCTGGAATAGTAGGCGGCCAGGTCGGCCATGTCCTGTTCGCTCAGGCTGGCGGCGATGGCGCGCATCGACGGATGGCTGCGATCGCCCTTCTTGTAGGCGATGAGCGCATTCTTGATGTACTCGGCATTCTGGCCGGAAATGCGGGGCACCGGATAGACCAGCGGATAGGCTGTCTTGTAACCCGGGATCGCATGGCAGCCGATGCACATCGAGATCTTGTCCTTGGCGGCCTCGGCGTCGCCGGCTTCGACGGCCTGGCTCGAGAGCGGGACAAGGACGGCGAAGGCAAGCGGAAGTGCCGCCCGGGAAAGACGTTGCAGGCGCGAACAGGAATTGGACATGGGCATTCTTCGTGTCGCGCAAACGGGACGCGCGTTGTCGATTTCCGTGAGGGTGGGCCCGTAAGGCCCGGAGCAAGCAAGGAATTCTAGCCGAGCGCGCTCGACGGCGTCCAGCCATCGGACGGCAATCCGCTGGAGCCAGCCAGCCCTGCCGCCTACCCGGACCCTGGCCCGCTCGCGACGATGATACGGGCTTACCGCTATACTGAAGGGCTTGCAAGCCGCAACGGCACGGACAAACATCGAGACAGACAGGACTTCACATGCGCTTCGAAGGGTCAAAGAATTACGTCGCGACCGACGATCTGAAGCTCGCGGTCAACGCCGCCATCACACTGGAGCGACCCCTGTTGATCAAGGGCGAACCCGGTACCGGCAAGACGATGCTGGCCGAGGAAGTCGCCGCCGCGATCGACATGCCCCTGCTGCAATGGCATATCAAGTCGACCACCAAGGCCCAGCAGGGCCTGTACGAGTACGACGCGGTCTCCCGCCTCCGCGATTCCCAGCTCGGCGAGGAGAAGGTCAAGGACATCAACAACTACATCGTCAAGGGCGTGCTCTGGCAGGCCTTCGAATCCGATGTCCCGGTGGTGCTGCTCATCGACGAGATCGACAAGGCGGACATCGAGTTCCCCAACGACCTGCTGCGCGAACTCGATCGGATGGAGTTCTACTGCTACGAGACCCACCAGCTGATCCGCGCGAAGCACCGCCCGGTGGTGATGATCACCTCGAACAACGAGAAGGAGCTGCCCGACGCCTTCCTGCGTCGCTGCTTCTTCCACTACATCAAGTTCCCGGATCGCGAGACGATGCAGGCCATCGTCGATGTGCACTTCCCGGGCCTGAAGAAGGAGCTCCTCAAGGACGCGCTCGATACCTTCTTCCAGATCCGCGAGATGCCGGGGCTCAAGAAGAAGCCCTCCACCTCCGAGCTGCTCGACTGGCTGAAGCTCCTGCTGGCCGAGGACATCGCGCCCGAGGCGCTGCGCTCGCAGGACAACAAGGCGGTGATACCGCCGCTGCATGGCGCCCTGCTCAAGAACGAGCAGGATGTCCACCTCTTCGAGCGCCTCGTGTTCATGGCGCGGCACAACCGCTGACGGGCCTCGCAACGGCAGCTCCGGGGCGGGTCGCGCGAAGGAGATCGGCAAGCATGAAGCTCGACCGAGACGACTGGCCTCCGGCGGCGCTGACCCTCGTGGGCCGGCATGTGCGACTCGAGCCGCTCGGCGAGGAACACGGCCCGGAACTGCTGGAAGCGGCCGCCGATGGCCAGCTGTGGGACCTCTGGTACACCAGTGTGCCCGGCCCCGAAACGGTCGAGGACTGGATCGCCGATGCCCTCGACCAGCGTGACGATGGCCGCGCCCTGCCTTTCGTGGTGCGGCGGGTGCGCGATGAACGCATCGTCGGCTCGACCCGCTACATGAACATCGAAGCCCGGCAGCGCCGGCTCGAGATCGGCACCACCTGGTATTCGGCCTCGGTGCAGCGCACGGTGCTCAATACCGAATGCAAGTCGCTGCTGCTCGGCCATGCCTTCGAGACCCTCGACTGCATCGCCGTGGAGTTTCGTACCCACTGGTTCAACCAGGCATCGCGTCGCGCGATCGCCGGGCTGGGCGCGAAGCAGGACGGGATCCTGCGCAACCACCAGCGCCTGGCCGACGGCAGCCTGCGCGACACCGTGGTATTTTCGATCATTGACAGCGAATGGCCCGCCGTACGGCGCCATCTCGCCGGTCGGCTGGCCCGACTGCCACTGCCCTGACGGCACGAGACCACAATCATGCTGATCGATTTTTTCCAGCACCTGCGCAGCGCCAAGCTGCCCGTCTCGATCAAGGAATACCTGATGCTGCTCGAAGCCATGCAGCGCAAGGTCATCTCCCCGTCGATCGACGACTTCTACCATCTCTCGAAAGCCACCCTGGTCAAGGACGAGCGCAACTTCGACAAGTTCGACCGCGCCTTCGGTGCCTACTTCAAGGGTGTCGAATCGATCGCGGAGCTCTCGCTCGAAGTGCCCGAGGACTGGCTCAAGCGCATGATGCAGCGCCAGTTCACCGCCGAGGAGAAGGCCGCCATCGAGGCCATGGGCGGGCTCGACAAGCTCATGGAGCGCCTGCGCGAGATCCTCGCCGAGCAGAAGAAGCGCCATGAGGGCGGCAACAAGTGGCTGGGCACCAACGGCACCTCGCCCTTCGGCAACGGCGGCTACAACCCGGAAGGCATCCGCGTGGGCGGGCCGTCGGCGGGCAACCGGACCGCGGTCAAGGTCTGGGAGCAGCGCGCCTACCGCGACTACGACGACTCCGTCGAACTCGGCACGCGCAACATCAAGATCGCCCTGCGCCGCCTGCGCAAGTTCGCACGCGAGGGCGCCGAGGAAGAGCTCGATCTCGACGACACCATCGCCTCGACCGCCCGCAACGCCGGCTATCTCGACATCAAGATGGTCCCGGAGCGGCACAACACCATCAAGGTGCTCATGCTGCTCGATGTCGGCGGCACGATGGACGACCACATCAAGCAGACCGAAGAGCTATTCTCGGCCACCAAGACCGAGTTCAAGCACCTCGAATTCTTCTACTTCCACAACTGCGTCTACGATCACGTCTGGAAGAACAACCGGCGCCGCCATGCCGAGCGCACCCCGACCTGGGACATCCTGCGCAAGTTCAATTCCGACTACCGCCTGATCTTCGTCGGCGACGCCACCATGAGCCCCTACGAGATCCTCCAGCCCGGCGGATCGGTGGAGTACAACAACGAGGAAGCCGGGGCCGTCTGGCTGCGCCGGCTGGTGGAGCGCTTCCCGAAGTTCGCCTGGCTCAACCCCGAGCCCGAAGGCGTCTGGGAATACCGCCAGTCGATCTCGGTGATCAAGCAGATCATGGGCGACCGGATGTACCCGGTCACGATTCGCGGCCTCGAGCAGGCGATGCGCGAACTCGCCAAATGAAAATGGGGTCAGACACGATTTCCCCTTGGGAAATCGTGTCTGACCCCATTTTCGTTCACTCGATCCGGGGCGCCTGGCGCAGGACTTCCTCGATCGTCGTCGTGCCCTGGGCGATCCGGCTGGCGCCCGATACCCGCATCGGCCGCATGCCGTGGCGCACGGCGTGGCGGCGGATCGACTGCAGGGGCGCGCCCTCGGCGATGAGCTGCTGCATCGGCTCGTCGACCTGGAGCAATTCGTACAGGCCCAGGCGGCCGCGATAGCCGGTCATCCGGCATTCGAGGCAACCCACCGGGCGATGGATCCGTCGTGGCAGCGGCGACCGGAATGGCCGGATCATGCCGTGCCAGCGATCTTCCGGAATCTCGTCGGTGGGCTGCTTGCAGGCCGGGCACAGGCGTCGCACCAGGCGCTGGGCGAGCACCCCGATCAGGGTCGCGGCGAGCAGGTAGGACGGCACCCCGAGATCGATCATCCGCGTCACCGCCGACGGCGCATCGTTGGTGTGGAGGGTCGCCAGCACCAGGTGGCCGGTCAGCGCCGCCTGGATCGCCATCTCGGCGGTCTCGAGGTCGCGGATCTCGCCGATCATGATGATGTCCGGGTCCTGGCGCATCAGCGCCCTCACCCCGTCGGCGAAACCGAGATCGATGCCGGGCTGCACCTGCATCTGGTTGAAGCTCGCCTCGACCATCTCGATCGGATCCTCGACCGTGCAGACATTGACTTCCTCGGTCGCCAGCTGCTTGAGCGTCGTGTAGAGCGTCGTCGTCTTGCCCGACCCGGTCGGGCCGGTGACGAGGATGATGCCGTTGGGCCTCGAGACCATCGACTGCCAGGCGCCGAGCTCCTCGGGCATGAAGCCGAGCGCATCGAAGTCGAGCACGAGGACTTCGGGATCGAAGATCCGCATGACCAGCTTCTCGCCGAAGGCGGTCGGCATCGTCGCCAGCCGCAGCTCGATCTCCTTGCCGTCGGCCGCCCGGGTCTTGATCCGGCCGTCCTGGGGACGACGCTTCTCGATCACGTCCATGCGCCCGAGCAGCTTGATCCGGCTCGTCATCGCCGCCATCACCGCAGCCGGCACCTGGTAGACGTTGTGCATGACCCCGTCGATCCGGAAGCGGATCACCCCGAGCTCGCGACGCGGCTCGAGATGGATGTCGCTCGCGCGCTGCTCGAAGGCGTATTGCCAGAGCCAGTCGACGATGGTGACGATATGCTGGTCGTTGGCATCGAGATTGCGTCCCGAGCGGCCCAGCTCGACGAGCTGCTCGAAGTTCTCCTGGCCGGCGGCGCGTCCGTTGCGGCCGGCATCCTTGACCGAGCGGGCGAGCGTGAAGAACTCGGCGATGTATCGCTTGAGCGCGACCGGGTCGGCCAGCACCACGCGAATCCGCTTGCGCAGGACCTGGCCGAGCTCGTCGACCCAGTCAGTGATGAAGGGCTCGGCGGTGGCGATGGTGACCATGCCGGCCTCGACGCCGATCGGCAGGATCCGGAAGCGGCTCGCGTACTGGCTCGACATGACCTCGGATACCCGGGCGACATCCACCTTGAGCGGATCGATGTGGACATAGTCCAGGTCCAGTCGCGCGGCCAGCCAGCGGCCCAGGGTGTCGCTGTCGAGCGGCCGGCCCGCGGGTGTGCGCAGGCGACGCTGCGCCAGCGAGGCCAGCGCCGGTTGCTCGACACTGGAGATTCCGTCATAGCGCAGGATCGCGCCGGCATCCGCCTCGGCCAGCAGGCCGTCGGCGACCAGCGCCGGGACCAGGTCACGCAGTTGCAGGCGCTGGCCGGGACGGCCGATGTCGCCCGTTGCGACGCCCTCGTCCCGCGGCGCATGGCGCGGTATCGCTTCGGTCTGGCCGGATCTCATCGGAGCAGCCTAGCAGGCGGGGAGCGACCGTTCATCCGGCGGCGGATGAACGGCGCCCTGCTCCCCATGGGGTACCACTGCTTCGCGCCGGCGTGGGGGCTGGTCGACTTCAGACGGCCAGCCCGCCGGCTCCTTCCGGGCTGCGATCCCGCAGGGCGTTCACCCAGCCAGTGGCGCGCAGCGGCTGGCTCGCCTCGATCCCGGTCGCGCGCTCGTAGAGCGCCGGCCATGGCAGCACCCGCGGCGGCCCGGTGAATGCGAGCGCGATGACATTGCCCGCATCGACGGGCGGCAGGAGCTTGACCCGGCCTTCGAAGACCTCCTCGAGCTCGACAAGATGGGTGTCGAGGGATGCGTGCATGCCGAAGAGGTTGACGACCAGCACCCCGGGTTCGGCCAGCGCGGCCCGGCAGGCGGCATAGAACTCCCGCCCGCCCAGTACCGGGCCATTGGCCGCGGCATCGTAGGCGTCGACCTGGATGACCCGGAAGCGCCCCCGGTTGCGGGGATGGGCAACGAATTCAGCGCCGTCGTCGATGACGATCTCGAGCCGATCGTCCTCGGCCGGCAGGCCGAACTGCTGGCGGGCGACGGCCAGCACCGCGGGGTCGATCTCGACCACCACCACGCTTGCCCGCGGCAGTCGGCGCCAGCTGAACTTCGCCAGCGACGCCGCGCCGAGCCCGATCTGGAGGATCTCGCCCTCGGGCTCGACGAAGAGCTGCCAGGCCATCATGTGGCGAAGATAGTCGAGCTCGATGTCCCAGGGCCGGCGCAGGCGCATCGCGCCCTGCACCCAGACCGTGCCGAAGTGCAGGTAGCGCACGCCACGCTCGTCGGACACCGCGATCTGCGGGTCCGGCTCGGCTCGCCGGCCGAGGCGTCTCATTGCTGTCCCAGCAGCATCCGGTTGACCCGGCGCACGAACCCGGTGGGATCCTCCAGCTGGCCGCCTTCGGCGAGCAGGGCCTGCTCGAAGAGCAGCATCGCCCAGTCGCCGATGTCCTCCTCGTCGGCGGCGATCCGCCCGATCAGCGCATGCTCCGGATTGATCTCGAGAATCGGCTTGCGCTCGGGCGCGGTCTGGCCGGCCTGCTTGAGCAGTCGCTCGAGATGGGCGCTGATCTCGCCCTCGTCGGAAACCAGGCAGGATGCCGATTCGGTCAGCCGGCGCGTGACCCGCACCTCCTTGACCCGCTCGCCGAGCGCCTCGCGCAGCCTGCCGAGGAGTTCCTTGTGCTCCTCGGCACTGCGATCGGCCTGCGCCTTTTCCTCTTCGTCGGCCAGGCCGTCGAGTTCGAGATCGCCGCGCGCGACCGAGACCAGAGCCTTGCCGTCGAAATCCCCGAGGAAGCCGAGCATCCATTCATCGACCCGATCGACCAGCAGCAGGACCTCGATGCCCTTGCGCCCGAACAGCTCCAGGTGCGGACTGCTGCGGGCGGCCGCGGGCGATTCGGCGGTCAGGTAGTAGATCTTCTCCTGGCCCTCCTTCATGCGCCCGACATAGTCGGCCAGGGAAACGGTCTGCGCATCGCCTTCGGACCGGGTGCTGGCGAATCGCAGCAGCGGCAGGAGCCGTTCGCGGTTGCCGAAGTCCTCGCCAACGCCCTCCTTGAGGACCTGGCCGAACTCGGACCAGAAGTTCGCGTAGGCCTCGGGCTTGTCGGCCGCGAGCTCGTCGAGCATGCCGAGCACCCGGCGGATGTTGCCGTCGCGGATCGCCTTGACGTCGCGCGACTCCTGCAGGATCTCGCGGGAAACATTGAGCGGCAGGTCGGCCGAATCGATGATGCCGCGCACGAAGCGCAGGTAGGCGGGCAGCAGCTGCTGGGCGTCGTCCATGATGAACACCCGACGCACATAGAGCTTGATGCCGTGGCGATGCTCGCGATCCCAGATGTCGTAGGGCGCCCGCGACGGAATGAAGAGCAGCTGGGTGTACTCGCTGCGGCCCTCGACCCGGTTGTGGCTCCAGGCCAGCGGATCGGCGCCATCCTGGCCGAGATTGCGATAGAAGGCCTTGTAGTCCTCGTCGGCGAGTTCGGACTTCGGCCGCGACCACAGCGCGCCCGCCTGGTTGACGGTCTCCCACTCCTCGCCCTCCGCGGGCTTGTCCTCGCCCCCGGCCTTCTCGGCGCGCATCCGGATCGGCAGCGAGACGTGGTCGGAGTACTTGCGCACGATGGCGCGCAGGCGCCAGCCGTCGAGCAATGCATCGGTGGATTCCGCATCGGTGTCGGCATCCGCCGGACGCAGGTGCAGGACGACTTCGGTACCCCGCTGCGGCCGGTCGATCGCTTCGACCGTGAATTCGCCGCTGCCGTCCGATTCCCAGCGCACCCCCTCCCCGGCCGGCGCGCCGGCCCGCCGGCTCAGCACGACGACGCGCTCGGCGACGATGAAGGCCGAATAGAAACCGACACCGAACTGGCCGATCAGCTGCGCATCGCGGGCCTGGTCACCGGAGAGCTGGCCGAAGAACTCGCGGGTGCCCGAACGGGCGATGGTGCCGAGGTTGGACACCACCTCGTCGCGGCTCATCCCGATGCCGTTGTCGATCACGCGGATGGTTCGCGCCTCGCGGTCGACCTCGATCCGGATCGCCAGCTCCGCGTCGTCCTCGAACAGCCCGGGCGCATCGAGCGCCTCGAAGCGCAGCTTGTCGCAGGCATCCGATGCGTTGGAGACCAGTTCCCGCAGGAAGATCTCCCGGTTGCCGTACAGCGAATGGATCATCAGCTGCAGCAACTGGCGCACTTCGGTCTGGAAACCGAGGGTCTGCTTTTCGGACGGACTGGAATGCCCGTCCGGATTCGGAATCTCGCTCATCGACTGGAGTACCTCAATCATTCATGGCAGGCGCGGCCGCGGCGCCTGGTGTGGCGCGCGGCCCGGTGGCGCCCAGATGCGGTCCGGGCGGCCGGTTTTCAAGCCCGGCATGGCGGCCGGGCATCCTCGCCGATCAACCCAGCGGCTGGAAATGCGCATCGACCAGCTCCGGCCCGACCGCCTCGAAGCGATCGGGTGACCACACCGGCCGGCGGTCCTTGTCGATCAGCAGGGCGCGGACGCCCTCCGGGAAGTCATGGCGGCGCTGGTACTGGCGCGCCAGCACGAGGTCGAGATCGAGCACCTCGCGCAGGGAAAGATGCCGGCAGCGCTCCAGGTAGGCCCAGGTGACGTGGGCGGCCGTCGGCGATCCGCCGGCCAGGCTTTCGGCGGGCCGGGCGAAAAAGGCATCCTCGCCGGCCGCCGCCGTCAGGGCATCGCGCGCGCCGATCACATCGGGCTGGGCCGCGATGAAGCGGATCGCATCGAAGTACTGCTGCAGGCTCGAGGCCGGCAGCCCGGCATGATGACGCTGGTGCTGCGCCAGCAGCAGCCGGGTCACGGTGGCGAAATCCGCCGCCCCGCCCTGCCAGTCGATGTCGGCCAGTCCCTGGAACAGGGCTTCGCGCGACTCGAGCGGGACGAAGAAATCGGCAAGCCCCGCGAAGATCGCATCGGCTTCATTGACAGTGACCCCCGTCAGGGCCATCAGGGCCCCGGTTCCGCCGGGCGTGCGGTTCAGGAACCAGCCGCCGCCGACATCCGGGAACAGTCCGATATGGATCTCGGGCATCGCGATCCGCGAACCTTCGGCGACCACCCGGTGGCTTGCGCCAACCGACAGGCCGACGCCGCCGCCCATGTTGATCCCGTGCGAGTAGGAGACGAGCGGCTTCGGATAGGTGTGCAGCAGGTAATCGAGCTCGTACTCGACCGTGAAGAAGGCATCGCCGTACACGAAGCGATCGGGCTGGCCGCCGCGCACCTGGCGGATGACCTCGGCGACGTCGCCGCCGGCGCAGAACCCCTTGTCACCGGCGCCGGCAAGCACGACCGCAGCGATCGACTCGTCGGATGCCCAGGCACGGAACTGGGCAAGCATGGATTCGCACATCGCGAGATTGAGCGCATTGAGCTGTCGCGGCCGGTTCAGGATGGCGAAGCCGATCCGCCGGCCATTGCGCGCTTCGCGCAGCTCGTATCGCATCGGTGACTCGGTGGCGGCGGTGGTCGATTCAGGGGTGCTCATCGTTCAGGCTCCTTGTGCGGGTTCAGTGGCGCCCGGCCGCCCGCAGCCACTGACAGCCCCCTCGGGTGGCAGCGAGCGACAGCGGGCGTGGGGGCTGTTTCATTTCAGTCGGCGGGTTTCGCCATGGCGCAGCAGTTCGAATTCGCTGCGGGGAACGTTCATTTCGGCGAGCGCCCTTGCCAGCGCGTCGATCGGCGCATCGAGGGATTCGTCGGTCAGCTCGAAGGAGCCCCAGTGGATCCCGATCGAATAGCGCGAACCGACATCGCGATGGATCTGCACCGCCTCGGCCGGATCGACATGATAGTCGGCCATGAACCAGCGCGGCTCGTAGGCTCCCACCGGGATCAGGGCGAGATCGAAGCCGCCGAAACGGCGGCCGATCTCGATGAAATCGCGCGAATAACCGGTATCGCCGGCGAAGTAGGCATGCAGATCGTCGCTGCGCAGCACCCAGCCGCCCCACAGCGTCCGGTTGCGGTCGAAGGCGCTGCGGGCGCTCCAGTGATGGGCCGGCACGAAGCTGGCCTCGACGCCGTCGATGGTGATCGCATCCCACCAGTCGAAGGCGCGTACCCGTTCGATGCCGAGATCCCGGAACCAGGGGGCGAGCCCCAGGGGCACGAGGAAGCTCGGCGAATCCTCCTCGCGGGCGGCCAGCGCGAGGACCGTGTTGCGATCGAGATGATCGTAGTGGGCGTGCGATATCACCACGATGTCGATCGGCGGGAGTTGCTCGATGCTCATCGGCAGCGGCACCTTGCGCCGCGGGCCGAGCCACTGGTACGTGAACGCGCGTTCGGAGAACTGCGGATCGGTGAGGATGTTCTTGCCGCCCATCTGCAGCAGCACGGTCGCATGTCCGATCCAGGTGACCGTGGGTGCCCCCGGTTCGGCACGGGGCCTGGCCGGCTCGGGATCGGCAAGGCGAAAGCCGGCGTAGCCGTCGACGAACGCGGGGGGCCGCGGCAGCCCGTCGCGCCAGCGCTGCCAGAACCAGGAGGCCAGCGTCCCGAAGGATTTGTCGTTGCGGCTGCCGTCGGAATTGACGAAGCCGTCGGGCCGATGGTGCGCGCGCGCCGGGTCGAAGTCGGGATTGCGCCAGCTGCAGCCGGCCAGGGTGAAGGCCAGCAGCGCTGCCGCGGCCGCGGCGCCGATGATCCTGCGGATCGAACCGCTAGCCATCGACACGTGGCAGGGTCAGCCGGGCGTCCTTGATGCGGGGTTCGAGGAAGCGGCCCTTGCGGGCGCGATGGCCCCGCCAGGCCTCGAGCGCGATCGCGCCGAAAGCGCGCTCGATCGCCCTGCCGCCACGGCCGGTGCCGCTGGCGACGACGCCCTCGCGCCCATAGACGATCGCCTGGGCGAAGACATCGCGGGCCTCCAGCCCCATCAGGATGACGCCACGCCCGCCCTTGCGCAGGATCTTGACCTCGTCAAGACCGATGACCAGGGCCTTGCCTTCGCCGGAGACGCACAGCACCCGGTCATGGCCGGGGCGGAACACCGCCGGACGAGTCGGCTCGTCGTCGGGGCCCAGCGTGAGGAAGGTCTTGCCCTGGCGGGTGCGGCCGACGAGATCACTGGCCTGGCAGACCAGGCCGTTGCCGCCGCGGGTGGCGAGCAGCACCTGATCCTCGGCACGGGCGACGAAGGCGTAGGCGATGCGGCTGCCGGCCTCGAGCTCGACCAGGCTGGTGAGCGGCGCGCCGTCGCCGCGCGCCGAGGGAAGCTGCGCGACGCTGCAGGAATGGACCCGGCCGTTGGTGGCGATCACGAAGAGGTTATCGCTCTCGCGCGCCTCGAAGGCATCGTCGAAGCGATCGCCCGACTTGAAGCCGAACTGGCTCCAGTCGTGCCCATGGCCCTGGCGGGCCCGGACCCAGCCCTTGTCGGACACGATCACCGTGACCGGATCGTCGGAGACGCGGACTTCGACGATGGCCCGATCGGCCGCCTCGATGAGCGTGCGCCTATCGTCGCCATAAGCCTTGGCGTCGGCCTCGATCTCGCGGATGACCGCCCGTTTCATGGCGGCCGGATTGTCGAGCAGCTTCTCGAGATGCTCCTTCTCGGCGGCGAGCTTGGCGAGCTCCTGCTCGATCCGGATGGCTTCGAGCCGGGCCAGCTGGCGCAGGCGGATCTCGAGGATGTCCTCGGCCTGCCGGTCGCTCAGCGAGAAGCGCTCGATGAGGGCGGGCTTGGGTTCGTCGGATTCCCGGATGATCCGGATCACCTCGTCGATGTTCAGCAGCACCAGCTGCCGGCCCTCGAGGATGTGGATCCGGTCCTCGACCTTGCCCAGGCGATGGCTGGAACGACGGGTGACGGTGCGCAGCCGGAACTCGCCCCATTCGACGAGGATCGCCGCCAGGTCCTTCTGGCGAGGCCGGCCATCGATGCCGATCATCACGAGGTTGATCGCGACGTTGCTCTCGAGGCTGGTGTGCGCCAGCAAGGTGTTGAGCAGATCCTGCTGGTCGACCCGGCTGCTGCGCGGCTCGAACACGAGCCGCACCGCGGCTTCCTTGCCGGCCTCGTCGCGCACCGTGTCGAGCACCGCGAGCACCGTCTGGCGCAGCTGCTGCTGCTCGGCGGTGACCGCCTTGCGGTTGGCTCGCACCTTCGGATTGGTCAGATCCTCGATCTCCTCGAGGACCTTCTGCGAGGACACGCCATGCGGCAGTTCGTCGATGACCAGCTGCCACTGGCCACGGGCGAGATCCTCGATGTGATGGCGCGCCCGCAGCTTGATCGAGCCCCGGCCGCCCCGGTAGACGGCGGCGATGTCCTCGGGCGGGGAGATGATCTGCCCGCCGCCCGGGAAGTCCGGCGCCGGCAGGTGCACGAGCAGCTCCTCGACACCGATCTTCGGATTGCGCAGGGCGGCCACGGCGGCGGCGGCGACCTCGCGCAGGTTGTGCGGCGGAATCTCGGTGGCCATGCCCACCGCGATGCCCGAGGCGCCGTTGAGCAGCACCATCGGCAGGCGGGCCGGCAGCAGGGACGGCTCCTGGAAGGCGCCGTCGTAGTTCGGCACGAAGTCGACCGTGCCCTGGTCGATCTCGTCGAGCAGGAGCGCCGCGAACCGGGTCAGCCGTGCCTCGGTGTAGCGCATCGCCGCGGCGCCGTCGCCATCGCGCGAACCGAAGTTGCCCTGGCCGTCGATCAGCGGATAGCGCAGGGAGAAGTCCTGCGCCATGCGCACCATCGCATCATAGGCAGCGGTATCGCCGTGCGGGTGGAACTTGCCGAGCACATCGCCCACCACCCGGGCGCTCTTGACCGGCTTGGCGTTCGGTCCGAGCCCCATCTCGTGCATCGCGTAGAGGATGCGCCGCTGCACCGGCTTCTGGCCGTCGCAGACATCCGGCAGGGCGCGCCCGCGCACCACCGAGATCGCGTAGTCGAGATAGGCCCGCTCCGCGAAGTCGGCCAGCGTGATCGCGTCGTCGTCGCCGGCGGAATCGTCCTCGAACAAATCGGTCGTCTGGTTCATCGTGCCACTGTCTTTGCGTCAGACGTCGAGCGCGGCTTCGTTGCCGTGCTCTTCGAGCCAGTTCCGGCGCGCCGAGGCCTCGCCCTTGCCCATCAGCATCGTGAAGCGTGCCGTGGTGTCGGCGGCGTCGATTCCGCCCAGCCGCACCGGCAGCAGCCGCCGGGTATCGGGATTCATGGTGGTTTCCCAGAGTTGCTCGGCGCTCATCTCGCCCAGGCCCTTGAAGCGCGAGATCGACCAGCTGCCCTCGCGCACGCCGTCCTTGCGCAGCTTGTCCTCGACATGCTGCAGCTCGGCGGCGTCGAGGCAGTAGAGCTTGCGCATGGGGCGCTTGCCCTGCGCCGGCACATCGACCCGGAACAGCGGCGGGCGGGCCACATACACATGACCCTTTTCGACCAGGGCGCGGAAATGCCGGAAGAACAGGGTCAACAGCAGCACCTGGATGTGCGAGCCATCGACATCGGCATCCGACAGGATGCAGATCCTGCCGTAGCGCAGGCCCGAGAGATCGGCTTCGGCAGCGGGCGCATGCGGATCGACTCCGATCGCGACCGCGATATCGTGGATCTCGTTGTTCGCGAACAGGCGGTCGCGCTCGGTCTCCCAGCTGTTGAGCACCTTGCCACGCAAGGGGAGGATCGCCTGGAACTCCTTGTCGCGCCCCATCTTGGCCGAGCCCCCGGCGGAATCGCCCTCCACCAGGAAGAGCTCATTGCGCCCGATGTCGGTCGATTCGCAGTCGGTGAGCTTGCCGGGCAGCACCGCCACCCCCGAGCTCTTGCGCTTCTCGACCTTCTGCGCCGCGCGGCTGCGCGCCTGCGCCTGGCGCACCACCAGCTCGGCGAGCCGCTTGCCGAAGTCCACGTTCTCGTTGAGCCAGAGCTCGAGCCGGGAGCGCACCATCGAGGACACCAGCCGGACCGCATCGCGCGAGTTGAGCCTTTCCTTGGTCTGGCCCTGGAATTGCGGATCGAGCACCTTCGCCGAAAGCACGAAGCTCGCCCGGGCGAAGACGTCCTCGGGCAGCAGGCGGATGCCCTTGGGGCCCAGGCCATGGAGTTCCACGAAGGCCTTGATCGCGCCGAACAGGCCTTCGCGCAAGCCGGATTCATGGGTGCCGCCGGCGGTGGTCGGGATCAGGTTGACATAGGATTCCCGCACCAGCGGACCTTCCTCGGTCCAGACGACCGCCCACTGCACGCCCTCGCCCGCCGCGAAGGTCTCGTGGCCGCTGCCCGCGTACTGCTCGCCTTCGAACACCGGGATCACCGGCTCGGGCGCGCCGCCGACGGCGAGCGTCTCGCCGAGATAGCCGCGCAGGCCGTCCGGATAGTGCCATTCGGTGCGCCGCCCGGCCTTCTCCTCGACCAGGGCAACGCGCAGGCCGGGCAGCAGCACCGCCTTCGAACGCAGCAGCATGCCCATGTCGGCGGGCGGAATCGCCGGGCTGTCGAAGTACTTCGGATCCGGCCAGCTGCGCACCCGGGTGCCGCTGCGCGGCTCCCCCCGGGCCAGCGGCCGGCTGGCGAGCGGCTGCGCGACATCGCCACCGGAAAAGGCGATCGCATGTTGCCGTCCATCGCGCCAGACCTCGACCTCGAGGCGCCTGGACAAGGCGTTGGTCACCGAGACCCCGACACCGTGCAGGCCGCCCGAAAAGCTGTAGGCGCCCTCGTCGCCCTTGTCGAACTTGCCGCCCGCATGCAGGCGGGTGAAGACGATCTCGACCACCGGCACCTGCTCCTCCGGATGCAGGCCCACCGGAATGCCGCGACCATCGTCGGCGACCGTCACGCTGCCATCGGCGTGCAGCGTGACCTCGATCAGGCGGCACTTGCCAGCCAGCGCCTCGTCGGCTGCGTTGTCGATCGCCTCCTGGATGATGTGCAGCGGATTCTCGGTCCGGGTATACATGCCGGGACGCTGCCGGACGGGCTCGAGCCCCTTGAGAACCCGGATCGATGCTTCGCTGTACTCGTGCTTGCGGCTGGCCATGCGGGCTGCGGCGGATCGGTTCGCGCCGGAAAAAGTCGTTATTCTAGTGCCCAATCCCCAGGTGCCCGATGAACGCTCCCGCACTGCTTCTCGTCATGACCGGCGTCGTGCTCAATGCGCTCGCCCAGTCCCTCCTCAAGGCCGGCACCAATCGCGCGGGGCCGCTCGAGTTCACGCTGGCGGCTGCGCCCGACACGATCGTGCGGATCGCCAGCCAGTGGCCGTTCCTGCTCGGTTTCGCCGCCTACGGCATCAGCCTCGTGGTCTGGATCGCGGCACTGTCGCGGGTGCCGGTCACCGTCGCCTACCCGATGCTGTCGATCGGCTATGTCATCAACGCCCTGATCGCCCGCTGGTGGCTGGGCGAATCGCTCGCCGCCAGCGGCTGGCTCGGCATGGGCCTGATCATCGTGGGGGTCACCCTGATCGCCCGCCAGGCCTGAGGCAAGACGACGGCCGCCCCGATCATCCCGCGGGTTCGGCAAGCGCTATCAGAGGTAGCCGAGCTCCTTCATCAGCCCGCTGAGCTTCTCGCCATACTCCTTCGCCGCCGGTCCCTTGGCGACCTCTTTCGCGAGGGCCGCCTGGGAAGCCTCGGCAAAGCGGGCCAGGACGTCGGCCGGAAACTGTTCGACCCTTACGCCCATTTTCGACAAGCCGGTATTGAGCGCAATCGCCTCCTGGTACTTGTAGTCGACCGAGCGGGCGAAATAGCGCTCCTCGACGAGCGAGCGGAAGATCACCCGTAGATCTTCCGGCAGCTTCTCGTAGGCTTCGGTATTGATGATGTAGACGTCGTTGGCGATCATCAGCGCCGGTTGCATGTGAACCTTCGCGACTTCCCAGAGCTTCATCCCCAGCGCGCCGGCGGCTCCGCCCCAGTGCGCGCCGTCCACGATGCCGGTGGCGATCGCCTGGTACAGCTCGGCGCCGTCGATGAATTGCGGCGCAAAGCCGGCGGCAGCCAGGAACTCGAGCATGGTGCCCGTCGAGCGCACCTTGATCCCCGAGAGATCGGTACCGGGCTCGATGCCGTCCTTGAGGACGAGTTCCGTGGGGTAGGCCTTGTCGGCCAGGTAGAACACGCCCCTGGGTTCGAGCAGCTTGTTGATCGCAGCCTCGAGACCGAGATTCTTGGTCAGGTGCATCATCTCCCACGGGTCGCGCAAGGACCCCGGAACCCCGTAGTACATGCCTTGCAATTCCGACTCACCGAGGTTGTAGGCCGAGGACGTCGTGCCCATCTGGACGACGCCGCGGCGCACGACGTTGAAGATCTCCGGACCCTTGGCGATCTCGCCCGCCCCCAGGAATTCGATCTCGAAGCGCCCGTCGGTACGTGCCTCGAGTTCACGCCCGAGGACGCCGAGGCTGCCGCGAAACGACTCGACGCCTTTCGGCCAATGGGACTGCAGCTTCCACTGAATCTTCGGCTGGGCGCGGGCCGAAGTGATGAGCGCCGGCGCTGCCGCCACCGCGAGCGTGCCCTTGAGAACATTGCGCCGATTCAGGTGCTTGTTCGATTCGTGCATGGCCTGCCTCCGTCGTGGGTCCGATCAACATAGCACCGCCGAATGCGGCTGCCCAGCATGTGAACCCGACACCACTCCGATGCCCCGCGCCGGCACGCCCGCCCCGGGCGGGAAATCACCCGTTCCGGGCATTCCAACGGAAACGGCCGCCCGAAGGCGGCCGTTCCATGCAGCGTGCCCTGTCGTCAGAACAGCGATGGTCCGAAGAACAGGTTCGGGAAGTACAAGGCGATGTCAGGCCAGATGACGATGAAGATCACGCCGACGATGGTCACCAGCACGTACGGAATCACCGACACGTAGATGTCGTGCATCGTCACCTCGGGCGGCGCCACCCCCTTCAGGTAGAAGAGGTTGAAGCCGAACGGCGGCGTCATGTAGCCGATCTCCATCATGATGATGAACATCACGCCGAACCAGATCGGATCCCAGCCGTAATGGGCCACCACCGGCAGGAAGGCCGGCAGGGTGATCAGCATGATTCCCACCGGATCGAGCACCATCCCCAGGGTGAAGAGCACGATCATCATGAACAGCAGGGCGCCGTACTCTCCGCCCGGGATCATCATCATCACGTCGTCGATGAAGGCGTTCGCGCCGAGCGTGGAATAGGCGGTCGAGAACGCATGCGCCGCGAACAGGATCCACATGATCATCGCGGTCAGGCGCAGCGTCTGCACACCGGCGTCGGTGATCACGTCCATCGTCAGCTTGCGATGCACCGCCGATGCGATCAGCGCGCCGAACACGCCCAGCGCCGCCGCCTCGGTCGGGGTCGCATAGCCGCCGAAGATCGAGCCCAGGACGAGGAACACGACGAGCAGCGGCAGGAAGACCGCCTTTAGCGATTCGATCCGCGCCCCCCAGCCCGCGCGCTCCTCGGGCGGCAGCGCCGGTGCGATCGACGGCTGCAGCCAGGCCCGTACACCGATGTAGATGGACACCAGCACGAAGAGCAGGATGCCCGGGCCGAGGCCCGCTGCGAAGAGGCGACCCACCGAGACCTCGGTGAGCATCGCGTAGAGCACCATCAGCACCGAGGGCGGGATCAGGATGCCCCAGCCGCCGCCGCAGTTGATGGCGCCCACCGCGAGGCGCTTGTCATAACCGCGATTGAGCATCTGCGGCAGGGCGATGGTTCCCATGGTGACGACGGCCGCGCCGCTGATGCCGCTCATGGCGGCGAAGATCGCGCAGATCGCGACGGTACCGATGGCAAGGCCCCCGCGGAAGCCCCCGAACCAGACATGCATCATCCGGTAGAGGTTCTGGGCCACCCCGGATTTCTCCAGCAGCATCGCCATGTAGACGTACATCGGTATCGCGATCAGCGTGAAGCTCGTCATCGAATCCCAGAACTTCGAGGCGACGATGTAGAACCCGACCGGGCCTATCGAGAAATACAGGAAGATGACCGAGATGCCGCCCAGCGTGAAGACCAGTGGCACACCCAGGAAAAGGAATACCAGCAGGCATCCGAAAAACAGCGCAGTGACGAGTTCGACCGACACGATGGCTCCCCGTAATCAATGTGCGGAGCCGTCTGTGGCCTGCTTGCCCCAGACAGCCGGATCGTTTTCGAGGCCCTTGATGACGCGCCAGTCCGCAACCATTCGGACGATGCCCTGCAGGAAGAGCAGCACGCCGGCGATCGGCACAGCGGCCTTGACCGGCCAGATGTAGGGATCCCAGATGCTGTAGGAAGTCTCCATCTTCGCGTAGGACTCCCAGGCCATGTCGGCGCTCTGGTAGATCAGCACCAGCATGAAGAACACGAACAGGAAGGAGGTCGCCAGATCGACCCTGGCCTTCTTCTTGCGGGACCAGTTGCCATAGAGGATGTCGACGTTGACATGCCCGCGCTCGACCAGCAGGTAGCCGCCGGCGATGACCGAATACACGCCGAAGATCAGCTGTGCGAGCTCGGCGGTCCAGATGGTGACGCTGCCGACGACGTAGCGCATGACGACGTCGGTGATCAGCGCGAAGAACATCGGAACGATGAGCCATGCGCAGATCTTGCCGATCCACAGATTGAGCTGGGTGATGCCTCTGGCGAGCTTCAGCATCCTGTCCCCCATGTAATTGGTTTAGAAGTAGAAGGAGAAGGCTCGAACCAGCGGCGGGCCTCGGGACGCCCGCCGCTGGTTCGGATAGAACGAGTCCGATTCCCGATCACGTGAAACCGATCGGGTCCGGTCGTCAGATGTAGCCCAGGTCCTTCATCAGGCCATTGACCTTCTCCGCGAACTCCTTGGCCTTCGGTCCTTTCGCGATTTCCTTTTCCATGAGGGTTTTGGACGCTTCGGCGAACTTCGCGAGGACGTCGTCCGGGTAGTGCGCCACCTTGACGTTCATCTTGGTGACGCCGGTGTTCAGCGCGATCGCCTCCTGGTGCTTGTACTCGACCGAACGCTGGAAGTAGCGATTCTCGACCGTGCTGGTGAAGATGAGCTTCAGGTCGTCCGGCAGCTTGTTGAAGGCGTCCAGGTTCATGATGTAGACGTCCTGGGCGATCAGGATCGACGGCCGCATGTGAACCGGGGCGACCTCCCAGAACTTCATCGACAGCGCTCCGATGGCTGCGCCCCAGTGGGCGCCGTCGACGACGCCGGTCGCGATCGCCTGGTAGATCTCGGGGCCTGCGATCTGCTGCGGAGCGAAACCGGCGGCATGGAGAAACTCGAGCAGGCTGCCCGCCGAGCGCACCTTGACGCCGGCGAGATCCTGGCCCGGCTCGATCGCGTTCTTGAGCACGAGCTCGGTCGGGTAGGCCTTGTCGGCCATGTAGAACACGCCCTTCGACTTGACCTGCTCGTTGAGCGCGGCTTCCAGGCCGAGGTTCTTGTTGAGGTGCATCGCCTCCCAGGGATCGCGCAGCGTGCCCGGGATGCCCATGTACAGGCTCATCAGCTCGGCTTCAGCCAGGTTGTAGGCTGGGGAAGTCGTACCCATCTGCACCACGCCGCGGCGCACGACGTTGAAGATCTCGCCGCCCTTGGCGATCTCGCCGGCGCCGAGCAACTCCATCTGGAAGCGGCCGTCCGTCTTCTCCTCGAGTTCCTTGGCCAGCACGGTGAGGCTGTCCCCGAAGGAGCCGGATGCCTTCGGCCAGTGCGACTGGACCTTCCAGTTGACCTTCGACTGGGCCTGGGCCGAGGTGATGATGGCGGGCGCTGCTGCGACGGCAAGCGTCCCTTTCAGGACGTTGCGCCGGTTGAGTTTGCTGCTCAGGTTGGACATGTCTCAATTCCTCCGTTGCCAATGCAAATATGAAAGGGGATGGCGGGATCCGTTTGCTCGAAACCGGGTCCGCTTTTTCGAAGCGACCGATAAGAACACGGCGTTACTCATGAGTCAAACCGAATCCCTTGCTTGCGATAATACGGCCCTCGAACCTCGGTACGCGCTTACACGTAACCGAGCTTCTTCATCAAGCCGATGAGTTTGTCGCCGAATTCCTCGGCCTTCGGGCCTTTGGCCATCTCCTTGGCCAGGATGTCCCTCGAGGCTTCCGCGAACCGCGCCAGAACATCGTCCGGAAACTGCTCTACCTGGACATTCATCTTCGCGACGCCGGTATTGAGCGCAGTGACCTCCAGTTCCTTGTACTGGAGCGAACGACGGTAGTAGCGTTCCTCCAGCAGCGAGATGAAGATCAGGCGCAGGTCGTCGGGCAGCTCGTCATAGGCAGCCACGTTGATGATATACGTGTCGTTCGAGATCGCGAGGGCCGGCCTCATCTGGATTGGCGCCACCTCCCAGAGTTTCATCGACAGCGCGCCTTGTGCTGCGCCCCAGTGCGCACCGTCGACCACACCGGTAGCGATCGCCTGGTAAAGCTCCGAACCATCGACCTGCTGTGGAGCAAAACCGGCGGCTGCGAGGAACTCGAGCGTGTTGCCGTACGAGCGCACCTTGACCGCGCCAAGATCAGCACCAGCCTCGATCTTGTTCTTGAGCACGAGTTCGGTCGGATACGCCTTGTCGGCCATGTAGAAGAGACCCTTCGGGCGCATCTCATCGTTGACCGCAGCTTCGAGGCCAAGGTTCTTCGTCAGGTACATCAGTTCCCACGGGTCGCGCAGGGTGCCCGGCATGCCGAAGTACAGGCCATGCAGTTCCGTTTCCGCCGGGTTGTAGCCAGGATTCGTCGTGCCCATCTGCACGACACCACGCCGTACGATGTTGAAGATCTCGCCGCCTTTGGCGATTTCCCCCGCTCCGAGCGTTTCAAGCGTGAAGCGGCCGTCAGTACGCTGTTCGAGTTCCGTTGCGAGTACGCCCAGGCTGTCGACAAACGATACCGATGCCTTTGGCCAGTGAGCCTGAACCTTCCAGCGGATCTTGGTCTGCGCCTGGGCCGATGTGATGATCGCCGGCGCGGCCGCAACGGCGAGCGTCCCCTTCAGGATGTTGCGGCGTTTCAGCTTGCTGCCGAAGCTAGACATGTCTCGATTCCTCCGTTGCCGACCTGCCGAAAACGAGCATAGCCTTATTCGACGGGCCTGAGTATCGGGATTTGAACGGATCAGGAATCCCCTGCGACGACGACGCCCTGCTCCACCAGCGTCGTGATGCGATCCGCATCGAGCCCCAGCTCGGCAAGAATCTCGCGGCTGTGCTGGCCAAGGGCCGGCGGCGGGCGCAGGGCGGTCGGCGGATCGACCGGCGAGGTGAACGGCGTGCCGATGAGTTCGACATCGTTCTCATGGCCATGCGGCCTGCCCGCCGGCAGGATCACGCTACGCGGGTCGGCGCGCGCCTCGGCGGCGGCGTCGGCGATCGTGTTGACCTTGGAAATCGGTACGCTGCGCGCGGACAGCCGGCGCTCCCAGTTGCTCGCGCTGTCGGTGGCGAAGGCTTCGGTCAGCCGCTCCGTGAAGGCCTCGGCGTTGGCCATCCGCGCCTGCGCCGTCGCGAAGCGTTCGTCGGCCATGAGTGCGCCGATGCCGAGCTCGTCGCACAAGGCCTCGACCTGCGCCGGCTGGACCGCCGATGAAAGCACGACGCCGTCACCGGTGGGAAAGGCGCCCGCGCTGGGCGCCCTGGACAGCGAGCTGTTGCCCATCAGCCCGCCCGGAATCCCCTCGACCAGGTACTGGGCGCAGGCCGCGTTCTGCAGCAGCAGGCCGGCGTCGAACATGGCGACATCGATCGCCTTGCCCTCGCCGGTGCGCTCGCGGCGCAGCAGGGCCGATGCGATACCGAAGGCGGCGGAAACGCCCGACATGGCATCGACCGGGAAATAACCGGTCCGTGTCGGCCCGGTTTCCGGATGGCCGTTGTTGTCCATCATCCCGCTGGCCGCCTGGATGGCCCCGTCGTAGGCGGCCTCGGTGCGTCGCGGCCCGGTGTTCCCGAAGCCGGTGATCGAACACCAGACGATGCGGGGATTGATCGCGCGCACGCTCTCGTAGTCGAGCCCCAGTCTCTCGACCACGCCGCTGCGGTAATTGTGAAGCAGGACATCGGCGCCTTCGATCAGCCGATGCACCAGGGCCTTGCCTTCGGGATGCTTCATGTCCAGGCAGAGGCTGCGCTTGCCGATGTTCATCGCGAGAAAGCCCGGTGCCATGCCGACCGCGGAATAACGGCTCGGCAGCATCCGGTCGCGCATCTGGTCGCCGGCCGGCGGCTCGATCTTGATGACATCGGCACCCAGCACCGAAAGATGCTGCGCCGCGAGTGGACCAGCGATTACCTGGGAAAAATCCAGGACACGGATCCCTTCGAAATCGAGCGCCATCGAAACCCCACTGTCTCTTGTCATCGTCCGCCCGCATCGTGCGTGATGCCGGCGTGTCGGCCCCTGTCCGGAGCGGTCATTAGTGGCGGAGAGGGCGGGATTCGAACCCGCGTCAGGGCGTAAACCCTGAACACGCTTTCCAGGCGTGCGATTTCAACCACTCATCCACCTCTCCGGGAGCGGCGATTCTAGCAAACCCTGCGTCACGGGGCACGGCCAACGCGTCGCGGAGCACGGCCAAGGGCAAGGCGCGATCGATCTCATCGATCGAGACGCGGATAGCGGAGCCGCTCGACCAGCATGCGGGTCTCGATCGAGGGTTTCGGGGTGAGCAGACTGACCACGATGATGACCGCGAACCCGACCGGCACCCCGAACACCCCGGCCGAGATCGGATCGATCCCCCACCAGAGCCCGGTCACCGGGAGTTCCGCGGGTATGCCGTGGAAGATCTCGCGCAGCCAGGGCTGGGTTCGGGTCATGTAGTAGAAGGTGACCCCGAAGCCGGCCAGCATGCCCAGCGTCGCCCCGAGCCCGGTCGCCCGCTTCCAGAAGATGCCCAGCACCAGGGCCGGGAAGAAGCCGGCGGCGGCGAAGGAGAAGGCGGCCGAGACCAGGTGCAGGATGCCCGCCGGTCGCTGGGCCGCGGTCAGCGCAGCGACGACGGCGACCAGCAGCAGCAGGACCTTGGAGATCAGCACCCGCCTCGCCGTCGGCGCCTTCGGATCGATCATCTTGTAGTACATGTCGTGCGAAAGCGCATTGGCGATCGTCAGCAGCAGCCCGTCGGCGGTGGACAGCGCCGCCGCCAGCCCGCCGGCGGCAACCAGGCCGCTGATGACATAGGGCAGCCCCGCGATCTCGGGGGTGGCGAGAACCACGATGTCATCGCCCAGCAGGATCTCGGCGGCCTGGACGATGCCGTCGAGATTGACGTCCACGATGGACAGCACGGTGGAGTCCACCTTCTGCCACTGCCGCACCCAGCCCGGCAGTTCGCTGAACGCGGTTCCGACGACATCGTGGTAGACGACGTACTTGACCAGCACCGCCAGCGCCGGTGCGGTGAAGTACAGCAGGAAGATGAAGAACAGCGACCAGGTCACCGAATTTCGGGCTTCGCGCACCGAAGGCGTGGTGTAGAAGCGCATCAGGATATGGGGCAGCGCCGCGGTACCGACCATGAGGCAGAACAGCAGCGCCAGGAAGTTGAGCCTTGCGGTCCGGCGCTCGGCTTCGGTGTCACCGGCGAAGGGCTCCCCGTGGCGGGCCAGCGGCCGTGCCCGGCTGGCCAGCGCCGCTTCGGCGCGCCACTGGGTCACCGCCGATTCGAGATTGGCCGGATAGGCCGCCAGTGCGTTCTCCGCCGCCTTGATCGCCTGCGGTGCGCCACTCGCCCTCGCGAGCGCGAGCCGCTGCTCGAGTTCGGCCGTCTCGTTCTCGAAGCTCGCCGGCGCATCGGCCAGCAGTTCGGCCGCCCGTGCGGCACGCTCGCGGAAGATCGCCCGGACCTCGATCTCGGCCGGATCGACGATCAGCCTGTTCTCGATCTGGGTGATCTTCTTGAGCTGCTGGCCGTAGGCAAGCTGGGGTACCGGATTGCCGGTCTGCTGGATCGAGAGCCAGACCACCGGGATCATGTAGGCGGCGATCAGGATGATGTACTGGGCGACCTGCGTCCAGGTGACCGCCTTCATTCCGCCAAGGAAGGAGCAGACCAGAATGCCGGCCAGGCCGAGGAAGATGCCGACCTGGAACTCGACCCCGGTCAGGCGCGTGGTCACCAGGCCGAGTCCGTAGATCTGGGCGACGACATAGGTGAAGGAACACATGCAGGTGATGAGGATGGCCATCATCCGCGGGATGTGCCCGCCGTAGCGGGCGCCGAAGAAATCCGGGATCGTGAAGCGGCCGAACTTGCGCAGGTAGGGCGCCAGCAGCAGGGCCACCAGGACGTAGCCCCCCGTCCAGCCCATCACGAACGCCAGGCCCGAATAGCCGCCGGCGTACAGGCCACCGGCCAGCGAAATGAAGGATGCCGCCGACATCCAGTCGGCCCCGGTCGCCATGCCGTTGAAGACCGCCGGCACCCGGCGGCCGGCCACGTAGTACTCGGCGGGATCATTGGTCCGGCTGACGATGCCGATGCCGGCGTACATGAGGATCGTCGCCGCGAGGAAGACATAGCCGATCGTGGTGCGCGGCATGCCCATCTGCTCGAAGATCGCCAGCGTGATGACGAAGAGCACGAAGCCCAGCGTATAGAGGCCATAGACGCGCCACAGCCGGGCGCTGAAGTCGCGCTGCGAGGCGCCGCTCATTGCGGGTCCCCCGCATCGGCCTCTTCGTCGACCCCGAACTCGCGATCGAGCCGGTCCATGGCCCGGGCATAGACCCAGATGATCAGCACGTAGATGATCGGCGCGCCCTGCGCGCCCATCCAGAAAGCGAACGGCCAGCCGAAGAAATCGAAGCTCAGCTCGCGCGCGAAGGCCGCGACGACATAGCCGACGAGGAACCAGACGAGGAGCAGCACCCCGGTGATGAGCAGGTTGCGCCGCCAGTAGCGACGCAGGTTCTCCGGGGTATTCGCCGGGCGCATCCGGGGCTCAGGGCGATGGCACGCAATGCAGGCCCCGCTTGGCCAGCACCAGCCCGATCCATAACACGACGCCGACGGCAAAGCCGAGCAGCGACGCATGTCGACGCCCCGCCGCGTCCGGCGCGAGCCAGCGGCCGATGCGGGTCAGCGGCGAGGTCAGGAAGCGGATGCCGAGGTAGACCGGATTGGCCTCGTGCCGCCCGAAGCTCAGCAGCCGTACCGTAATCTGCGCGAGATAGAACAGGAGCGCCATCTCGGCGATCGCCTTCAGAGCGATCACCGGGAAGCACATCAGGATGGACGCCCCTGGCCGGCGCTCACGGGATTCCTAGCTCGCCTGCTTGAACTGCTCCAGGATCGCGGGGTTCTCGAGCGTGGAAACGTCCTGGGTGATCTCCTCGCCCTTGGCGATCGCGCGCAGCAGGCGCCGCATGATCTTGCCCGAACGCGTCTTGGGCAGGTTGTCGCCGAAGCGCAGTTCCTTGGGCTTGGCGATGGGGCCGATTTCCTTGCCGACCCAGTCGCGCAGCTCCTTGGCGACCTGCTGGATGCTGTCGGCATCGGGCCGGGCCCCCTTGAGGACGACGAATGCGCAGATCGCCTCGCCGGTGGTGTCGTCGGGCCGGCCGACGACCGCCGCTTCGGCCACCTTGGGATGCGCCACCAGTGCCGACTCGATCTCCATGGTGCCGAGCCGGTGCCCGGATACGTTCAGCACGTCGTCGATCCGGCCCATGACCCAGAAGTAGCCGTCGGCGTCGACGTGTGCGGCATCGCCGGCCAGGTACCAGCCATGGAGTTCCGCGGGGAAATAGGTCTTGCGAAAGCGCTCGGGATCGTTCCAGATGGTGCGGATCATGGCCGGCCACGGCTTGCGCACCACCAGCAGGCCGCCCTTGCCGAGCCCGACGGCATTGCCGGTCTCGTCGGCCACGGCGGCATCGATGCCGGGCAGCGGCATGGTGCAGGAACCCGGCTTGAGCGACTGCACCCCGGGCAGCGGCGTGATCATGTGGGCGCCGGTTTCAGTCTGCCACCAGGTGTCGACCACCGGGCAGCGTCCCCGGCCGACCTCCTGGTGGTACCAGACCCAGGCTTCGGGGTTGATCGGCTCGCCGACCGAGCCGATCAGGCGCAGCGACGACAGGTCGTACTTGTCGGGCGCATGCTCGGGCGAGGTGGTGGCGGCCTTGATGAGCGAGCGGATCGCGGTGGGAGCGGTGTAGAAGATGGATACCTTGTGGCGATCGATCATCTCCCAGAACCGACCCGGGTTCGGATGCGTGGGAATGCCCTCGAATACCACCTGGGTGACGCCGGCCGCGAGGGGGCCGTAGGTCACGTAGGTGTGCCCGGTGACCCAGCCGACGTCGGCGGTGCACCAGAAGACGTCGTCGGGCTTGACGTCGAAGGTCCACCTCATGGTGAGCAGCGCCAGCAGCAGGAAGCCCGCCGACGAGTGCTGCACGCCCTTGGGCTTGCCGGTCGAGCCCGAGGTGTACAGGACGAAGAGCGGATGCTCGGCGTTGACGAAGACCGCGTCGCAGTGGTCGGCCTGGCCTTCGGTGACATCGTGCATCCAGATGTCGCGCCCTTCCTGCCAGGCGACCTTGCCGCCGGTACGGCGATAGACGATGACCTGGCGGACCGCTTCGCAGCCGCCCATCGCCAGCGCTTCGTCGACGGCCGGCTTGAGCGGCAGCGCGCGGCCGCCGCGACGCTGCTCGTCGGCGGTGATGACCAGGCTCGCGCCGACGTCGACGATGCGCTCCTGGAGGGACTTGGCCGAGAAGCCGCCGAACACCACGGAGTGGACGATGCCCAGCCGGGCGCAGGCCTGCATCGCGACGACGGCCTCGATCGACATCGGCAGGTACAGGATGGCGCGATCGCCGGTCTTGTAGCCCTGCGCCTTCAGGCCGTTGGCGAACCGGGACACCCGCTTGTAAAGCTCGCCATAGGTGACGCGGGTGACCTCGCCGTCGTCGCTCTCGAAGATGATCGCGGTGCGTCCCTCGACCTCGGTGCCGAGATGGCGGTCGAGGCAGTTGTACGAGACGTTCATCTCGCCGTCGTCGAACCACTTGTAGAACGGCGCGTCGCTGTCGTCGAGCGTGCGGGTGAACGGCTTGTGCCAGACCAGGTTCTCGCGGGCGAGGCGCCCCCAGAAAGCGAGGTGATCGCGATCCGCCTCGGCGCGAAGTGCTTCGTACTGCTCCATCCCGGAAATGTTCGCCTGCGCCTGGAATGCCTCGCTGGGCGGGAATTCCCGGCCTTCCTGAAGCACCGAATCGATCTGGCCCGACATGTCGTCCTCCTCCGTTATCGTGATTCGCCTGTGCGTCGCCACGCCCGCGGGATGGACCAATTGGGCTGGCGGCTCGCGATCGTAAGATACGCCCCCGTCCGCTTGAATGCCAGCCTCATGGTCTGGAGAGCCCCGTCGCGGCTGGGCTAGAATTCCCGGGGCGGCCGCCAGGCCGTGCCTCGCTCCCCCGTTTCGAGGATATTCCGACATGACCGTCATCAAGCCCGACGACCTGATCGAATCGGTGGCCGCCGGCCTGCAGTTCATCAGCTACTACCATCCGGCCGACTACATAGAGCACCTGGCGCGTGCCTACGAGGCGGAACAGGCCCCGGCCGCGCGCGATGCGATCGCCCAGATCCTGACCAATTCACGGATCTGCGCCGAGGGTCACCGGCCCATCTGCCAGGACACCGGCATCGTCAATGTCTACCTGAAGGTCGGCATGGACGTGCGCTTCGAGGGCTTCCCCGGCTCGGTGAGCGACGCGGTCAACGAAGGGGTGCGGCGCGGCTATACCAATCCGGACAACACCCTGCGCGCCTCGGTGGTCGCCGATCCCCATTTCGAGCGCAAGAACACGCGTGACAACACCCCGGCGGTGATCCACTACGAGATCGTCACCGGCGACAAGCTAGACGTGACCATCGCCGCCAAGGGCGGCGGCTCCGAGAACAAGTCCAAGTTCGTGATGCTCAATCCGTCCGACTCGATCGTCGACTGGGTCCTGAAGACGGTTCCGACCATGGGCGCCGGCTGGTGCCCGCCGGGCATGCTCGGCATCGGCATCGGCGGCACATCCGAGAAGGCGATGATGCTCGCCAAGGAATCCCTGATGGAGCCGCTCGACATGTACGAGCTGCTGCGCCGCGGACCGTCCTCGAAGCTCGAGGAGATGCGCATCGAGCTCTACGAGAAGGTCAATGCGCTCGGCATCGGCGCCCAGGGCCTGGGCGGCCTGACCACCGTGCTCGACGTCAAGATCGCGACCTACCCGACACATGCCGCTTCCAAGCCGGTCGCGATGATCCCCAACTGCGCCGCCACCCGCCATGCCCACTTCGTGCTCGACGGCAGCGGCCCGGCCTATTGCGAGCCCCCTGCCCTGTCGACCTGGCCGGATGTCGACTGGCGGCCCGACTACGAGAAATCCCTGCGGGTCGACCTCGACCAGCTCACCCCCGAGCAGGTGGCTTCATGGAAGCCCGGCCAGACCCTGCTGCTGTCGGGCCGCATGCTGACCGGGCGCGACGCCGCCCACAAGCGCATCCAGGAGATGATCGAGCGTGGCGAGGAACTGCCCGTCGACTTCCGCAACCGGGTGATCTACTACGTCGGTCCGGTCGATCCGGTGCGCGACGAGGCCGTGGGCCCGGCCGGGCCGACCACCTCGACCCGGATGGACAAGTTCACCGACATGATGCTCTCGCGCACCGGCCTGATCGCGATGGTCGGCAAGGCCGAACGCGGCCCCGTCGCGATCGAGGCGATCCGCCGGCACAAGGCCGCCTACCTGATGGCGGTGGGCGGCGCCGCCTACCTGGTGTCGAAGGCGATCCGCAGCTCGCGCGTGCTCGCCTTCGAGGATCTCGGCATGGAAGCGATCTACGAGTTCGATGTCCGCGACATGCCGGTCACGGTGGCGGTCGATGCCAGCGGTGAATCGGTCCACGAGACAGGGCCCCGCGAATGGCAGGCCCGCATCGGCAAGATCCCCGTCACCGTCGCCTGAGTAACCGTCTGCCGTGTCAACTCCTATGAATTGCCGGATCGAACTTGGTCCCAGTCTTGAGCATAGTGTTGAGGATGGTCAACATCTTGCGGATGCAGGCCA
>Ga0172382_10000755_pt1 | contig 60045 bp, 61 predicted proteins | sample Leawel138RmetaG_FD_122245 | JGI IMG/M metagenome (GOLD analysis project Ga0172382, IMG submission 122245) | Leachate microbial communities from a municipal landfill in Southern Ontario, Canada - Leachate well 138R metaG | ecosystem: Engineered > Solid waste > Landfill > Unclassified | place...
GCCGCCCAGGTCAACGAACGCACCGTAGTCGGTGAGGTTCTTGACGATACCTTTGACAACCTGGCCTTCCTGCAGGGTTTCCAGCAGGGCTTCGCGCTCGGCGCTGTTCTCGGCTTCGAGGACGGCACGGCGAGAAACGACAACGTTGTTGCGCTTCTGATCCAGCTTGATGACCTTGAATTCCAGTTCCTTGCCTTCCAGGTGCGCGGTATCGCGAACCGGACGGACATCGACCAGGGAACCCGGCAGGAACGCACGGATGGTGTTGACGTCGACGGTAAAGCCACCTTTGACCTTGCCGTTGATGACACCCTTGACGATTTCTTCTGCGGCGAAAGCTGCTTCGAGGACTTTCCAGGATTCGGCACGCTTGGCCTTCTCGCGGGACAGTTTGGTCTCACCGAAACCGTCTTCAACGGCGTCCAGTGCAACGTGTACCTCATCACCCACGCTGATGGTCAGTTCGCCCTGATCGTTCAGGAACTGCTCACGCGGAATGACACCCTCGGATTTCAGGCCGGCGTGAACGGTGACCCAGTCAGAGTCGATGTCCACAACAATACCGGTGATGATGGAGCCTGGCTCCATATCTAGGGTTTTCAGGCTTTCTTCAAAAAGTTCGGCAAAGCTTTCGCTCATTTGGATTCCTGTAGATATGTATAAAGGCCGCTACCGCCTGGCCGCCAACATCGCGCGCCCTGCAGCTACGTACCCGCCACGCCACCAGCTTGCGTGGGTTGATTAAAATAATCCCCTTACCGGTGTTGCTGGTTACCCGATAAAGGATTCGCCTGATCAGCCCAGAAGGCTGCGCTTGCGCGCTTCCGCCTGCACTGTCTCAAGTACATCTTCGATACTCATGTGCGAGGAATCGATCAGGATTGCATCCTCAGCTGGCCGTAGTGGCGCTATGCTGCGGTTCATGTCCCTTTCGTCCCTGGCATTGATCTCATCAAGAAGACCCGCAAGACTAGCAGTTTCGCCCTTTTCCAGCAACTGCCGATAGCGCCGTTCGGCACGAATCTCCGGGCTTGCGGTCAAAAATATCTTCAGCTGAGCATCGGGAAAGACCACCGTGCCCATATCCCGCCCGTCCGCCACCAGACCGGGCGCTTCGCGGAACGCCTGCTGGCGCGCCAACAATGCCTGACGAACGGCAGGCAATGCCGCGACCTTGGAGGCACCTGCACCCATGGTTTCGGTGCGGATACTGCGAGTCACATCCTCACCTTCGAGAATGGTGCGCTGCTCGGCGTTGCCGGCGGCCGGAATAAACTGCACGTCCAGATGCGCCGCCAGATTGGCCAGTATTTCCTCATTGGTCAGGTCTGCGCCGTGGGTGTACGCGGCAAACGCCAACAGCCTGTACAGGGCACCGGAATCCAGCAGATGCCAACCCAATCGCGCCGCCAGCATACCGGACAAGGTACCCTTGCCCGAGCCACCCGGGCCGTCAACGGTGATGACCGGTGCTGCTTGTTCGCTCACGCGTTATCCTCCTGACGGATCCGCAGACCTACCGAGCTGGCCAGTTCGATAAAACCGGGGAAGGAGGTCGCCACATGCACGCAGTCGGTGATGCGAATCTCCGCTGTTGCGCGCAGAGAGGCGATCGCAAAGGACATGGCGATACGATGATCCATATGACTATCGATTGTGCCGCCACCCATCACACCGCCTTCGATGATGATACCGTCGGGGGTCGGCTCCGCCTTGATGCCCAACAGTTGCAAGCCGTCAGCCATGACCTGGATGCGATCGGATTCCTTGACCCTCAACTCTTCCGCACCGCGCAATACGGTACGGCCTTCGGCGCAGGCCGCAGCAATGAACAGCGCGGGGAATTCATCAATTGCCAGCGGCACCTGATCTTCCGGAATTTCGATACCCTTGAGCGGCGCGTAACGCACACGGATGTCCGCCACCGGCTCACCGCCGACTTCACGCTCGTTGCTCAGGCTGATGTCTGCGCCCATGGCTCGCAGGATATTGATGACGCCCACGCGCGTCGGGTTGATGCCCACATGCTCCAGGGTCAGATCCGAGCCTTCGGTAATACTGGCGGCCACCATGAAGAATCCCGCCGAGGAAATATCTGCCGGCACGTCAATTCGGCACGCGGTCAGCTTATGACCCGGCTCGATGGTTACCTTGGCGCCATCAACCTGCACCGGGTAGCCGAAGCCCTTGAGCATGCGCTCGGTATGATCCCGCGTCGGTGCAGGCTCGGTGACCGAGGTCGCCCCTTCGGCGTACAACCCAGCCAATAGCAGGCAGGATTTCACCTGGGCACTGGCCATGGGCATGACGTAATCCATCCCCTTGAGCCGGCTCTGAGCGCCATTGATCACCAGGGGCGGACGACCGCCTTCGGCGGTGTCGATATGGGCACCCATTTCCCGCAGGGGATTGGCCACACGGCCCATGGGACGCTTGCCCAGCGACGCATCACCGGTCAGTTCGGTAGTAAAGTTCTGCCCTGCCAGCAGCCCCGCCAACAGGCGCATGGAGGTACCTGAGTTACCCACATAAATGGGCCCGGGAGGCGCCTGCAAACCATGCAGACCCACGCCACTGATGGTCACGCGGCCGCGCTGTGGGCCTTCAATAACCACACCCATATCGCGGAATGCCTGCAGGGTGGCCAGACTGTCCTCGCCCTCGAGAAAACCCTCAACTTCGGTCACGCCTTCGGCCAGTGAGCCAAGCATGATCGAGCGATGGGAGATGGACTTGTCGCCCGGAACACGGATACGACCCTGTACTGCGCCACCGGGACTGGCAATGAAATTGATTGATTGAGTCTGCATGGGTTCCATATATGCCCTGCGGGCCAGAATCTTGCTGAAATGCTCGCGTGCAGATCGGGCCCGGGTGAACACACCCAACAGGGTGTTGGCGTCGCCCTCCTCGATCGCCGCACGCAAGCGGCTTAAATCTCGGGTGAAGGTATCCAGGCTACGTAATACGGCTTCACGGTTAGCCAGAAACACATCACGCCACATCACCGGATCGCTGGCAGCGATCCGGGTAAAATCTCGAAAGCCACCGGCAGCATAGCGGAATATTTCCAGATTTTCGCTGCGCGACGCCAGCGTATCCACCAGCGAAAAGGCCAGCAGGTGCGGCAAATGACTGGTCGCCGCCAACACTTCATCGTGGTCTGCCAGCGGCATACTTTCAACATCTGCGCCCAGCGCTTCCCACGCAATCCGCACCTTTTCCAGCGCAGCTACGTCAGTATTGTCCAGCGGCGTCAGGATTACCTTATGCCGGCGAAACAGCGTGCCATCGGCTGCTTCCACACCACTGCGCTCAGAACCCGCTATCGGGTGGCCCGGCACGAACCGCGGCGGAATGTCGCCATACGCCTCGCGTACAGCCTCAACCACCGCCGTTTTGGTGCTGCCGGTGTCAGTAATGACCGCCTGCCCCAGATCGAGCGCAGCCAATTGTTGCAGCACCCGACGCATGGCCAGCACGGGCACCGCCAACAGGATGAAATCGGCACCGTGCACTGCACTCGGCAGATCCGCGGCCATGCTGTCGACTACACCCAGCGATACCGCCTGCTTCTGGGTAAGCGGATCCGGATCGTAACCAACCACTTCGCGGCACAGACCGGAAAGACGCAGCCCCTGAGCGAAAGAGCCGCCAATCAGACCCAGCCCGATGACCGCCAGGCGGTCAATTATTGGCGCTGCAGATGACGATCCGATGACCAGTCGACTCACCGACCCAACACTCCAGCCAGAGCGTCGAGGAAGCCCTGGTTTTCCTGCGCCAGACCGATAGATATACGCAGATGGTCAGGCATTTCATAACCCGCTACCGGGCGCACAATGACCCCCGCCCGAAGCAGCCCCTGATAAATCGGCGCAGCGTCCTGTTGCAGATCCACGGCAACGAAGTTGCCCCGGGAAGGTATCCACTGCAAACCCAGCTCGGTAAACCCGCGCTCCAGTTGCAGCATGCCTTCACGGTTGAGCTGACGACTTTCCGCCAGATAGGCCTCATCGGCCAGAGCGGCTACTGCCGCCGCCAGAGCCAGGCTATTGACGTTGAAGGGTTGGCGCACGCGATTGAGCACATCCGCTACTTGCGGATGGCTGATGCAATAACCGACCCGCAATGCAGCCAGACCATAGGCCTTGGACAAGGTGCGGCAGACAATCAGATTCGGGTATTGTTCGATATAGTCGAAACCATTCAGCGCGTCATCCGCGACCACGTACTCGGTATAGGCCTCATCAAGGACAACCAGCACATTCTCCGGCACACGCGCCATGAAGACGTCAAACTCGGCGGGCTCGAACCAGGTGCCGGTGGGGTTATTCGGGTTGGCAATGAAGACCAGCCTTGTAGCCGGAGTGATAGCCGCTGCCATGGCGTCCAGATCATGCCCCCAGTCACGCGCTGGCACCTGCACCGGGGTTGCACCCACGGCCTGGGTAACAATCGGATAGACGGCAAAGGCATGCTGACTGAATATTACTTCGGTACCCGGCATGGCGAAGGCACGACCCAGCAATTCGAGAATATCGTTGGAGCCATTACCCAGAGTGATCATCGACAGATCAAAACCGAACCGCTCGGATAGCACCTGCTTCAGCGCAAAGCCATTACCGTCCGGGTAGCGGGTCAGGTCAGGCAATGCCTGCTGCACGGCCTTGAGTACCGCAGGCGAAGGGCCCAGCGGATTCTCATTGCTTGCCAGTTTGACGATATCCGCAGCGTTCAGACCGAACTCACGGGCCAGCTCTTCCACTGGCTTACCGGGAACATAGGGGGACAACTTTTGCACACCCGGCACCGCCAGGCTCAAAAAATCGCAACTCATGTCAAACCTCACGCAACGCTCAGAGTACCGCTTTGGGATAGGAACCAAGCACTTTCAGCCCTACCGACTCCCCACGAATTTTCTCCAGCGCATCCTTGATCAGCGGATCATGCTGGTGGCCTAAGAAGTCGATAAAGAACACATAGGTCCACTTGCCACTGCGCGACGGTCGAGTTTCGATACGCGTCAGATCGATGCCATTATCGTGGAAAGGCTGCAGCAGATGATGCAGCACACCGGGACGGTTGTTCATCGAGACAATAATGGAGGTCTTGTCGTCGCCAGTCGGCGGGACTTCCTGATTACCGATTATCAGAAAACGCGTCGAGTTATCCGGACGGTCTTCGATCTTCTCGGCGATCCGGGTCAGACCGTAAAGCTCACAGGCCATATCGCCGGCGATAGCGGCGGAGTTCCATTCACCCTTGACCCTGCGAGCGGCGTCAGCATTACTGGCCACCGGCACCCGCTCGATGTTCGGGTAATGCGCGTCCAGCCATTTGCGGCACTGAGCCAGCGACTGGGCATGGGAATAGACCCGGGAGATCTTGTCCATCCGGGTATTTTCGCCGACCAGCAGATGATGGTGGATACGCAGCTCAACTTCGCCACAGATCACCAGGTCATGCTCAAGGAAGCTGTCCAGCGTATGGTTGATGGCGCCCTCGGTGGAATTCTCCACCGGCACCACGCCGAAATGCACGGCACCTGCGGCCACTTCCCGGAAGATCTCATCAATCGCCGCCATCGGAATACTGGAAACCGAGTGACCGAAATGCTTGAGCGCAGCGGCTTGGGTAAAGGTGCCTTCAGGGCCCAGATAGGCTACTCGCAGCGGCTCTTCCAAGGCCAGACAAGCGGACATGATCTCACGGAACAGACGCGCCACTTCCTCGTTGTCCAAGGGCCCCTTGTTCAGCTCCATGATGTGCTTGAGTACCCAGGCTTCCCGCTCGGGACGATAGAATACCGGCTGCTCGCCTGCGGGCAGGGTCTTCTGCTTGACCTCGGCAACCGTCTGGGCACAGCGAGCACGCTCGCTGATCAGCTCCAGAATCTTCTCGTCCAGCGAGTCGATACGGTTACGCAGGGCCGTGAGTTGGGCTTCTTCTGACATGTCTGATTAACCGTGCTGTTTCTCGAATTCAGCCATATAGGCCACCAGCGCATCCACCGCAGCTTGCGGTACCGCGTTATAGATGGAGGCGCGCATACCACCCACCGAACGGTGACCTTTCAGATTGAGCAGACCGCGCTCCTCGGCACCGACCAGAAACGGCTTATCCAGACGATCGTCTGCCAGACGGAAAGGAATATTCATCCACGAACGATCGGCAACATTGATCGGATTGCTGTACAGCTCGCTGGCATCGATAGCCGCGTACAGCTTGCGCTGTTTTGCGTCGTTAGCGCGCTGCATGGCATCCAGACCACCCTGTTCTTTCAGCCACTGGAAGACCAGTCCGGAGAGATACCAGGCAAAGGTTGGCGGCGTGTTATACATCGAGCCATTCTTCGCCGCAACGCTGTAGTCGAGCATGGTCGGGCATCTGCTGTGTGCCTTGCCCAGCAGGTCTTCGCGCACAATAGCCACTACCAGACCACTGGGGCCAATGTTCTTCTGTGCGCCGGCATAGATCAGGCCGAAACGCGACACATCCAACGGGCGGGACAGAATGTCGGAAGACATATCCACCACCAGCGGCGTGTCACCCACGTCGGGAATCCAGTTGAACTGGACGCCGCCGATGGTTTCATTGCTGGCGTAATGAACGTAGGCCGCTGTGTCGGACAATTGCCATTCGTTCTGCCCGGGGATGGCGAAGTAGTCATAACCCTTGGCTGATGCGGCGACGTTAACGTGACCGTAACGGGACGCTTCCTCAATGGCCTTGCGCGACCAGATACCGGTGTCGATATAGTCTGCGCTGCCATCTTCCCCCATCAAGTTCAATGGCACCTGAGCAAACTGTTGGCTGGCGCCGCCCTGCAGGAACAACACCCGATAGTTCGAGGGTATATTCAGCAGATCACGCAGATCCTGCTCGGCCCGCTCAGCGATGCTGATGAACTCATCGCTGCGATGGCTCATCTCCATGACCGACAAACCCTTGCCTTGCCAATCCAACAGCTCAGCCTGGGCTTGTTGCAATACCGTCTCCGGTAACGCCGCCGGGCCAGCACAGAAGTTGAACACGCGTTTGCTCACCTTGACCTCTACTCTTCTATGTCAGTGGTTCCGGCGCTGTCGTCAGCTGCACCGGCATCGGTATTGCCCATTTCGTCTTCGGCTTCGTCGCCTTCTTCGATTTCTTCATCGGAAGGCTCCTGCACCCGCTCCAGCCCCACCAGTTTTTCACCGTTGGACAGCTTGATCAGGGTCACGCCCTGGGTATTACGGGACAGGCTGGACACTTCGGATACGCGCGTACGTACCAGCGTACCCTGATCCGAAATCAACATGATTTCTTCCGCATCATCCACCTGTACAGCGCCGACCAGCGGCCCATTGCGCTCGTTGCTGACCATGGCGATAACGCCCTGCCCGCCGCGCTTGTACTGAGGGAAATCTTCGACCGGCGTACGCTTACCGAAGCCGTTCTGCGAGGCGGTCAGAATCTGCATGCCCTCTTCAGCAATCAGCATCGACACCAGACGCTGCCCTTCGGCCAGGCGCATACCGCGAACACCGCGGGCAGTACGGCCCATGGCACGCACATCGGTTTCGTTGAAGCGCGTCACCTTGCCGCCGTCGGAGAACAGCATGACCTGCTTGTTGCCGTCGGTCAGCGCGGCACTGATGAGGGTATCGCCCTCGTCCAGATCCAGTGCGATCAAACCAACCGTACGCTGACGGCTGAATTGCGGGAGCGGCGTCTTCTTCACGGTGCCGTTAGCCGTGGCCATGAAGATGAACCAGCCTTCGGTGTATTCCTCGATTGGCAGCATGGTGGTGATGTACTCACCCTCATCCAGCGGCAGCAGGTTGACCAGCGGGCGACCACGCGCGGTGCGCGAGGCTTCCGGAATTTCATAGGTCTTCAGCCAGTACACCTTACCCTTGCTGGAGAACAGCATGAGCGTGGTATGGCTGTTGGCAACCAGCAGATGGGATACGTAATCCTCGTCCTTGACGCCGGTTGCCGCCTTGCCACGACCACCGCGACGCTGCGCATTATAGTCGGCCAGCGGCTGGCTCTTGGCGTAGCCGCCATGGGAAATGGTCACGACGCGATCTTCTTCGGTGATCAGGTCGGCAATGCTCAAGTCCATGCGCGAGGCAATGATCTCTGTGCGACGCTCGTCACCAAAGTTGTCCTTGATGTGCTCCAGCTCTTCGACGATCACTTCCATCAAGCGCGCTTCGCTGTTGAGGATACGCAGCAGCTCTGCTACCTGAACCAGAATTTCCTGGTATTCGGTCAGCAGCTTCTCGTGCTCCAGCCCGGTCAGACGGTGCAGACGCAGATCCAGAATCGCCTGAGCCTGTTCCGGCGACAGGTAATATTTGCCTTCGCGCAGACCGTATTCCTCGGGCAGTTCATCCGGGCGACAGGATTCAGCACCGGCGCGCTCGACCATTTCCATGACCGTGCCCGGCTCCCACGCCTGAGCCAGCAAGCGCTCGCGCGCCTCTGCCGGAGACGACGAGGCCTTGATCATCTCGATAACCGGGTCAATATTCGACAGCGCGACCGCCTGACCTTCGAGGATATGACCGCGCTCACGCGCCTTGCGCAGTTCGTATACAGTACGCCGGGTAACCACTTCACGACGGTGACGGATAAAGGCGTCGAGCAGTTCCTTCAGGTTCAGAATGCGTGGCTGACCGTCCAGCAGGCCCACCACGTTGATACCGAACACGTTCTGCATCTGGGTCTGGGCGTACAGGTTATTGAGGATAACCTCGGCCACCTCGCCGCGGCGCAGCTCAATGACCACGCGCATACCGTCCTTGTCGGACTCGTCACGCAGCTCGCTGATGCCTTCGAGTTTCTTTTCCTTGACCAGCTCGGCGATACGCTCGATCAGCTTGGCCTTGTTCACCTGATAGGGCAATTCATGGATCAGGATCTGCTGGCGACCACCGACCTTATCGATATCTTCGATGGTGCAGCGTGCCCGCACATAAATACGACCACGGCCGGTGCGATAGGCTTCAACGATGCCGGCACGGCCATTGATGATGCCAGCGGTCGGGAAATCCGGGCCGGGAATATATTCCATCAGTTCATCGATGGTGATATCCGGGTTGGCGATCATCGCCAGACAACCGTTGATCACTTCGGTCAGGTTGTGCGGCGGAATATTGGTGGCCATGCCCACAGCAATACCGCTGGAGCCGTTGACCAGCAGGTTCGGCACCCGGGTCGGCAACACTTCAGGGATTTGCAGGGAACCGTCGTAGTTGTCTACCCAATCCACGGTTTCCTTGTCCAGATCGGCCAACAACTCATGGGTGAGTTTGGTCATGCGGATTTCGGTGTATCGCATGGCCGCAGCGCTATCGCCATCGACCGAACCGAAGTTACCCTGACCATCGACCAACAGGTAGCGCAGGGAGAACGGCTGGGCCATACGAACAATCGTATCGTAGACCGCGGAATCGCCGTGCGGGTGGTATTTACCGATCACGTCACCGACCACACGGGCGGATTTCAGATAGGGTTTGTTCCAGTCGTTTTTCAGCTCGCTCATGGCGAACAGTACGCGGCGGTGCACCGGCTTCAAGCCGTCACGCACATCCGGAAGCGCCCGTCCCACGATCACGCTCATAGCGTAATCCAGGTACGATTGCTTCATTTCATCTTCAATATTGACTGGAAGAATTTCTCTGGCCAGCTCACCCATGAAACGGCATTCCTTTTATTGTTGGACACCCTGAGGTGCCCATGCGTACACAACGCGGAACGAGGCCCTATCGGGTCCGGATCAAAGCCGCAAATGATACCACACTGCGGCACCCGACGGGAGTTACCGGACAATCGCACAGCAGCTTTGCGGCCGCGTTCACAGCCGGTAGCCGGGAAGCCTCAGTGCAGGTTGCGAGGATTGAGTAATTCCGTCATGCCCTGCAATTGCGGCCGCTCGACAACCCCCTTCTCGGTGACGATCACATCGATCAGATCGGCCGGCGTAACATCCAGCATTTCCAATGTCTCCAGCGAGTCCTCACCGTCATACAACTCCTCGGCTGACTCCAGCGTCAGGTCAATCGCCGCGCTGGGCGCGACCACCATGAAACGCAAACCATGGTGCATGGCCAACACCGCCAGGGAATAGGTTCCGCTGGCATTGATGACGTCGCCGTTAGCGGCGATACGCTCGGCTCCGACCACCACCCAACCGGGGTTGGCCAACCGCATCAACTGGCCGGCTGCTCCATCCGCCAGCAAGGCGGCATCAATATGATCCTGCTCCAACTCCCACATGGCCAGCTCACCTGTACGGCCGGGGCGCCCTTCGCAGACCAGCACCTGCTCCACCAGACCTTGCGCATGGGCGGTACGCAGCGCACCCAGCGCAGTACCGTGACCGCCACCGGCCAGCGCGCCGGTATGCCCGAGAGTAAGAAATTTCTGCGGCTGAGGATCATGCCGGCGAATGACCTTGACAGCCAGAGCAGCCATGGCACGATTGGCCTCAAGATCACTGAGGCGCAACTGATGAGCCGCCTCGATCAGATGGCCAGGCATAGCCTGCCCGGAGGCAACCGGCCGCCACAACCTATCGTGCATGAGACGCAACACCCAAGCCAGATAAGCCAAGGATGGCCGAGCCTGGCCCAGCACCACGAAGTCATCCTCCAGTGCGCGCGTCCAGTCTTCAGAGTTACCAATATGCATGGCCGCCAACGCGATGCCATAGGCTGCTGCCAGGCCCACCGCAGCCGCGCCCTGAATGACACCATCCACAATGGCCTCAGCGACCTCGTCCGCATCATGGCAATGAACCCATACTACCCTCTCGGGCAGGGCACGCAGATCAAGAAGACGAAGATGATCACCACACCAATCCATGGCTTGCACACCGATCCGGTCTGCATCCTGACGTTGCAAATGCATGAATGACTCCAGCGGAAAAAGGCATTATACCCTCAGCAACAACGCCGCGCTCAATTGACGCTGCCCGCTGCATAAGGCAACAGGTATACTGCGGCCAGAACTGGAATCGGAGTCATTGGCCTACGCACGACCTGACATCCGCGGCTAAACTGTCCGCAGGATCGATACCCGCCGGTGCAACGCCAGCCGATATCCACCACCATTTACTCACCGCCGGGCTCTTCCAGTGATCCGGCAGATTGAACAAGGGGATGATGATGACGCTTAATGTCGATCGCGCGGAAGTCGCCAAATTCGAAGCATTGGCCAGCCGCTGGTGGGATCGTGAAAGCGAATTCAAGCCACTGCACGAAATCAACCCGCTGCGTACCAACTGGATTGACGACAAGGCTCAACTGGCAGGCAAGGACGTTCTGGACGTTGGCTGCGGTGGCGGCATCCTGGCGGAAGCCATGGCCCAACGGGGCGCGAAAGTGACCGGTATCGACATGGGTGAGGCACCGCTGGCGGTCGCACGCCTGCATCAGCTGGAATCCGGCGTAGAAGTGGATTACCAACAGTGCACCGCAGAGGAAATGGCCGAACTGCACCCCGGTCGCTTTGATGTAGTGACCTGCATGGAAATGCTCGAACACGTGCCAGACCCAGCGTCGGTTATTCGCGCCTGCGCCACCCTGGTCAAGCCCGGCGGCCATGTGTTTTTCTCTACCATCAACCGCAACCCCAAGTCCTTTGCCTTCGCCATCGTCGGCGCAGAGTACCTGTTGCGCATGCTGCCGCGTGGAACCCATGAGTACGCCAAGTTCATTCGTCCCGCCGAGCTGGGCAAATGGTCACGGGAGGCCGGGCTGGATATGCAGGACATCATTGGCCTGACCTTCAACCCGCTGCTACGCCATTACAAGCTGGCCGCCGATGTGGACGTCAACTACATGATCCACTGCCAGCGCGGAGCCTGACATGCTGGACGCTGTTCTGTTTGATCTGGATGGCACACTGCTGGACACGGTCGACGACTTCATGGCGATCATCCTGAGCATGCGGCAGGAGCGCGATTTACCCGATTCGCCATTACACCTGATCCGCTCCACCGTATCCGACGGTTCCGCAGGCATGCTCTGTGCCGCCTTCTCCATTACGCCGGAACATGACGACTTCGCCGGTCTGCGCGATGAGTTTCTGGAGCGCTACCAACAGCATCTGGCAGTACATACCCGCCCGTTCCCGGGCATCGATGACCTGCTGGATTGGCTGGACACCGAGGGATTGCCCTGGGGCGTAGTAACCAACAAGATGAGCCGCTTCAGCATCCCGCTGCTGCAAGCGACCGGCCTGGCCCAACGCTGTGCCAGCCTGGTGTGCCCGGATCAGGTCAGCCGCGGCAAACCCCACCCCGATCCACTCTTCAAGGCCTGCACAGAGATGCGTGTCACGCCAACCCGCAGCGTTTATATTGGCGATCATCTGCGGGACATTCAGGCTGGCCGCGCTGCCGGCATGCGTACCGTGGCGGCGCTGTACGGCTATCTACCGCCCGGTGATGACCCGCAACAATGGAACGCTGATTTCACTATCGAGAACGTCGCTGCTCTGCGCCCCTGGCTGGAGCAGCTGAAACAACAGGAGCTTCACCATGTTTGATTACCGCGCTGCACCGGATCTACTGCAAGGACGCGTTATCCTGGTTACCGGCGCCGGTGACGGCATTGGCCGCGCCTGCGCCCTGAACTGCGCCGCCCACGGTGCCAGCGTGGTATTGCTGGGTCGTACTTTAAGTAAGCTTGAAGCGGTATACGATGAGATCGAAGCGGCTGGCTATCCCCAACCAGCGATCTGCCCGCTGAATCTGGAAACCGCTGCGGAGAAGGATTACAACGATCTGGCCGATCAATTGTTCGATACGTTCGGCAAACTCGATGGTCTGGTGCACAACGCCGCCCTGCTCGGCCCACGCACGCTGCTCGACAGCGTCAAGAACGAGGACTGGTTGCAGCTGATGCAGGTCAACGTCAATGCGCCATTCGCCCTGACCAAAGCCATGATGCCCTTGCTGCGTGCAGCACCGGATGCCTCGGTGATCTTTGTCTCGTCCAGCGTCGGCCGCCAAGCCCGCGCCTACTGGGGCCCTTACGCGATAAGCAAGTTTGCGCTGGAAGGCTTGATGCAGGTATTGGCCGATGAGCAGGACGGCACCAGTGAGATCCGGGTAAACAGTATCAACCCCGGCGCTACCCGTACCGCCATGCGCAAGGCGGCCTACCCTGCCGAAGAACCAGAGAAGAATCCAGAGCCTTCCGAAATCATGCCAGCGTTCCTGTATCTACTGGGGCCGGACAGCAAATCAGTCAATGGCCAGGCGCTGAACGCGCGGGGCTGAAGAGGAAATTGAAAACGGCGCTCATTGGGCGCCGTTTTTTTATCACTTACGGGTACGGTCGGTACCCTTGAACTTGTTCTGCCGCACTACCCGCGCCTGGTGCATGGATGGCTTACGTGACTGGCGCTTCTGCTTTTCCTTCTCGGCAACAGAAGCCTCCGGCAGGCGGATAGGCTTGAGGCCTACTTCCTCACTGAGAATATCCAGCTCGTTCTGTTTCATTTCCCGCCAGCGGCCAACCGGCAACTCGGGACCGAGAAATACCGGCCCGAAACGAACCCGCTTCAGCCGGTTGACACGCACACCCTGGGATTCCCACAGGCGGCGCACTTCACGATTACGGCCTTCCAACAGGCAGACATGGAACCAGCGGTTGATACCTTCGCCACCGGAGCTGACGATATCGGTAAATCTGGCCGGGCCGTCTTCCAGCATGACGCCTTCCTTGAGGCGCTCGATCATCTCTTCGTCGACCTCACCCATGACCCGCACCGCGTACTCGCGATCCATCTTCCAAGAGGGATGCATCAGACGATTGGCCAACTCACCGTCGGTAGTAAACAACAACAGACCGGTGGTGTTGATATCCAGCCGGCCGATATTGATCCAACGGCCCTGCTTCAACCGTGGCAGTTGCTCGAATACCGTAGGCCGACCTTCCGGATCGTCACGGGTGCACACTTCACCTTCGGGCTTGTTGTAGATAAGTACGCGACGGACCACTTCGGTGTTCAGGTCGCGCTTGAGCGGGCGGCCATCCACGGTGATCTGATCCAAGCTGTCGATCCGGCAGCCCAACTGGGCAATTGAGCCATTCACGCTGACCCGGCCAGCACTGATCCAGCCTTCGATTTCCCGGCGTGAACCCAGCCCCATACGGGCGAGTACTTTCTGCAGTTTTTCCCCGGAGACTGGAAGCTCATTTTCGTCGGGGTTGAGGGGTTGGTCTGTGATATCGGTCATGCTCGGCACCTCCCGGTGTAATGGAATTCAATGGTTGCGCAGAATAGCACTGTGCCTGTTGCGCAGCCAGTGCGATCTACTCGTCTTCGGGGGATTGCTGCTTCGGCTCGATAGCCGGTGGCAGATCGTCAAAGTCCGTCTTGATGCTGGTTTCCATGGCGTTCAGCTCTTCCAGCAGCGCATGAAAGTCGCTGCCTCCCGCCTGCTCATCGCTGGCCGGTTGCGCAACCGGCGGCCAGCCGCCGGCCTGCTCCGATTGCTCCTCAGGTGATGCCGGCGGCACCGGGTTTTCCAACACATCACTGGGTTCGCGCAAGTCCGCCAGCGGCGGCAGTTCTGCCAGGCTGCGCAGATTGAAATAATCCAGAAACTGACGGGTGGTGGCATACATCGCCGGGCGTCCAGGCACTTCCCGGTGGCCCACCACACGCACCCACTCACGTTCAACCAGGGTACGCATGATCTGACTGCTGACCGCGACCCCTCGCACATCCTCAATTTCGCCACGGGTAATCGGCTGACGGTAGGCGATCAACGACAGCGTTTCCAATAACGCGCGGGAGTAGCGCTGGGGGCGCTCTTCCCAGAGCCGTCCAACCCAGGGCGCATAGTCGTTGCGCACCTGCAGGCGCCAGCCCCCCGCGACTTCCCGCAGTTCTACCGAACGCCCCTCGCAGTCTGCTGCCAGTCGACCCAGGGCCTGGCGTAGCTCTTCCAGAGTTGGCGCTGCGTCCTCGTCAAAGAGCTCACGCAGGCGCTCCAACGACAGCGGCTTACCGGCCGCCTGCAATGCCGCCTCAAGAATCCGTTCAAGCGCTGGTTGCGTCATCAGTCCTTACCTTGACGTGAATGGGTGCGAAGGGCTCGGTCTGCACCAGATCAACCAACTGCTCCTTGATCAGTTCCAGCACCGCCATGAAGGTCACCACCACCCCGAGCCTGCCCTCATCCAGATGATACAAACTGATGAAGGGCACAAACTGCCCGCCCTTGAGGCGATCCAGCACGTCGGCCATGCGTTCGCGGGTGGACAGGGTTTCCCGGCTGATCTGGTGACTTTCAAACATGTCCGCCCGACGCAGCACTTCGGCCAGCGATAACAGCAACTCCTCCATGCTGACGGGTGGATGCACGCTGCGCACTTCCAGCTCAGGGGGTGCCGCAGCGGCCAGCGCAATATCCCGACCGACCCGAGGCAACGCATCCAGATCCTCGGCCGCCTGACGGAAACGTTCGTATTCCTGCAAGCGACGGATAAGCTCAGCCCGGGGATCATCCTCCTCGTCACCGTGCAGCTCCTGACGCGGCAGCAGCATGCGCGATTTGATCTCTGCAAGCATGGCCGCCATGACCAGGTATTCTGCAGCCAATTCCAGCCGCACGGCTTTCATCAGTTCAACGTAACCCATGTACTGATGGGTGATGCTGGCGACCGGAATATCCAGAATATCCAGATTCTGCTTGCGGATCAGATACAGCAATAGGTCCAGCGGCCCCTCGAAGGCATCAAGGAATACTTCCAACGCCTGCGGGGGAATGTATAGATCCTGGGGGAGTTCATTGAGCGGCTGACCATTGACGATGGCCAGCGGCAGCTCCTGCTGCACGGGAGCCTGAACAACCGGCTGCGCTGCTGCCGCAGCAGCAACCGTCAGCTGTTCTGGCTCCTGTGCGCTCATCAGCTGCGGCGGTAGCTCAGGCCAATGGCCTGACGCACTTCATTGAGCGTGTCGCGGGCGGCATCGCGGGCCCGTTCTGCACCCTCGTTGAGGATCAGACGTACCGCGTCCGGGTTGTTTTCGTACTCGATGGCCCGCTGCTGCATCGGTGCCAGTTCGGCACAGATCGCATCGATCACCGGCTTCTTGCAGTCCAGACAACCAATACCCGCGCTGCGGCAACCCTGATTTACCCAATCATGGGTCGCCTGATCGGTGTACACCAGGTGCAACTGGTATACCGGACACTTGTCCGGATCGCCCGGATCAGTGCGGCGCACCCGCGCCGGATCGGTAGGCATACGCCGCACCTTCTCACTCACCTCGTCAGTGGTGTCACGCAGGGTGATGGTATTGCCATAGGATTTGGACATTTTCTGACCATCCAGACCGGGCATCTTCGAGGCCGGAGTCAGGAGAGCCTGCGGCTCGGGCAGAATGACCTTGCCACCGCCTTCGAGATAACCGAACAGCCGCTCCTTGTCACCAAGGGTAATGTTCTGCTGTTCGTGCAACAGAGCGCGAGCGGTTTCCAGTGCTTCAGCATCGCCCTGCTCCTGATAGGCAGCGCGCAGATTGCTGTACAGCTTGGCGGTCTTCTTGCCCATTTTCTGGATAGCCGCTCGAGCCTTGTCCTCGAAACCCGCTTCCTTGCCGTACAGATGGTTGAAGCGGCGCGCCAGCTCCCGGGTGATTTCCACGTGGGACAACTGATCAGCCCCTACCGGCACCAGACCGGCGCGATAGATGAGGATGTCGGCACTCATCAACAACGGATAACCGAGGAAGCCATAGGTCGCCAGATCCAGCTCGCGGAGTTTTTCCTGCTGATCCTTGTAGGTCGGCACTCGTTCCAGCCAGCTCAACGGGGTGGACATACCCAGCAGCAGGTTGAGTTCAGCATGCTCCGGCACCTGAGACTGAATGAACATGGTCGCTGACGTACCGCTGACGCCGGCGGCCAGCCAGTCGATCATCATGTCCAAGACGTTCTGTTCAATGTCCTGCGGGGTTTCATACAGAGTGGTCAACGCGTGCCAGTCGGCAGCGAAGAAAAAGCACTCGTATTCATGCTGCAGCTTGACCCAGTTTTTCAGCACACCGTGATAATGGCCAAGGTGCAAACGTCCAGTAGGACGCATGCCGGATACAACCCGATGCCGGGATTCAACGGAACTCAAGGGATACTCCTGATTGTCTGGTGATTCATTATATTGGCATTCATTATTATCGATTCCGTCGAGCCAGCATGGGCTCGACAGCGATGGTATCAGTCGCGGCTGACACCAAAAGGTTCGGGGTCGCCGAGTCCGATACGCCGCACCTCGGTTTCACCGTTAAGCAGCGCCACAACTGTGGTCGGCTCGATGGTACAAGCGCCACCGTCGATGATCAGATCGACCTGATTCTCGAGGCGATCACGGATATCTTCCGGATCGGTCAGTGGCAGATCCTCACCGGGCAACATCAGGGTGACGCTCATCAGCGGCTCACCCAATGCTTCCAACAATGCCTGGGTAATGTGGTGCCCTGGAATACGCAAACCTATAGTGCGACGCTTGGGATGCAACAGACGCCGGGGCACTTCGGTGGTGGCATGCAGAATAAAGGTATACGGGCCAGGCGTATTGTTCTTCAACGCGCGAAAAGTAGCGTTATCCACCTTGGCGTACACACCCAACTCGGACAGGTCACGGCATACCAGCGTGAAGTTGTGCTTATCATCCAGCTGACGCAGGCGACGGATGCGCTCCAGAGCGTTCTTGTCGCCCAGGTGACATCCCAGTGCGTAGGCCGAGTCGGTTGGATAGGCAATCACACCACCGGCACGGATGATTTCCACCGCCTGGCTGATCAACCGCGCTTGCGGATTATCCGGATGGATCTGTAAATATTGGCTCACGGCTGCAATCTCGTATTCTGTTTTGCGGAGTGTAGGTTCTATTGCTGGTGCATCACAACCGCACCAGCAAAACGGGCATCAGCCCAGAGTGGCGCACAGTCAGCCGGCAACGGGGTCATCGCACCCAGCGCCATCCAGGGTGCGTCCGGATGGTGGAAGTCGCTACCGCAGCTGGCGAGAAAGCCGAACTCCCGGCTCATCCGCGCCAGAACCGCTACCTGGTCGGAGGCCTGCTTGCCACTGGATACCTCGATACCCCGCCCGCCAGCTTGTGCAAAATCACGTAACAGGCGGCGCAAACGGGAGCGAGTAAATCCATAGTGCCAGGGATGCGCCAATACCGCGATGCCACCTGCACCCTGCAATTGCTGCACGGCATCCGCCAGTTCCGGCCAGTGCTGTTTGATGTCGCCTAGCTTGCCGGCACCCAGCCATTTGCGGAACGCTTCAGCGCGGTCACGTACGTACCCCGCCTGCACCATCCAATCGGCAAAATGCGGCCTTGCCGGCGGGCTGCCAGCGTCATTACCGGTGGCCTGCTGGATCGCCAGCGCGCCTTCCAGCGCACCCGGCATGCGCTTGGCAGCCAGCCGCGCAGATATCTGTTCCGCTCGCTGCCAGCGGCCATCACGAACCGTAGCCAGCGCCGTGATGAACTCCGGGGCCTGCAGATCAAAGCCATAGCCAAGAATGTGCACCGTATGGCCCTGCCACTGGGCAGACAGCTCGATACCGCTGATCCAATCCATGCCGCACTGCTGGGCGGCAGCCTGCGCCTCGGCCTGACCATCCACACAATCGTGATCAGTCAGCGAAATCAGATCAATGCCGCTGGCTGCTGCACGCGCCATCAACTCACCGGGTGTTAACACACCATCGGAGGCAGTACTGTGCATGTGGAGATCTACCAACACATCAAGCTCCCGGTTAACCGGTAAAAGAATTTCGCTATTATGCCGTCTGGGCACTGACAACACCTAACCGAATCGCATAACGTAAGCCTTTTGACTGGATCGAACCACCACAGGAGCACCCATGTTCTATGCCATCATGGCCAGTGACGCCGCAGGTACGCTGGAGGCCCGCCTTGCAGCCCGGCCCGCACACCTTGCTCGTCTACAGCAATTGCAGGACGCCGGCCGCCTTCTGTTAGCAGGCCCGCATCCCGCCATCGATTCTAATGACCCAGGCGAGGCCGGCTTTTCAGGTAGCCTGGTGGTGGCAGAATTCAGCTCCCTGACCGAGGCCCGGCGCTGGGCTGATGAAGACCCCTATGTCGGCGCCGGGGTGTATGAGCAAGTGCTGGTCAAACCTTTCAAACGCGTACTGCCAGCCTGAGTTCAAGGAGAACCGCATGCCCCGCATTCCCACACTGGCCCTGCTGGCCGCCCTGTGTTTACCACTGTCGGCATTGGCCCAATCTGCCGCCGACAGCGAAGCCGATGACGTGATCAGCGCCGCGACCGAGCAGGAAGCCGAGCAGGATGCAGGCGTCCTGCAGGCTGAACTGGCTCGGGTCGAAGCCGAGCGCCAGCGATTGGCTGATGCCTTGGTGAGCACTGACAACAGTGTTCAACTGGAACAGTTGACCGCCCAGAATCTGGCATTGCGCGACCGGTTGACCACCATGGAAGAAGTGGCGGAAAACGGGCGCAAGGATGCGCAGCGCAAATGGTTTATTGTCGGCGGCTCCACCGTCGCCATCAGCCTGCTGACCGGCTGGCTTCTGGCCCAGGTCGGCGGACGTCGTAAACGTAACATGTGGCTAAATTGAAACAGCATATTCTGATGATTGATGACGACCAGGAGCTCTGTGAGCTGCTGGGTTCCTGGTTGGGCGCAGAAGGCTTTGACCTGACCAGCGTGCATGATGGCGCGGCCGGCCTGGAAGCGGCCCGTAACGGCGATCACGATGCCATCGTGCTGGATATGATGCTACCCGGCATGAACGGTCTGGAAGTGCTGCGCGCCCTGCGCCAGACTTGCAATACACCTCTGCTGATGCTCAGCGCCCGTGGCGAGCCAGTGGATCGTATTCTCGGCCTCGAATTGGGTGCAGACGATTATCTGGCCAAACCCTGCGATCCCCGCGAGCTGGTGGCCCGCCTGCGGGCACTGCTGCGCCGCAGCCTGCCTCCCAGCGAAGATCAGACGCTGGAAGTCGGCGACCTGCGCATGGAGTGCGCCAGCCTGATGTGTTGGCAGCGTGATGAGCTGTTGCCATTGACCCAGACCGAAGCGCTCATTCTGCGCGAACTACTGGAACATCCCGGCCAGTTAGTCGATCGACAGACGTTGTCCCGGGAAGCGCTGGGCAAACCACTGGGGCCTTACGACCGCAGTCTGGATATGCATATCAGCAACCTGCGGCGCAAGCTGGGCTCGTATCCGGACGGCCGTGCCCGCATTCAATCGATCCGCGGGCGCGGATACCTGTATGGCTGACCGCTCTTACCCGATATTTACACTGTCTTTACCGAATACCCGCCTCGGCTTACACGGGAATCCCTAGACTGTGTATCAACGGCCGGATTCACCGGCCCGTGTTACAGGAGCTACACCCATGAAACATATCCTGATCGCCGGCCTGTTCGCCCTGACCACCGCCACCACCGCTCTGGCCGCCCCGGGCGACGTGGGCCGCAACTACGAGCGCCATATGGAACGCCTGTCCAGCGAACTGCAATTGACCGCAGAGCAGCAGGAACAATTGCGTGCCATCCAGAAGGAACAATTCGAGAAGATGAGTGCCCTGCGCCAGGAAAAACAGGAAAAAATGGATGCCATCCTGACTGACGAGCAACGTACCAAGTGGCAGGAACTGCGCGAGCAGCGCCGCGGGGACATGCAGAAGTACATGCAGGAGCGCCGCGGGGACATGCAGGATCGTCCGGATCGCCGACGCGGCGAGCGCAACGCTGACGCCGCCAGCCAATAACAGGAGTACGGACGCCCATGCGGCTGTTCTGGAAAGTCTTTGCCGTTCTCTGGCTGGCCACACTGTTGGTAGGTGGCTCGGGCTTTCTGATCAGCCGTACACTTCAGCAGGACTGGCTGTTGTTGCAGTTCCACCCGCAGTTGCGCGACTTCAGCCAGCAGCTGGTAGGCGTCTATGAGCAACAGGGCCCTGGCGCCGCCCAGCAATGGCTGGAGCAGCAGCAACAGGAATACCGCCTGCGTGCGGAGCTGTTCAACAGCCAGGGGCAACAGCTGATTCTCGGCACCCTGCCCACCCTACCGGGCAGGGAAGCCGCCAGTTCCGGCACTGCCGAGCAGCGCCCCCGCCATGGCCGGCTATTTCAGCTGGCCTGGGATTCCGAGCGCGCGTCCTATCAATTGCTGCTGCATATTCCCGGAGGCGAACTGTTCCGCTGGCAACGCACGCCTTTTGCGATGGTCTCCAACATCACCATGGCCATGCTGTTACTGGCATTGCTCAGTCTTTTATTGAGTCGCTACCTGACCGCTCCGCTGCAGAAGCTGGGGGTCGCCGCTGAGGATCTGGCCAAGGGCCGGTTTGATGTCAGTGGATTAACGCGCATTGGCCGCCGCCGGGATGAAATCGGTCATTTATCCAGACGCTTCCAGAGTATGGCTGATCGGGTTCAGAGCCTGCTCAACAGCCAGACCCAACTGATGCGCGACATTTCCCATGAGTTACGCTCACCGCTGGCGCGCCTGCGCATCGGGCTGGCCTTGGGCAGCAAGCAGGGATTGGCTGCTGATGACCCTTTATGGGCGCGCCTGGATCGCGAATGCAGTCGGCTGGATAGCCTGATTGACGACATCCTTACCCTCAGCCGGCTGGATGCCCGGGATATTCCAGCGCAAACCTTCGATCTGGATCAACTGGTAGCGGACGCCGTGGAGGACGCACGCTTTGCTGCGGATAATCAACGCTTGAGCATCCACGGCAGCACTCACTGCCAACTGCATGGCTGGCCTGACCAGTTGTCCAGCGCCGTGGATAATCTGTTGCGCAATGCCCTGCGCTTCTCTCCGCCGGACGGTGAAATTCAGTTGAATCTGGCGACCAACGCCCAGGGCTATGAAGTGGTCATTACCGACCAGGGGCCCGGTGTGCCGCAGGAATGGTTGCCGCGGCTGGGCGAACCCTTCGCCCGGGTACCGGGCCAACCCACCGACAGTGGTCACGGTCTGGGGTTGGCCATTGCCCGCCGCGCAGTAGCCCGGCATGGCGGCAGCCTGACCTTCAGCCATGCCGCATCCGGTGGCCTTCGGGCCTGTATACAGTTACCGCGCCAGAATCATTCTTCTGGCCAGCGGCGGAAAAAGCTCCGCGAGTCCAACTCCGGCACCGGTTTAACCGCACCGACGGAATGACCGAGATACAGAAAAGCAACGATCTTTTCCTGCCTGGCCAGACCCAGCCCCTCACAGATGATCCGGTCCCGGGCTGGCTCGCCGGTACGCCACACAGCGCCGAGACCCAGCGCATGTGCCGCCAACAACATGTTGCCCACCGCCACGGCACAAGACATGTCCTGCTCCTGTTCCGGCACTTTTGGGTGCGTTTTGGGACTGCCTATAGCAACAATGATCATCGGCGCGCGCAGCGGCAATGTGCGCGCCCGCTGCACTTGCTCCGCGTCAGGATCGCCAGCATTGGCCAGCGCAGCGGCATGAAATAGATCGCCCAACCGCTCCAGTGCCGCCCCCTCCAACACCAGAAACCGCCAGGGGCGCAGCCTGGCATGATCCGGGGTACGCAAAGCGGCCTGAAAGATCGCCTCCTGCTGCTCCGCTGTCGGCGCGGGCCCGACCAGGCGGGGCATGGAGACCCGGTTGTGCAATGCATTCAATGCGTCCATTATTATCTGAACTCCACAAACATGAACCGGGATCATACCAAAGGGAGAACCCCCGCGGCCTGATCCGAAGCCATACAACAACAAGGAGAACGCATGACGACCGACACCCAATCCCCTCAGGCAACCGCCGAACCGACATTCAACTCCTTCGCCGAGTTCTATCCGTTCTATCTGAGCGAACACCGCGACGACACCAGTCGCCGTTTGCATTATTGCGGCAGCCTGCTGGTTCTGGTGTTGCTGGCCTGCACCCTCTTCACCGGCAATGGTTGGTTGTTACTGGCAGTACCCGTCGCTGGTTACGGTTTTGCCTGGGCAGGCCACTTTTTCTTCGAGAAGAATCGTCCGGCCACCTTCAAGTATCCGCTGTATAGCTTCATGGGTGACTGGGTCATGCTCAGGGACGCCTTGACTGGGCGTATCCGTTTCTAGCCCACTGGCCCACACTGTCCGCCTGGTGACAGTTGTCGCCGTTGGCACCAGGTAACATGCCCTGCATAACAACAGGAGACATGCCATGAGTGAACAGCGCGCCGCCTTCCGTGCCATGCAGGAAGGCACCGCAGAAGATTGGGGCATCATTTCCGACCATTTCCGGGATTTCGCCCATCAACTGCCCGATCGAATCCTCACCCACTTGAAACTGCTGGATGGCGATTTCGGTGGGTTCCCCATCGACCGGCTGCAACACTCCCTGCAAACCGCCACCCGTGCCCACCGGGACGGGCGCGATGAGGAATATGTGGTGTGTGCCCTGCTGCATGACATTGGCGACACGCTCGGCACCTACAACCATCCGGATATCGCCGCCGCGATTCTCAAACCCTTCGTTATTGAAGAGAATCTATGGATGGTGGAAAAGCACGGCATTTTCCAGGGCTATTATTTCTTCCATCACCTGGGCATGGATCGCCACCTGCGCGACCAGTTCCGCGACCATCCGTTGTATCAGCGCACTGCCGAGTTTTGCGCGCTGTATGATGCGCCGGCTTTCGATCCGGATTATTCCAGCGAGCCCCTGAACTTTTTTGAGCCCATGTTGCGCCGCGTATTTGCGCGCCCTCGACAGTCGGTCTACCGAGCCGACAACTGAGCTTTCTTCCAGCAGCCATGCATATTATGATCGATCTGCCCGGATCGATCAGCCTGCTGTGCTGATCAGCGATTCCGGATTGTCAGGCCAGGGAACGACTGATCATGAATCTGGATACACGCATACAGCCAGTCCGTCCACCGCTGGAGGGTTACTACTCCAGGGTCATGGCCTATCTCTGCGTCACCTTGGTGTTCGCGGCTATCGCCTATGAACGCGGACTGACGCCATTGAGCGGAGGAGTTATTGCCTACGCTCTGATCTACCCCCATCTACTTCGCCTGCTGACCCGCTGGCGACAGAAGCACCACCGCAGCAACCTGAATCTGATACTGCTGGGAGTCGATGCCCTGCACACAGGACTGTTCATTACCCTCTGCCAGTTCAGTATGGTGCCCAGTCTGGTTTTTATTCTGCTGATCAGTTTCACCAGTATCATCATTGGCGGGCCACTCTATCTATTCACTGGTCTGCTGCTGACGCTCACCGGGGCGGTGATTTCCGCCGCAATCCTGATGCCCGAGCCGCTGGTTATCAGTAGTCCGTTGTTATCCTTCTTCAGCCTCACCGGCGGCGGCCTTTTTACCGTTGTCATGGCCACCTTCATCTACCTTCAGGGGCGACGCCTGGAACAGGCGCAACAAGTGATCAGCGCCGAGCAGGAAAAGGCCGAGCAACTGGCCGGCAACCTGTCCAAATATCTATCGCCACAGGTCTGGCAGTCCATCTTCTCCGGCAATCAGCGAGTAACACTGGAAACCCGCCGCAAGAAACTCACGGTCTTCTTCTCCGATATCCGCGGCTTCACCGAACTGGCGGAAGAGATGGAAGCAGAAGCGCTTACCGATCTGCTGAATAACTATTTGAACGAGATGTCCCGCATCGCCCTGCAGTACGGCGGCACCATTGATAAATTCATTGGCGACAGCGTCATGGTGTTCTTTGGAGATCCGGTCAGTCTGGGCGCCAAGCAGGATGCCGAGGCGGCCGTATCCATGGCCATCGCCATGCGCAAACACATGAAGGTGCTACGCCAACAATGGCGCAGTCAGGGTATAACCCGCCCCCTGGAAATCCGTATGGGACTGAGCACCGGCTATTGCACAGTGGGCAACTTCGGTGCGGACATGCGCATGGATTACACGATTATCGGCCGGGAGGTGAACCTGGCCAGTCGTCTGGAGAGCAGCGCCGAGGCGGGTGAAATTCTGATTTCCCACGAGACCTGGTCTCTGACCAAGGATCTGGTCATGTGTCGTGACAAGGGCCAGCTCAACGTCAAGGGGTTCAGCAGACCTATGCAGATCTATCAGGTGGTGGGTCTACGCCGCGATCTGGGCGCCGCCCCGACCTTTGTCGAACATGAAATGCCAGGCTTTTCCATGTATCTGGATACCAACGGCATTCGTAACTATGACAAGGAAGAAATCGTCAAGGCGCTGGAGCTGGCGGCCCGGAAACTGCGGGATAAGGTGATCATCTAGTCGATGATCACACCGCTTCAGGTACCTTCTGTTCTATTACTTGTATCGACTGCTCGGTAGCTGAATCCGCCTCTGCCCAACGATACTGGATAATGCTGCCATCCCAGTTTTCGATAAGCGCCGTACAGGACTCTACCCAATCGCCGCAGTTGTAGTAGGTAATGCCCCTTACCTGACGAATCTCGGCATGGTGAATATGCCCACACACCACGCCTTGCAGATCCCGCTTGCCGCACTCATGGGCCAGCGCATCCTCGAAATCACTGATGAAATTCACCGCTTTCTTGACTCGGTGTTTCAGGTAGCCCGACAGCGACCAGTAGCCATAGCCGCAGCGGCTACGGCAGAAGTTGAGCCAACGATTAAGCCTCAGACTGAATTCATAGGCGTAATCGCCAAGGAAGGCGAGCCAGCGATGGTATCGGGTAATCACATCAAACTGATCTCCATGGATGACCAGCAGCCTGCGGCCATCGGCGGTTCTGTGCTCCGCCTCATCAACCAGCAGTAGATTACCGATATTCAGCGTACCGTAGCGCCGCAGAAATTCATCGTGGTTGCCGGTTACATAAATAACCTGCGTGCCCCGATTGGCTGCGGTCAGGATGTGACGAATGACATTGGTGTGGGACTGCGGCCAGTACAGGCTCTTGCGCAGACGCCATCCGTCGATGATATCGCCGACCAGATACAGCTGATCGCATTCATATTCCCTGAGAAATTCTGCCAGCTTCTCGGCCTGACAATCACGTGTCCCCAGATGCACATCCGAAATCCATATGGTGCGTACCCGCTGTTTGCCGACCGCTGGAAAATCTTCCGCATGGGTCATCTACCATCCCTCTTGTCGTCCACGCGTCCATTCTGCCGATACCTGATGACCTGAACATGACCACACCGTGACACGGGCATGACAGCCTGCCAATCATCCCATGCGGCAACTGTGTCACGTCGATTCAGGACAACCGAACCCGGCCTTCGTATACTATTGCCCGTCCATTTTTTCATTTGACAGCCATCGGGCCTTATCATGTTCAGACCTGCGCTTCTGCTGCTTATCCTTCTGTCATCCCTGTGCCTGGCTGAAACCGCACCCGTTTCCGAGGTGCGTACCGGTCTGGTGCTATCCGGCGGCGGAGCACGGGGTCTGGCGCATATTGGCGCTCTGAAACAGATCGAAGAGATGGATATCCAGATTCATGCCATCGCCGGCACCAGCATGGGCGCGGTGATTGGCGGGCTTTATGCTGCGGGTTACAGCGCGGATGAACTGGAGAAAATTGCCCTGGAGATGGATTGGCCAGACGCGCTGAGCGATGCCCCCCAGCGTGAGGACATTCCGTTTCGGCGCAAGCAGGATGATCGGGACTTTCTCGTCAAACAGCGGCTGTCGTTCAAGGATGGCAAGCTCAGCTTCCCCCTCGGCCTGCTGCAGGGACAGAATCTGGGATTGGCACTGGAAAGCCTGCTGGTGCACACCAATGACATAGATGACTTTGATCGTCTGCCCATTCCGTTCCGCGCGGTTGCCACCGACATTGCTACCGGAGAGGCGGTCGTATTCGATCGTGGACACCTGCCGCAAACCATTCGCGCCAGTATCGCCCTACCCGGCTTCTTTGCCCCGGTAATGATCGACGGCCGTATGCTGGTGGACGGCGTGCTGTCCAAAAACCTGCCAGTGGACGTGGCCCGGGAAATGGGCGTCGACCGGGTGATCGTGGTGGATATCGCTACCCCCTTGAAGCCCGCCAGTGACATGACCAGCCTGCTCGATGTAATGGATCAGACCACCACACTGCTGACCAGGCACAACACCCAACAACAGTTAGCCACCCTGACCGAAGCGGATATGCTGCTGCAACCGGAGCTGGGCACCATTGCCTTCAGTAGCTTTGCCGAGGCGGAGCAGGCGATCGCCGCCGGGGAGCAGAGCCTGCTGCAGTCCCCCCTTCTGCACGCCTACGCCCAACCAGACGCCACCAACCACTCCGGTGGTAACCTGGCCCGCCATCGGCCGCAACGGCAACCTATCATCCATGAGATTCGCGTGATCAACAGCGGCAAGGTGGCGGACGCGGTGGTACGCAGCATGGTACGTCAGCAGGTCGGTGAGGCGCTGAATACCGACCACCTGGCCAAGGATATGGGCACCATTTACGGCACTGATTATTTCAGCCAGGTGAACTATGAAATCCTTCACGAAGGCGAACAGAACACCCTGCTGATCCGTACCCACGGGCGCCAGACCGGCACTGACTTCCTGCGCCTGGGATTGAACCTGGTAGACGACTTTGAAGGTGGCAGCCAGTTCACCATCGGCGCCAGCTTCCGCGTCAATGGCGTCAATCCATTGGGTGCAGAATGGCTGACCCGCCTGCAACTGGGTGAGCATCAACAGCTGTACAGCGAGTTCTACCAGCCGCTGGACTACGGTTCCCGCTATTTTGTCGCGCCTTTTATCGATGCAGAAGCGCGTAACGTCGAGGTCATTCTGGATAACGACCCGGTCGCTGATTACCGCCAGCAGCGATATGGCGCAGGGATCAATGTGGGTCGCCAGATTGCCAACAATGGTGAGGTACGCTTTGGCTTGTCCCGCTACAACGGCAAGTCGAAGATCCGTGTGGGTGATCCCGAGCAGGAAGCATTGGACTTCAGCGAAGCCTTCTATTCAATACAGATTGATCGAGACACCCTGGATAACGTCAACTTCCCGCGCTCGGGAGACGCTGCTCGTATCCTCTGGCGTCAGTCGGAACCGGATCTGGGTGCCGATGAACGCTATCAACAATTGGAACTGCGCGCCAGCCGAGCCTTCGCCATGGGCCCTCACAGCCTGCAGCTGGGGGCCTTTTTCGGGCGTACCGATGATGATGTGGATATAGCCCAGAGCAGCTTCATTCTCGGCGGTCTGGGCGAGTTCTCGGGATTCAGAGAGAACGGTCTGGCGGGACAGAATTACAACCTGGTGCGCGGTATTTATTACCGCCGTTTGAACCCCAGCAGCATGCCGCTGACCATTCCCATGTACCTAGGTGGCACATTGGAGTATGGGCGCATCTACAACAAGGGGCTCAACGAGCTGGACACCGGCTACATGGGCGCTGCCAGTCTATTGCTGGGCATGGATACCTTCCTCGGCCCGCTCTTTCTGGGTATTGGTGCTAACGAAGAAGGGGAAAATGCACTCTATATGAATCTGGGGCAGACGTTCTGAGGCTGCGCTGAACGGTACGCATAGCGTGCCGTCGTCCGATGGCGTTCAATACCCGAGGGAGTCGCTCCCCGCTACGACGCTGTCCACGGGACAGCCATCCAGCCTCAGCCAATCAGCCGCTGATCTCCGCCACCAGCGCCGCCCGGATACAGTGCAGCACGCCCTCTTCCACCGGCTCATCCAATTGCTGCGAAACCGCACGCACACCAGGCAGATCGTCTTCGGCGTCGTTGAGGAAAATATCCTGAATACGCTCCAGTTGCCCCGGCGGCAGATCGACCGCATGGTGCAACTCCAACTGGCCGGTGCTGATCGCCTGGGCCAGTTTCTGATATACCTGCTTGATTGGCAGGCCGCTCTGCACTGCTATCTGCTGCGGCTCCATGCCAGCCAGCGCCAGCGCCTGCACTTCCTGGGCCTCATGCACCACGGTGGCCGAAGCAGAGCCTGAACCCTGGCTCAATAACACCTGCAGAAAATCAGCGCCGTAACGCTCCAGCTTGTGCGCGCCAATACCACTGACCAGCGCCATATCCTGCAGGGTGGTCGGGCGCTGGCGGAGCATATCGACCAGCGTCGAATCCGCAAACACAACATAGGGCGGCACCCCGTGGGACTCGGCCAGCCGCTTGCGTAGCGCGCGCAGTTGCTCCCACAACGTGCGATCAGCTTCGGCAATGACCGGCTTGTCGCCAGAGCGGCCCGGCAATGCTGCTGTGCGGGTGATGTCCTTGCGCAGGGCCAGCGAGGCCTCGCCACGCAGCAGCGGACGACAACTTTCGGCCAGGCGCAGACTGCCAAAGCCATCCAGATCAATTTCCACCAGACCCCGGGCAATCAACTGACGAAATACCGAGCGCCACTCCTGCTCGCTCAGCTGTTTGCCGATACCGTAGGTGGATAGGTGTTGATGCCCCGCGCTGCGGATCTTCTCGTTGTCGCGGGCCAGCAGAATGTCAGTCAAATGGCCGACGCCGTAGCGTTGGCCGCTGCGGTAAATGGTGGACAGCGCCATCCGCGCCGCTTCACTGCCATCCCAGGTCGCCACGGGTTCCAGACAGTTATCGCAGTGGCCGCAAGGCTGCTCAAGGGTTTCACCAAAATAGGCCAGCAGGGCCTGCCGGCGGCAGCCGGTGAGCTCGCATAAGGCCAACATGGCATCCAGCTTGTGCCGTTCGATGCGCTTATGACGCTCGTCGCCTTCGGAGTTGGCCATGATCTGGTTGAGCAGCAGCACATCCTGCAAGCCGTACGCCATCCACGCATCGGCGGGCAAACCATCGCGCCCGCCGCGCCCGGTTTCCTGATAATAGGCTTCTATGCTCTTGGGCAGATCAAGGTGAGCAACAAAGCGCACATTGGATTTGTCGATGCCCATGCCAAAGGCTATGGTCGCCACCATGATCAGGCCTTCTTCATTGAGAAAGCGCCGCTGGTGAGTGGCCCGCAACTCCGGCGGCAATCCCGCGTGATAGGGTAATGCGGGCCAGCCCTGATCGCTTAACCATTGCGCGGTGTCTTCCACCTTCTTGCGTGATAGGCAGTAGACGATCCCCGCATTGCCGCGCTGATCCTTGAGAAAAGCCAACAGCTGCTGCCGCGGACGATCCTTGGGCACGATACGGTAGAAAATATTTGGCCGATCGAAACCCGATATGAAGCGTTTGGCGTGTTCCAACCGCAATCGCTGGGCAATTTCTTCCCGGGTTCGCTCATCGGCGGTCGCGGTCAAGGCCATGCGGGGCACATCGGGAAACAGCTCCGCCAATTGACCAAGCTGAAGATATTCCGGCCGGAAGTCATGCCCCCATTGGGATACGCAATGCGCCTCATCAATGGCAAACAGATTGATATCCAGACTCTGCAGGAACTGTAAGGTGCGCGGCTTGAGCAGGCGCTCGGGTGCCAGATAGAGGAAGTCCATATCGCCGCGGCGCAGGCGATCGGCAATGTCCCGCCGGCCAGCTTCATCCAATGTCGAGTTCAGTGCGGCCGCACGCAGACCCAGCTCGTTGAGCGTCGCCACCTGATCATCCATCAGCGCAATCAGCGGCGATACCACCACCGTCAATCCGGGACGAAGCAAGCCGGGAATCTGATAGCACAGCGACTTGCCGCCGCCGGTGGGCATCAATACCAGTGCATCACCGCCATTGGCTACCTGGTCGATGATGTCCGCCTGGTGCCCGCGAAACTCGCCATAGCCGAAAACATCCCGCAGCTTCTGTAAGGCTTGCTCGCGCATGTTTCTCCTTGCATGATTGCCTTCGTGCGGCCAATACCGGCACGCACAAAGCGGCTGATTATATCAGCCCTGAGGTAAAGCGCTTTAACCAGGCATCGGGAACGTCGATACTTTGGCAAAACCCGGCCACACGCGTACAATGCCGGTCATTATCCATGATGAGGTGTGCCATGTCCTTCGCCGACCAACTCGAGCGCCTGCAGCAGTTTCTCGATGCTGATGATCTGCATGATGAAGCTCTCGACTATCTTGCTGGGCATGGTTATCTGACCGCCCTGTCAATTGGCCCTGTCGACATACCTGAACAGGAATGGATGTTTGAGCTATTCGCTGAAGAGCCCAAATATGTTGATGACGCGCAAAAGGCTGATATCGAAGGCAGCCTGCGTGAACTCAAGGCGCTGATTGGCCGTATTCTCGCCAGCGATGAAGATCTTGAACCGCCGTGTGAGCTGACGCTGGGCGACGAGCCGGATCTGTCCGACCTGCGTAGCTGGTGCGTGGGCTTCCTTGAGGGTGTCTTCCTGCGCGAAGAAGACTGGTTCAGTCAGGATGAAGAAACCGTGAGCGAGCTGCTGCTGCCGATCATGGTCGGCTCCGGCCTGTTCGAGGATCAGCCTGAGTTTGCCGAAATCGCTCAGGATGAAGATATGGTGCAGGATATGCTCGATCATATCCCTGATGTACTGACTCAGCTGTATCTGCTGTACCAGGCTCCGGAAGAAAAGGCGCGCCCCGCGCTGTTTGATCCGCGCCACTGATAGCTGGCTCTGCGACTGGCCCCTGGCGGGGCCAGTCATGCAACCCTCGCAGCAGTCACCAGCAAGCCCTTGCCGACCTGCTGGGCTCATACCCCTCCCGCTTTTCCCGCTTCCACCCAACGCTGTAATAACGCCAGAATACTATCCGCCGGCTGATAGCCATGGGATAGCAAGGCGAGCATGCCATTACGCTCAGCCAGCAGCGTCGGAAATCCACTGATACCCAGATCGGCCGCCCAGCGGAAATCGACGCTTACTGCCGCCTGCGCTGCTTCGGCGATAAAGGCCTTGCTGAACCTGCTGCGGGAATAGCCAACCTGCTCGGCCAGATCAGCCAGCGCCATGCACTGCGTGACATCCAGCGCCTGGCTGTAGAAGGCGCTCTGGATAGCCTTTACCAGAGCCCAGACCCGGTCAGCGTCCAACTCCCGCGCCACCACCAGTGCCCGACACGCCGGCTCGGTGTTGTAGATAAAGCTGACTGGCAAGGCATCCGGGCTCAGCAAGGGCTGGCCGCTGGCAGCCTTCACGGCTTGCCAGTGCTCAGCCAAGGCCTGGCGGGCCGAATCCTTTAGCGGATCAGTGACGCCGGGGCGCAAACCTCCGGCTACCATATGCAGAGGCAGAGCCGGATAACGGGCCTGGATAGCATCGATCACTGGGGCGAAGCCCCAGCACCATGAACACATGGGATCCATTATGTAGATCAGGCGCTGGGACACGGGTTTTCTCCAGTTTCAGTGGGCGTTGGGGCTAGCCAACTCCGGTGGCAGACCAATCGGGTGTGGCTGGTTGCGTACCCTGGCCAATTGAATCTGCCGTTGACGTTCTTCGGCACGACGCCGGGTTTTCTCCGGCAGGCTCTCGTAGCAATGGGGGCAGCTGATGCCCTGCTCGAACTGTGGCGACGCCATGTCTTCAGCAGAAACCGGATGCCGGCAGGCGTGGCACTGATCAAAGGAACCCGGCGCAAGGTCGTGACCTACCGTGACCCGGTTATCAAACACGAAACATTCGCCCTGCCATTTGCTCTGCTCTGCCGGCACTTCTTCCAGATATTTGAGGATGCCGCCCTTGAGGTGGTAGACCTCCTCAAAGCCTTCCTTGAGCATAAAACCGGATGCCTTCTCGCAACGAATCCCGCCGGTACAGAACATCGCGACCTTCTTGTGCTTCTGCGGATCAAACTGCTGACGCACATACTCGGGAAATTCACGGAAGGTCTGCGTCTGTGGATCAATCGCGCCTTCAAAGGTACCGATGGACACCTCGTAATCATTACGGGTATCTATCAACAGCACTTCGGGATCGCTGATCAGCGCGTTCCAATCCTGCGGCTCGACATAGGTACCCACCCGCTCATTGGGGCTGATACCCGGAATACCGATGGTCACGATTTCCTTCTTCAACTTGACCTTGGTGCGATAGAACGGCATTTCCTCGCACAGCGATTCCTTCCAATCCAGATCGCTCAGCCGCGAATCCCGGCGCAGCCATTCGAGTAACGCAGTGGTTCCCTCACGGGTGCCGGCGATGGTGCCATTGATACCTTCCAATGCCAGCAACAGCGTGCCCTTGATTCCATGTTCGTTCATGGTATCCAGCAGCGGCTCACGCAGGGCTTCAAAATCTTCCAGGGTGACAAACTTGTACAGCGCCACCACGACAATATTGGACATGCCTACCTCGTTGTTCAGTTAATGCCCACGTAAAGGGCACACTTTCCAGTAACCGCTTGAACCACAGCGGCGGCGCGATTTTAGCAGGAATATTCCAGGTCAAGTCACCGCCGGGCAATTTCTCAATGATCAGCCTTGCTGCCACCCATGCAGTCGGGTGAATCCGGCGCGCCATTGCGGGCCTGCCATTCTGCTGGCGAATAGGTATGCAGAGCCAGTGCATGGATCTGCTGCATCAGATCGCCAAGAGTGCGATACACGGTCTGATGCCGTTTGACGGCATTCAATCCATCAAACTCCTGACTGACGATCACCAGCTTGAAGTGCGATTCGGAATTCGGCGGCACCGCGTGCATATGACTTTCGTTGAGCAATTCCATATGGATTGGCGCAAGGGTCTGGAGTGCCTGTTCCAGCGCGGATTGAACTACTCTCATCTTCATTTACCCCATGAAAAAACGGTCATCATTGTACGTGCTTGCTGTCAGGGAGTCCTGATTTTGCGATAGCTGGAGGCGCGGTCGGGAAAGCATTGAGCAGATGATCAGAGCTGTTAGCCCGGCCGCGCCTCACGGCTCCAGACGAGCTCGCCCCCCCCCGCTGACGGCTCATTTCTGCCCGCCCTATCCGCCTGCTGTTTCTCTACCTCGCTCTCCATTTCATCAACCAGTTGCTCCAGTTGCGGCGCGATTATCTGCTCAACACGATGCCGGGTAATCGCCATGGAATTTCGGGTCAGTTCCGGTAGATGTTCAAGCAATTTAGTGCCCGCCGGCGAGCGGTAGAATGCCGCCAGCTCATCGAACTCCTGCTCGGTAAATACCGGCAAATACAAGGCCACCAGCTCATCGCGAATAGCCGGCCAACTCAATTGCTCATCCAGCATGGCTCTGGCCCGCTGGCGGTAATTGCGCAGAATCGACTCGTACTGCAGGGAGCCGCCCATCTGAGCGAAACGAGCGGTCATCAACTGCTCGGTCTGTGTATACACCGGCGCAGTCATGCCTTCGGCATTGGCCAGCTTCAGAAACCGTTCCGCCGCCGCACGATGTGATGCCTCGTCTGCGTGGGCCACTGGTACGAGCATCAGACAACAGAGCAGCAGCGCAATCAGCAATGGCATATACGGAATCCGCTGGAAAAGTGACTGACTATACTGGCAGGTCAGAACGCCATTTCCCAGCGATAGGACAACGATCATGACCACACGTATTGAATCGGACAGCATGGGTAATATCGAAGTGCCCGCCGATCGCTATTGGGGCGCCCAGACCCAGCGCTCATTGCAACACTTCGCCATTGGTGAAGAACGTATGCCCCATGCGGTGATCCATGCGTTGGCACTGATCAAGAAGGCCGCCGCGCTGACCAATCAACAACTGGGCAATCTGGATGGCAGGCTGGCCCAGTTGATCACTCAGGCAGCAGATGATGTGCTGGCTGGCGATATGGATGGACATTTCCCGCTATCGGTATGGCAGACCGGCAGCGGGACCCAGAGCAACATGAATATCAACGAGGTGCTGGCCAACCGGGCCAATGAATTGGCCGGCCAGCCGCGCGGTAGCAAGGCGCCGGTTCACCCGAACGACCATGTCAACCAGGCGCAGAGCTCGAACGACACCTTCCCTACCGCCATGCACATCGCCGCCGCCATACAGGTAGATCAGCATTTATTACCCGCCGTCAGCGCCCTGCGCGACAGTCTGGACGCTCAGGCCAGACGCCACGCCGACCTGATCAAGATCGGACGCACTCACTTGATGGATGCCACACCGCTGACCTTCGGCCAGGAGCTATCGGCGTTTGTGGCACAACTGGATATGGGGATTCAGGCGGTTCAGCAGTCGCTGCCTGATGTGCTGGCGTTGGCTCAGGGCGGCACCGCGGTGGGTACCGCTCTGAATACACCCGCGGGATTTGCCAGCCAACTGGCCAGGCAGGTGACGACGCTGAGCGGCCTGCCATTTACTTCAGCCGACAACAAGTTCGCGGCACTCAGCGGCCATGAGGCACTGGTGCAACTGCATGGCGCCTGCCGTCAGTTGGCAGTGACCCTGATGAAACTGGCCAATGATCTGCGCCTGCTTGGCAGCGGCCCCCGCGCCGGGCTGGCCGAAGTACGTTTGCCGGCCAACGAGCCCGGCAGCTCCATCATGCCCGGCAAGGTAAACCCCACCCAGTGCGAAGCGCTGTCGATGATTGCCTGTCAGGTCATGGGCAACGATGTCACCCTCGGCATGGCAGCCAGCCAGGGTCAGCTGCAACTCAACGTCTTCAAGCCGGTGATCATCCACACGCTGCTGCAATCAGTGCGCCTGTTGACCGATGGTTGCAACAGCTTCCGCGAGCATTGCGTGGACGGCATGCAACCGGACACGCAGCGCATGCGCGAGCACCTGGATAACAGCCTGATGCTGGTTACCGCGCTGAATCCGGTAATCGGTTACGACAAGGCTGGTGAGATCGCGAAAAAAGCCTACGCAGACGGTACCACCCTGCGTGACGCTGCGCTGGCGTTGGGGTATCTGGATGGCCCGACCTTCGATCAGGTGGTGCAACCGGAAGCCATGCTGGGTAATTGATCAGCCGTTTCGCGCCAAACTGCGACGCAAGCGCCGAGTCTTCCATTGATGCAGAATACTGGGCGTCAGCGCGATCAATGCCGACCCTGACACCACCAGCAAGGCTCCTGAATACGCCAGACTGTTGAGCAATTCCGGCTGGATAACCGCCGGCCACAGCGTGGAGCCCAGGGCTACCAGTGCAAAGGTAAACAGCGGCGTGGTGGCAACCGTAGCGCCGACCCTCGACGCCTCCCAATGCATCAATGCCTCGGCAAAGGCACCGTACGCTATCAGGGTATTCAGACAACAGCCCAGCAACATCCACAGCTGTAACCCGTTCAACTGAAGTATCTGGCTGGGCGTAGCCATGGGCAACATGAGTAAGGTGCAAGCCAGATAGATCACCAGCATGATGCTGACCGACGACCAGACTGATAACAGCTGCTTCTGCGCCAGGCCGTATAAAGCCCAGGCAAAGGCCGCCGCCAGCGTGATCAGAATACCCAAGGTGTAATCACTGAGCTGGGTGAACAGTTCGGCAAGCCGCTGATTGAAGAACAATACAAAGCCCAGCAGCAGGACTGCCAGACCAATCAGCTGACCAATACCAAAGCGCTCCTTGAACACCAGCATGCTGCCCAACATCAGCATGATGGGGGCAATCTGAATCATCAACTGCATGGTGCCGGGCGTCAGTCTGTCCAGCCCCTGCACGTACAGCACATAGTTGAATGCCAGACCCAGCACAGCGACCACCAGCAACCAGCGATTGCCTTTCGACAGCAGCCGCAATGAGGGCAGCTGTCGACGCCAGGCCAGCCAGACCATCAGCACCAGGCCGGAGGACGCCATGCGGTACCAGGATACCGTCACGGCATCCATACCATTGAGCAATTGCTTGAGCATGATCGGCAACACGCCCCATAACAGGGTCGTGGTCAACGCCAACAGGAATCCGTACAGCCAGCGACCGGATGTGACGTGCATGAGTATTCTCGGAACAGAAGGGAAGCGCACTATTGTAGGCCGCCGCAACGCGGCTCCGCCATCATCCAGCATCAGGTCTTTGGCTGTTTGTAGTATATTCCATGTAACCAATTGGTCTAACAGAACGCAGCGAATGGTCTAGCATAGAATGCGCGGTGAGTAATACAGCGTATTGCTCACCGCCTTGGAATTGACATTCAAAACCTGTGCTCCTACCCGGCGCTGGCGGCAGGGTCTCTTACAAAGAGACCCGCATACAACAATAAAAAGGTGGTGCCCATGAAACTTTCCATTCGGGCAAAATTGCCCAGCGTTGCCCTGGTTTTTCTTGCTACCTGGCTGCTTTTGATTCTTCCCAATATGGGATGAGCGGTTTCACGGTTACAATAGTGCGCTTCAGTTTGCGCCGGAGATACCGTGAGTACCCCATCCAATTTTGCCGAGCTGAGCTGGTCCGACGACGGACAGCCCTTTTCTACTCACTTCGAGGATGTGTACTTCTCCCGTGAGTCCGGATTGGCGGAAACCCGCCATGTATTCCTGCACCACAATCAGCTAGCCGAGCGCTGGAGCGAGTTGGCTCCAGACACCCGGTTCTGTATTGGTGAAACCGGCTTCGGCACCGGCCTGAATTTTCTCTGCGCGTGGCAACTCTGGGATCAACTGGCCCCGGCAGGTGCCCGCTTGCACTTTGTCAGTTGTGAAAAATTCCCGCTCAGCAGTACTGATCTGCAACGCGCCCTCGCTCTGTGGCCGGAACTGCAACCCTGGGCCTGCCAGTTGCTGGCCCGGTACACCGATCTGGCCGCCGGCTGGCAACATTTCAGCCTGGCCGAGGGACGCGTTACGCTGACGCTATTGATCGGTGATGTGCTTGATACCCTGCCGCAACAGGATGGCCAGATCGACGCCTGGTTTCTTGATGGCTTTGCCCCCGCTAAAAACCCGGACATGTGGCAACCTGCGCTCTACGCGCAACTCGCTCGGCTATCAGCCCCCGGTGCCACCCTGGCCACCTTCACCAGCGTCGGCGAGGTGCGCCGTGGCTTGCAGGCAGCCGGCTTCAGCATGCAGAAGGTCAAGGGTTATGGACGCAAACGGGAGATGCTCTGCGGGCAACTCGACGCCGCTCCGGCCGCCGACTGGACAGCACCCTGGTATCAGCGCCCCGCCGCAAACCATAACGAACGCAACGCATTGATCATCGGCGCCGGTCTCGCAGGCTGCGCCACCGCCCTGTCGTTGGCCCGCCGCGGCTGGCAGGTCACACTGATTGAGCGCCACGCCCATGCGGCGGCGGAGGCTTCGGGGAATACTCAGGGCATCCTGTACTGCAAACTATCACCTCACCAGACGCCGCTGTCGCGCTTCGTTCAGGCCAGTTACGCCTATGGCCTACGTTTATTGCGTGAAGTTCTGCCGCAGGGTGAAGGCAGCTGGAGTGCCTGCGGCGTGCTGCAACTCTGTACCGATGACAAGGAGCGCCAACGGCAACTGGCATTGGCCGCACAGGGCTATCCAGAGGGCTTCCTGCAAGCAGTCGATACCGAACAGGCCAGTTTCCTGGCTGGGGTTCAGGTTGATCGGCCGGGTTTGTTCTTTCCCGGCGCAGGCTGGGTCAATCCGCCAAGCCTGTGTCAGGCCATGCTGCAGCATGAAAACATCCGCCTGCTGACCCATTGCGAAGCATTACAACTGGAGCAAAGGGGCGAGCATTGGCACGCTCTGGACGCCCAGCAACAGAGTCTGGCCAGCGCTGAGGTCGCCATCATCTGCTGCGCCAATGACAGCCTGAACTTCAGCCAGACATCCAACCTGCCATTGAAGCCCATCCGCGGCCAGGTTACCCAGTTGCCCGCCACACCGGATAGCGAGCAGCTGCGTACGGTATTGTGTGCAGAAGGTTATATCTCCCCTGCCCGCCAGGGTGAGCATCATGTCGGTGCCAGCTTCCGCTTTGATCGGCTGGATAATCAGCCCAGCAGCGAAGAAAACCTGAGCAACCTGCAATTGCTGGACAAGCTCTCGCCACAATTGGCCGAGGCATTAGATCCGCAGGACCCAGCCAGCCTGCCAGCGCGGGCAGCGCTGCGTTGCACCTCTTCGGACTATCTGCCCTTGATCGGCCCGGTAGCCGATGCTCAGGCATTCAGGAGCGATTACGCGGTACTGCGCAAGGACGCATCAAAGCAGCCAACCACGCCGACGCGCTGGCATTCAGGACTGTATATCAATACTGCGCATGGCTCCCGAGGGATGGTCAGTTGTCCGCTGAGCGGCGAGCTGATCGCCGCCTGGCTGGATAACGAGCCCCTGCCATTACCTCAGGATCTGGTTGCCGCCGTACACCCCAACCGCTTCATGCTCCGGCAACTGATTCGCGGCCAGTAATCAGCTGAACAGCGTACTGGCCCCGTCGTAGAAGAGCTTGCAGCCGGTGAAGAACAGGAAGATGTAGCACAGCTGATAGATCAGCTCCTGGTTGGTGCGCTGCAGCATCCAGAAGCCCAGACGGATACCGATAGGCGCCAGCGGCAGCAACACCAGAGCGGTCAGCAGGTTGCTGGTATCAAACAAATCCAGCTGGATATAGAACGGTATCTTGGCAAAGTTGACCACCGCGAAGAACACCGCGATGGTGCCCATCAACAATGTCTTTTCCAGCTTCTGCGGCAGCAGATACACATTGATCGGAGGGCCGCCGGCATGGATGCTGAAGCTGGTAAAGCCGGCGATGGTTCCCCACAGGCCACCGCGCCAACGGCTTACCCCTTTCATCGGCTGCTCCCCCCGGCGCAGCCAGATATTCAGCGTAAAGCTCAGCGCGATGATGCCAATCATCAGTTGAATATGGGCTTCGCTCATCCAATGGAAGCTGATCCACGCCAGCAAGGTACCCAGCAGCGCCGCCGGGATGATGATACGCAGATTAGCCTTGCTCCAACGTCCTCTGAAAGTGCGCAGAGCCACCAGATCCATGGTGCACAGAATGGGCAGAAGAATTGCCGCGGCCTGTTGCGGTGGCATGACCAAGGTCATCAGGGGCACCGACAGGATAGCGATATTGCCACCAAAACCGCCCTTGGCAATTCCGTAAAGAAGTACAGCGGGGATCGCGCACAAGTAGAAAAGTGGATCTGTAATCATGAACACCGCGAAGGCAAGGAAAAGCTGACAGTGTATCATTGACGCTACGCTGCGCTGGAGTATCCAGCCTCGCCCTGCTCAGATTGTCATCCGGAAGTAGACATCATGCTGATACCCCATACCCTGCTCGATCCAGAAACGCTACAGCGGTTGCTGGAGGATTTTGTTACCCGCGATGGCACCGATAATGGTTATGAAGCCAGCCTGGAACAGCGGGTCGAGCGTCTGCGGCGACAGATCGAACGCGGCGAAGTGGTGATCGTATTTCACCCCGACACTGCCGACACCAGCCTGGCTCACCGTCGCGATGTACCCGCCGAAATGCTGCAGACACTGAGCCGGGACGACTGATTATCCGCTGCTACCGGGTGACGCACCCGGCCTGTCGCGCTTGGAGGATATCGGACAAAGGACTAATATAGATGAACTATATACCCAAGCGGGTTCGATGAGGTAACTGATGAAACTGCGCTCCCCCCTGATTCTGGCCGCCCTGCTGGGCCTGGCTACTGCGGTATCGGCTGAAACAACCACTCCCACTGTGTGCACACCGGAAGAAGCCCTGAAAAAGGCGGAAGAAACCGCCATGACCATCCACCGCATCGCCAATGGTGATCCGGATAAGGCTGCCCGTTTGCATGAGCAGTTGAAGGAATTGCAACAGCGGGAGCCGACGCGCAGCGATCATGGCGCTTGTGCTGCCTATGACCGTGTCATTCAGGAATTGGAACAGAAGAACGCCGAGGCCAACTGAACACCTCGCATGACTGTCAGGCGGCGACTGATATGACAGGTCGCCGCGACAGTACTGCTAGCCTATCAGCGTGCGACCCGCCAATGCGTGGGCCAGCGTGCCGCCATCGATAAACTCCAGCTCACCACCCAGCGGTACGCCGTGGGCAATCCGTGACACGCGAATACCCTGCGGTTTGAGTAATCCAGCGATGTAATGGGCTGTGGCTTCCCCTTCAACGGTCGGGTTGGTCGCCAGAATCACTTCGCTGACGGTGCTGCCTTCCAGTCGCTGAATCAGCGCGGGAATACCGATTTCATCCGGACCCAGACCATCAATGGGGGATAGATGCCCCTTGAGCACAAAGTAGCGCCCACGAAAGCTGCCAGCCATTTCGACGGCCCAGACGTCCGCCGGGCTCTGTAATACGCAGAGCAGACTATCGTCACGGCGCGGGTCATGACACAGCTCACAAATCTCGGTCTCACTCAGGGTACGACAGCGCTGGCAATAGCCAACGCCGTCCATGGCTGCATCCAGCGCATGGGCAAGCTGACGCCCGCCCTGCCGATCCCGCTCCAGCAGATTCAACGCCATACGCTGGGCGGTCTTCGGGCCCACACCAGGCAGACCCCGTAACGCATCAATCAATTGCCGAATCAGCGGACTGAAACTCATGATGTCAGGACATCCACTCAGAAGGGCATCTTGAAGCCGTCAGGCAGATTCAGCCCGGCGGTCATGCCGGCCATTTTTTCCTGATTGTTCTTTTCCAGCTTGCGCACCGCGTCATTGATTGCCGCAGCAATCAAATCTTCCAGCACTTCCTTATCTTCAGCCATCAGGCTGTCATCGATATTAACCCGACGCACATCGTGACGACCGGTCATGATGACAGAGACCAGGCCCGCTCCGGACTGACCGGTAACTTCAGCGTCAGCCAGTTCTTCCTGCATTTTTTTCATCTGTTCCTGCATCTGTTGGGCCTGCTTCATCAGGCCCGCCATGCCACCTTTCATCATCTTTATATCCTCAATTTTCAGGCGTCTATCGGACGAATACTGTCAGCACAGATCTGCGCTGCAAAATCATTGATCAGTGCCTGCACCAGCGGATCATTATGAATACTGGTTTCGGCTTCATGCTGGCGAGCGACACGTCGCCGTGCGGCGGCAACCGCCGGGGTTTCCTGATCCGGAGCTTGAACTCTGACCTCCAGAGTCAGCGGCTGGCCCTCCAGTTCAACCAGAGCCTTCTGCAGACGCTGGCGATGGTTTTCGTTGTACAGGGCGCTGTGGCCCGGATCCAGATGCAACTGCCAGACGGCATCGTCAACGGTTACCAGCTGACAATGGGCGGCGATGCTCTGCGTCAGCCCGGCGACGCCAAGACGGGGGAACAGTTCCAGCCAACGGGCCGCCAGACCTGTCGCCGGGGGCAGATCGCTGACGTCTGCAACCGCCGCCTGCGGCTGAACGACAGGCTCTTCTTCCGCTTGCCAGTCGCCCAGATAAGGCGTGACGTCAACGTCATCGTCAGCATGATCCGGATCATAGCTGTCATCCGGCGGAGGCCCGTCCAACCACGCGGGCGGCTCATCCGGCTGAGGGGATGCTACAGGCGCAACGGGTTCGGGCAGCTCGGGCGCAGTTGGTTGCACCGCCGCTGGCGGCACCGATGGTTGCGCGGGCGCGGCCGGCGTAGCCATGGCAGTCGGAGGCGCCGGTATCGGCTGCTCAATAATCGCCGTAACGGTATCGAGGGCAACAACCTCGCCAGCAGGCGCTGCTTGTGCTGCCGGCCGGTCTGCTGTGGGATCAGGCCTGGCCTGGCTGATTCCCGGCGACTTTCCCGAAGCCGGCTCGGCTGGAGGTTCCGTGCTCGCCGGTGGCGCGGTTACCCGCTCTGCCGTCGGGCCGGTATGCTGCAAGGTGCCAGGGCGGAACGCCAGCATGCGCAGCAGCGTCATTTCAAAGCCGCCCCGAGGATCCGGAGCCAAGGGCAAATCCCGGCGACCATGCAAGGCCAACTGGTAGAACAGCTGCACATCCTCGGCGCTGATCCGCCCCGCCAATTCAAGCACGCGCTGCTGGTCACCCAGGCTGTTATCAGCCGCCTCGGGCAGTACCTGGGCGATGGCGACGCGCTGCAAGGTAGAAATCAGCTCAGCAAGCACTCCAGCAAAATCGGCGCCCTGCTCTGCCAATTCGGCGACAGCAGCCAGCAGGCCACGGGCATCGCCGCTGGCCAGGCCGTTGAGCAAACCAAATACCTGTCCATGGTCGATGGTACCGAGCATGCTGCGCACCTCGGCAACCCTGAGCTCACCATTACCAAAGGCGATAGCCTGATCGGTCAGGCTCAACCCATCACGCATGGAGCCATCGGCAGCACGGCCGAGCAGCCACAGCGACTCATCGTCAAAGGGAACCTGCTCTTCAGCCAATACATGGCGCAGATGCTCGACAACCTTCTCCGGCAGCATATTCTTCAGCGAGAACTGCAGGCAGCGGGACAGGATGGTGACCGGAAGCTTTTGCGGATCGGTAGTGGCCAGCAGGAATTTTACATGTGCCGGGGGCTCTTCCAGGGTCTTCAGCAGAGCATTGAAGCTGTGGCTGGAAAGCATGTGCACTTCGTCGATCAGATAGACCTTGAAGCGTCCACGGGACGGTGCGTATTGCACGTTGTCCAGCAGCTCGCGGGTATCCTCGACCTTGGTGCGACTGGCAGCGTCGACCTCAATCAGGTCAACAAAACGACCTTCGTCAATTTCCTTACAGGCGGAACACACACCACAGGGTTCGGAGCTGACGCCCGCTTCGCAGTTCAGGCATTTGGCCAGAATCCGCGCGATGGTGGTCTTGCCGACACCCCGGGTGCCGGTAAACAGATAGGCGTGGTGCAGGCGATTGTGATCCAGGGCATTGATCAGCGCCTGCAGCACGTGGGTCTGGCCGACCATTTCACGAAAAAGGCGCGGACGCCATTTGCGGGCTAATACCTGGTAACTCATCGGGAGGCTGCTATCCGGTGTCATTTACAAGCAGCTACTGTACCCCAAAGAGCGCAGCAAATGCGAGATTCCCGCCCGGGGAAAAACTGACATGGAACAAGGAAACAAGGTGGGATTCGTTATGGGTGGCAACCCTGCCAGCCACACCCCGGCACACGATATAACCGCTGCGGCTGCTCCCTTCCGGGCCTGACCGGGTTCACGGCGAATCGTTGCGAGGGGACCGACAGGGTCACCATAACGTGCCCTGCATGTGAGGGCCGCGCTATTGTAACGGCTTGCGCACAAGATACAACCCAATTTCTCCAACGGAATCATGTGATGGATGCTCTGCAAGGTCAATCATGCACCCGACGACGCTATAATCACCGCACATTAAGGTTGGAGCTGTATCCATGCGTCCCGAAGACCTGCAGTTGCTGGTTACCCGCGAAATGCCCTTCGGCAAATACAAGGGCCGGCTGATCGCCGACCTGCCTGGTCATTATCTCAACTGGTTCGCTCGGGAAGGCTTTCCGGGAGGAGAAACAGGTCGTCTACTGGAACTGATGCAAGAGATAGATCATAACGGCCTGTCCGCGTTACTGGATCCACTGCGACACAAACCCCGGAGCTGGTAATGTACTATTCCTTTATCGAACTGATCGTGGGATCCATGCGCTGATGGAAGTAATGAATACGCTGTTTCTGATCTGCGCCGGGCTGCTCGCTATCAGCATCCTGGCAAGCTCGATGTCTTCCCGCCTCGGCATTCCCCTGTTGCTGGTGTTTCTGGTGGTAGGCATGTTGGCTGGCGAAGAGGGAATTGGCGGGATCGCTTTCGATAACACCGATACCGTTTATGTGGTTGGCAGCCTCGCACTGGCGATTATCCTGCTGGATGGCGGCATGCATACCCGGGCGGAGAATTTCAAGGTTGCCCTTGCGCCCTCGCTATCACTGGCCAGCCTTGGCGTATTGATCAGCGCTTTGCTGACCGGTCTGGCCACGGCCTGGCTACTGGATCTCCATTGGATTGAAGGTCTGTTGCTCGGCTCCATCGTTGGCTCAACGGATGCCGCAGCGGTGTTCTCGATGCTGCAGGGCAAGGGGCTCAACCTGAAGAAGCGAGTCAGTGCCACACTGGAAATTGAATCCGCCTCCAACGACCCGATGGCTATTTTCCTTACCATTACGCTGGTAGAAATGCTCGCCGCAGGGCAAACCAGCTTCAGCTGGTCATTCCTTGGCTTGTTCGTTCAGCAGTTCGGTATTGGCAGCGTATGCGGCGCGATTGGCGGCGTTCTGCTTACCTGGCTGGTCAACCGGATGAAGCTGGATACCGGTTTGTATCCGCTGCTGATTACCGCCGGAGCCATCCTGGTGTTCGCGCTCACCAACGTTCTCGGCGGGAGCGGCTTCCTCGCGATCTTCATTACCGGACTGGTGCTGGGCAACCGCAAACTACGCAGCCTGCAGAATATCCTGCACATGCAGGACGGTATGGCCTGGCTGAGCCAGATCGGCCTGTTTCTCATGCTCGGATTGTTGGTGACACCCTCACAAATGCTGTCCATCGCCCTTCCGGCGCTGGCCATTGCCTTCTTCATCATTCTGGTCGCACGCCCGATCGCGGTGATGATCTGTCTTGCACCCTTTTCCTTTTCATGGCGCGAGCGCATCTTCATAAGCTGGGTCGGGCTGCGCGGCGCCGTTCCGGTCATGCTGGCCATCTTTCCGTTGGTTGCCGGTCTGGAAAACGCACAGCTGCTATTCAATATCGCCTTCGTGGTGGTACTGGTGTCACTGCTGCTGCAAGGCGCCAGCCTGCCCATTGCGGCCCGTCTATGCCGGGTAGAAATCCCGCCCAGCCCGGAACCACTTCATCGCACCAGTCTGGATATTGCCGTCGAAAACGATCATGAGCTCATGGTGTATCAGCTGAACCAGGCGAAATGGTGCATTGGTGTCCAATTGCGCGATTTGAATATGCCTCCGGACACCCGCATCGCTGCGATATTCAGACGCAAGAAATTGCTGCATCCCTCAGGCAGTACCCGTCTGGAACTCAACGATGTGGTGTGCGTCATCGGCCGAGCCAAGCATCTGCCAGCCTTGTCGAGGCTATTCAGCACGGTCAATACCCCGCGTCATCTGAATCAACGGCAACTGTTTGGGGATGTCATCATGGATGGCAGCGCCCTGCTGGGCGATGTCGGTGCTTTTTACAGTTTCGATGTGCCCGAGGATATGCGCCAACAGACCCTGACGGAGTTTTTTACCCGGCAGTTCGGCGGCTATCCTGTATTCAGTGATACGGTAGAGTGGAACGGCATCACATGGACAGTGGCAGAAGTCGAGGATGAGTGGGTCAGTAAGGTCGGCCTGACACTTCCTGAGCGCAAAACCGATGCCGAGCAGAAATCCAGCCCCAGTGAGCAATCACGTGAGAGGGAAGTAATCAATGAACATCAGCCAGGCGGCCAAAGCCAGTAACCTGACGCCGCGCATGATCAGGCATTACGAGAAGATTGGTTTATTACCCGGCACACTGCGCACGGCTGCTGGCTATAGGCTGTTCAACGAACAGGATCTGCATACCCTACGCTTCATCCAGCGGGCACGCAGTCTGGGTTTTTCCATTGAGCAGATCAGTCAATTGCTGGCGCTGTGGCAGGATCGCGAGCGCAGCAGCGCGGTAGTCAAACAGCTGGCGCGCGAGCACCTGCATGAGCTGGAGGAAAAAATCGCCGGTTTGCAGGCAATGCACGCCAGCCTCTCACAGCTGGCCAGCTGCTGCCTGGGTGATGAGCGCCCGGATTGCCCGATCCTTGAACGATTGGCTGATAACGAGCGCACACTGGATGCTCAGAACTAGCTGCCTTTAATAGCCCGACGGTTCCATGGCATCGCCTGCAGCAGGCGCGCCATGCCACAGAAGCCTGAAATGCCAGCAAATATCAGCCCGGCACCGACGAACCCGGAAATCACGAACAGCGAGGGCGAGACCAGGTAGCCCAGCAACACCCCCAGCAGAACCAGTGAACCCGCAGCAATCTGCACCTGGCGCTGCAGCTCCAGTGGCTGACCAGGATCGGCTTCAACCTGAAGCCCCGCACGCTTCCAGGCGTCCAACCCGCCGTCGAGCATATAAGCCTCACAGCTGACACAGCTCGCCAACTTGGCTGCGTTCATGGCAGTCCGCTGCCCGGCGCGGCAGTGGTAGATCACAGCGTTAGCGTCACCAAACGGCTTCTGTCCGCTGTTGAGTTGGTCTACCGGCATATGCCGGGCACCGGGGATGTGTTCGCGGGCATATTCGTCTGCAGCACGGATATCCACCAGCACCGCGCCCTGCTCCAACAACTGGCGCGCCGCTTCCGGCGTAATGGATTTCAACGACATGGGCTTTCTCCTGCAAGTTTCAATCAGGGACAGAACAGGGCCTTGAGGGTCGCCAGTAGCTGCTCAACATTAGGATCAGCAATACGATAATGCAGTGCCTGTGCCTCACGCCGGTATGTCACCAAACCTTCGTCACGCATTTTTGCCAAGTGCTGGGACAGCGCCGACTGGCTCAGCGTTACGCACTGGCGTAGTTCGCCGACGGTCATTTCCTCTTGGCTGGCCAACAGGCACAGCACCAACAAACGGTGCTCATTACCTACCGCACGCAACAGCGCCGCCGCTCGGGCAGCACCTTCGGCAAAAAACTCTGCATCTTTCCCGCTCAAAGACATATCAACCTACTTCACGATTTACTAATTTAGACTATACTAATATAACAAATCATACAAGCGACTCTTATCAGGAGCAACCCTGCCTGCCAGCCCTCATATTCGCGGCTTCTTTGATCAAGCGACCCATACCATCAGAACAACGAAAGAAGAATGTGCACGCGTACTCAGTCATCGAAAAGCAGCAGTTCGCCAGCATGCGCGAACAGCGTGATGCGTCATTGGCCGCCCCGGCATTATTACTGCCGTCAATTCAGGTCAACATCTGCGCTGGGCGGCTGCCTTGCGCCGAGTCCAGCGGCAGCCGCTATCTGAAAATACCGCTGGAGGACGCCGAGCAGTTTTCATGATCAGCGCAGGAAGTTGAATAGATTCAGCCCGTTGATCTTGACGAAACTCTGCTGCGCCGCCTCCAGCACAATGCTCTGCATGCTCAGGCGGCTCAGGGCTTCGGCATAGTCCAGATCAGCCAGCCCGGATTGCACCTGGGTGTTGATCAGAGAAGCCTCATCGTTCTCAAACTGAGTGGATTCGATGACGTTGAGGCGCGCACCAAGACTGGTTTGCACGCCCATCACCTGATCCATGGCGTTATCGATGTTCTGCACGCTGATAGCCAGCATATCCCGACGTTCCAGCTTGCCGTGAGGGCTGTCATCGGTGTTTTCCAGTGTTTCGCGCAATAGACGAATACTATCCAGTACGCTGCGCTTTTCTGTCTGGTCGCCACTGCCAACGCTCAAGGCAAACTCATCCCCGGCGGCCAGTTCACCATCCAGCGTAACCACGACACCGGCAAAGCGAATTTCATAGCTGCCGTTGGCATTGGCTTTCAGATCACCGGTTACCGGCGGCACGACGGGATTGCCGTTGGTATCGAGGATTTCGTAGCCCGCAGCGTCGCCATTGGCATCGCCGATAATACTAATGCCGACACTGCCCTGGGGGTAGAACTCGGTATCGTAGCGGCCCTTGTCCTCCACCACCCCGAGGGAGATGCGGGCGTCGCGGGTCTCACCGGTATCGACCAGGTTGGCGGAGGTATCCACTCGGTTGACGTTGGTTACATCCGCAAACAGCGTCTTGCCATTGTCATTCAGAGCGATCATCTTGGCGCTTCCGATCTGAATCGAACGCTGCCCTTCATCACCCTCGTAGCTGTAGCTGCCATCGGCCTGGCGAACAAAGGGCTGACTGTCACTCTGGTAACCGCCAAACAGATACTCTCCCCGGCCATTCTGGCTATTGAGCAAGCCATAAAGCTCCTCTTCACGCTCCGCCAGTTCCTGCGCCAGGGCTTTGCGCCCGCCCGCATCCAGCGCTCCGTTGCCCGATTCCAACGCGGTCTCGCGCACCATCTGCAACAGATTATTGACCGAATTGAGCACGGCCTCCTGCTGGGTCAGGCCATTTTTGGCCGCGGTCATGTTGTCCTTGTACTGGCTCAACTTGCTGGCTTCCTGCTCCAGTTGCAAGAGGCGCACCGAGGCCACCGGGTCATCTGCTGGCGAGAGAATGCGCTTGCCAGAGCTGACCTGTTCCTGGGTGCGGACAGCGGCAGCATAGTTGTCCTGAATGCCCCTGACGCCGGTATTGAATACCTGAATGGTCGATATACGCATAATGGTTCACCCTCAGCGCATGGTGTTGATCAATGTATCGAACACCGTGCGCGCAACTTGAATGATCTGCGCCGAGGCGTTGTAGTACTGCTCATACTGAATCAGGCTGGCCGCCTCTTCGTCGAGGTTGACTGCGGACACCGAGTTACGGTTATTGGTCGCCTGGGTCAGCATGGCTACGTTGGCTTCGGTCTCGGTGCGCGACTGGGCTGTCAGCGTGCCAACCCGTTGCACCATTTCCCCGTAACCATCCAGCAACGAGAACCCGCGAGCATCGCCGTCCTTGCCCATAACCGGACGGTTTTGCAATTCTGACATCAACAATGCGTTGCGGTTATCGGCTACCCCGCCTTCATTGAATTTAACGCTGAAGGTGTCGCCATCCTGAGGTTTGCCCGACAGGGTCAGGCTGAACGCCTGACCGTCAACTTCCCACTCGATTTTCTGCGCTGCCCCCGGGGACGCAATGGTGATGGTGGCTGGGGTTACCGGCCCTGGATCAGCCGATAACGTCAGCGTGCCGGTACCGTCAGCGGCATCGAAGACATAACTGAATTGAATCCCCTGTTCACCAACATCAGCAGCCAGCTGGCTCATATTCGGCGGCTGCGCTCCACCGAGCAAAACCGGCTGGGTAATGCTGCCGCTGCCCCGGTTCTGCAGACCCGCATCTGCCACCATGGGCGCAGCGAAGGCCAGTTGCCGTGGATCAGTCATCACCACGCTCAGGTTCTGCGCCGCTGAACGGGTGGGCGTAAGCAGGAACCGATCACCAGAGACATAGCCCGTGTCAGGACTGCCGCCCAGATCCAGCCCCTCAAACGCCGGATATCCCGGCTGTTCGGAGTCGGTCACCGACATATCATAGGAGCCTACCATCTGGTTATCGCTCAGCCGGCGTACGGTAAAGGTACTGTCGCCAGTGAATGCCACTTCGTAGTCAGAGGTGCTCAACTCGGCGGTATTGGCTATTTCTACCCGCAATGCATTGAGAGACTGGTTGCTGTCACGCCCCCGGCTACGCAGATCCAGCAATTCGGGGCTGTTGATATCGTTGAACAGCGCTCTACCTGCCTCGCCGTTCAGATCCAGCCCCTTGCTCAACTGCTGGTTGAACTCGTTGGCCATGGTCAATGACATGCGCCCCAGCGCGTTCAGCGTCGAATCCAGCACACCGCCACGGTAGTTGAGCAGGCCGCCCAGCTCGCCGCCGCTGATCAGGCCGGTCACATCCTGCGCTGCATTTCCGGTGACCAGACGAATCTCAACCCGTAACGGGTCAGACAAGCCTGGGGCAGCCTGCAGCACCGAGGCCTCCTTGCCGATTACCAGAGGTTGTCCGGAACCGATAAACAGGTTAACGCTCTGGTCGTCCTGATTCACTACGGTGATGCCAACATGCTCGCTGAGCTGGCGGATAGCCTCGTCACGGGCATCCAGCAAGTCGTTGGGCATCGCACCGTTGGCAGCAGCCTTGGTGATAGCGTCATTATAACCGGCTACCGATTGGGCCAGCCGCGTTACCTGTTGAGCGATGTTGCCCATCTGATCATTGATGAGGCGGTTCTGCGTGGATAGCTGTTGGTGTACCGAGTTGAAACGCCCGGCCAAACCCTGGGCTTCGGATAGAAACAACTGCCGTGCCGGCAGACTGGCCGGATCTTCCACCACAGTCTGCAAGGCATCAAAGTAATTCTGCAGACCACTGCTGATACCCGAGGCGGTACTGGACAGGGTGTTGTTCAGCTCCTCAATCTGGACGTTGTAGGCCAGATTCGATGCTGCCGCGGAGGTGGTCGTGCGCACCTGATTGGTCAGAAACTGATTATAGATGCGCTGTACGTCATCTATTTTGGTGCCGTTGCCCATATAGCCGGCGCCAGTGAAGCTGGCCGGAATGGTGCTTTGCACGGCTGTTTGACGGCTATAACCCGGCGTATTGACGTTGGTGATGTTCTGCCCGGCTACCGACAGATGCGTCTGTGCGGCACGCAGCCCGCTGAGACCTACCTGGAACAGATCCGCCATACTTATGCCCTATCCTGGTTGGTTGCCGGGCTGACCGCTGCGGTGGTGTTCTCACTGATCAGCTTGCGCGCGATCTGCGAGACCTTACTGGCGTAACGCGGGTCGGTAGCGTATCCCGCAGCCTGCAATTCGCGGAAGAACACATCACCACTCTCGGTACGCTTCAGCGCCTGGGTGTAACGTCCGTTACGATGCAGAAAGTCCACATAATCATTGAAACTCTGCTCGAAGGAATCGTAACTGCGGAAGCTGGCACGCTCCTGCTGACGCACACCGTCACGGTATTCGCTGGTCAGGACGTTTGCCGAATCACCCTGCCACTGGCCATGGGTCTTGATACCGAACAGGTTGTGACTGCTGGTGCCGTCGCCGTTACGGATGATCGACTTGCCCCACCCGGTCTCCAGCGCCGCCTGGGCTACAAGATAATGCGGATCCACGCCCAGGCGTGCAGCAGCCTTTTGCGCCATCGGCAGCATGGCCGTTGCAAACTCAGCGGGACTGTCAAATCGGCCGGGCATATTCGTGGCAGCACTGGCCGCATTACGCTCGGCCGCGCGTACCCCGCGCATCGGCTGCCATTGGCCAGCCGGCTCTACCACCACAGTACGGCCAGTCGGCTCAGCCGTTGTACTGGCAGGCTGACTGGCAGGCGTTGACTGCCCCAGCGTCACTTCGCCATGACCCAAACTGATACCCAGCCGCCGACGGGCCAGCAGTGCGGAGTGATCCTCCCGATCCGTTACGCTATCGGCAGCAGGAGCAGCAGTCGCGACCACTGCCGGCCCGGTCTTCTGCGGCACCAGTTGGCGCAACATGACATCGGCCAGACCCATGCCCTGCTTTTCAGACAGGTGCACAGCCATCTGGTTATCGTACATATCCTGATAGAAACGGGTTTGCGGGGTATTCCGTGGGTTACCCTCGGCAAACGCCTGGTTGGCATCGCGCATACTCTTGAGCATGACGTTGAGAAACAGCGACTCGAACTGCCGCGCCACCCGCTCCATATTTTCCGGACTGTCCGCCTTGCCGCCGCTTTTCATCTGCGCCATGGAGTTGAGGTCGGTGTAGCTGAGACTGGGGCTATTCATGTCAGGGTTCCTCAGATAACAACCAGGTCAGCATTCAACGCGCCGGCCTGCTTCAGGGCTTCGAGGATCGCCATCAGATCCCCCGGAGCAGCGCCCACCTGGTTTACCGCGCGGACAATCTCGTCCAGCGACACGCCGGGATTGAAGACGAACATGCGGCTATCGCCTTCTTCAATACTGATCTGCGAGCTGGGGGTGATCACCGTCTGGCCAGCGCTGAAAGGCTCTGGCTGACTGACCTGATAGTTCTCACTGATGGTTACCGTCAGGCCGCCATGGGTCACTGCTGCGGGCTGCACACGCACATCCTGACCAATCACGATGGTGCCGGTACGCGAGTTGATAACGATTTTTGCGGTGGCATTGCCCTGCTCTACCTGCAGATTCTCAACCATCGACAGGTAATCCACCCGCTGGTTGGGATCCAGCGGCGCACGCACACGGATGGAGCCGGCGTTCATCGCCTGGGCTACGTCCGGGCCAAAGGTGCTGTTGATCTGATCGACGACCCGTTTGGCGGTAGTGAAATCCGGCCGATTCAGGTTGAACACCAGATGATCGCCATTGGCAAAGGGATTGGCGACCGCCCGTTCGACTGTCGCGCCATTGGGAATGCGCCCTACGCTGGGCACATTGACGGTGATCCGGGAGCCGTCAGCACCTTCGGCACCAAAACCGCCGACCACCAGGTTGCCCTGAGCAATAGCATAAACCTGGCCGTCGATCCCTTTCAGAGGCGTCATCAAGAGGCTACCGCCGCGCAGGCTCTTGGCGTTACCGATCGAGGACACGGTAATGTCGATGCTCTGTCCAGGGCTGGAGAACGGCGGCAGATCCGCATGAATAGCTACCGCGGCAACGTTCTTCATCTGGATACGGGTGCCCGGCGGTACAGTAATGCCGAATTCGGTGAGCATGTTATTGAACGTCTGCACGGTAAATGGCGTCTGGGTAGTCTGATCACCCGAGCCATCCAGACCTACTACCAGGCCATAACCGATCAACTGGTTACTGCGGATGCCGGCGATACTGGCGATGTCTTTCAGGCGTTCAGCCTGAACCAGCGGACTGATCAGCGCCAGACACAGACATATCAGCAATGTACGCATGGACTTTCTCCTAGAACGGCCACACCGGGCTCATGAAGAACTGGCTCAACCAGCCAGGCTTGCTGGCGTTAGCGAAAGCGCCGGTACCGGAATAGGTAATACGCGCATCGGCAATACGGGTGGATGGCACGCTGTTATCGGCACCCACATCGTCCGGACGGATAAGGCCGGACAGGCGAATCAACTCATCGCCATTGTTCAGGGTTATCCACTTTTCGCCGCGTACTGCCAGTAACCCGTTGGGCAGTACATTGGCGACCGTTACCGTGATCGAGCCGGTCAGGCTGTTGCTCTGGTTGGCGTCCGACTCACCGTTGAAATCACTGCTCCCGCCCAGCTCGACACCGGTATTGATCCCGGCAATGCCGCTACGGCCAAACAGCATTGGGTTGGCGATACTGGCGCTGCTGCTCTTATTGATCTCATTCTCGGCCTTCTTCTTTGCAGCCATGCGCTCGGTGAGCACCACGGTAATGACGTCACCCACACGATGAGCCTTGCGATCCTCAAACAGGTTGGTTTCAAAACCCGCCTGGTAGATAGCACCGTTGTTCAGCTCCTGCGGCATGGGCGTGCGCGGCATCACGGGTGCATAGGCTGGATCATCCGGCTTCGGCGGAGTCTGCACACAGGCCGCCAGGCTGGCCAGACATAACAGCAACAAGGTGGCACGCAGGGCTTTCATCTCATTTACTCCCCGAACCTTCAATTACAGGTTCTGGCTGATGTACTGCAGCATCTGGTCGGCGGTGGAAATGACCTTGGAGTTCATTTCATAGGCACGCTGGGTGGTGATCATGTTCACCAGCTCCTCGACCACGCTGACGTTAGAATTTTCCAGGGTGTTCTGCAGCACCGTACCCAGCCCGTTCTCACCGGGGTTACCAACCTGCGGTGCGCCACTGGAAGCGGTTTCCAGGAACAGGTTTCCACCAATGGCCTGCAATCCGGCCGGGTTGATGAAGTCGGCAGTCTGAATCACCCCCAACTCCTGCACACCCGCATCACCGAATACGGATATGGAAACCGTGCCATCTTCACCGACGGTGAAGGTCTGCACATCCTGCGGCAGATCCATGCCCGGCTCCAGCGGATAGCCATTGGAGGTAACGATGCGGCCATCGGAGTCCAGATGAAAACTGCCGTCACGGGTATAACCGATGTTGCCGTCAGGCATCAGGATCTGGAAAAAGCCCCGACCATTGATGGCCATATCCAGCGGCTGCTCAGTGGTCTGCAGCGTGCCGGCGGTGAAGATTTTCTGCGTACCTTCCACCCGTACACCAGTACCCAGTTGCAAACCCGAGGGCAATTGGGTGTCCTGCGTGCTCTGCGCACCGGGTTGGCGTTTGATCTGATACAGCAGATCCGCAAACTCCGGACGATCACGCTTGAAGCCGGTGGTGGAGACGTTGGCCAGGTTATTGGAAATAGTGGTGAGCATGGTGTCCTGAGCGGACAACCCGGTCTTGCTTACCCAAAGTGCTGCGTGCATGTGTTATCTCCTCGCCGGTCAGTCTGCTGCCGGCCTGGTGAAAATCCGCTTAACTGATCTGCAAAAGCTTGTTGGTGGTCTGGGCGTTTTCTTCGGCGGTGCGCATCATCTTGACGTGCAGCTCGAACTGACGCGCCAACGACAGCATGGCGGTCATTTCTTCCACCGCGTTGACGTTGCTGCCTTCAAGAAATCCGGTGACCAGGGTAACGGCGCCATCCGCCGGCTGTTCGAGGCCGTCCGGGGTGCGCATCAAGCCATCCGCCCCCTTGAGCATGGTCTGCTCGGGCCGCACCAGTTTGATGCGATCAACCTCCGCCAGTACGGACGGAGCCTCGCCCTGCGCGCGGAAAGTGATAGTGCCGTCCGTACCGATTTCCACCTTGTCTGCTGGTGGCAACGCAATCGGTCCGGCATTACCCAGTACCGGTAAACCACTGCTGGTGCGCAGCACACCAAACAAATCAATTTGCAGGCTGCCGGCCCGGGTATAAGCCTCCGAGCCATCCGGGGCCTGCACGGCAATCCAGCCTTCGCCATTAATGGCAACATCCAGATCGCGTCCGGTTTCCATCATCGAACCAGAGGACAGATCAGTACCAGGGCGTTCGGTCATGGCATATACCCGCGTCGGAAAACTGTCGCCAAAAACCGGCATGGAACGGGCTTGTTCAAAATCCCGGCGAAAGCCGGTGGTAGCCACGTTGGCAAGGTTATTAGCATGGGCTCGCTGGGCCAGCATGTTCTGGCTGGCCCCGCTCATGGAAATGAAAAGTGATTTGTCCATGCTGCTGCTCCGCTTCGGCAACCCGGCGACGGGAAATTGCCGTTCTGAATAAAGTTACCTTTACTCAAGCAGAGTTCATGCCAACTTCGAATCAAGAAACAAAATGCAGGTTAATCAATGACTTGGGATAAGCACAAAAAGAAAAGCGGCAATAGCGGCAATGTCACTTGCCGCTATTGCCGCTACCAGCGGAGGACATCAGCGCAGGTTGATGATGGTCTGGGTTACCGCATCTTCGGTCTGGATGGTCTTGGCGTTAGCCTGGTAATTACGCTGCGCCACGATCAGGTTGATCAGCATCTCCGACAGGTCCACGTTGGATTGCTCCAGCGCACCGGATTGAACACCGCCCAGAGTACCGGTACCAGGGACGCCGATCACCGGCTCACCAGAGGCGCTTGATTGCGCCCATGCTGTGTCGCCAAGCGGCGTCAGCCCCTGCTGATTGCCAAAACTGGCCAGTACCAGCTGACCCTGCGTACGGGTCTGACCGTTGGTGTAGCGGGCGATCAGCATGCCCTGATCATCAATCTCAAGACCTGCCAGGTCGCCAGTGGTGTAACCGTCATGAGAGACAGCAGTGACAGCGAACGCCGCAGCATACTGCGTGGAGCCACTGAGATTCAGCTTGAAATCAACCGGCGAACTGGCACCTGTAGGCTGACCGGCCTTATCCAGCGGCTCCCAACCAACAATACTGATGGGCTGATCGGTGATCAGCTGCCCCATTCTGTCGAAGTCCAACTGGATGGCACCAGGTGCTGTTGGGGCTGGTGCGTCAGGATCGTCCGATAGAGCCACCGCTTTACCGTCGATCAGCACATGCATATCCCAACGGTTACTGCCAGTCTTGACGAAGTACTTGGACATGACATGGGCGTTGCCCTGGCTATCGTACACGCTCACTGAAGTTGAGCTGTTGTAGGTTGAGGAGTCACTGGGATCGAAACTGGCTCTGGCTGCCTGCAGACCAAGCGCATCAGCGGCGGCCAACCGATCAGCCATAGCTGCGCCGCGGTCGGCCTGGTACGCTGCCTCCCTTGCTGCTTCTGCTGCCGCTTGTGCTTCAGCGAGCTCTGCCGGATCGGTGGGAAGCGGATCCGGCAAGGCTGTAGCATAAGCCTCATCACCCGCCAAGATGCTATCCGCATCGATCTGGTCAAGCTCTTCCTGTGTAGGGAGTGCCGCCTCCCGCGCCTGCTCGTACTCCACTTCGATGATCGGCAATCTGGTATTGGCGGAGTTGAGATTCAGCGTAGATTTCACCATCGTGGTGGCATTGGGATTGGCCGCGCGCGTATCCACCCGCAGGTCGGTCGGCACCCCTTCGGTTACCTTACCGGTGACTTGATTGACACCATGTCCCTGAAGTCGCTCCCCCTGATTATTGACTATGAATCCTTCACGGTCGGTACCAAAGTAACCGGCCCGGGTGTAACTCAATGCACCATTGTTACTGGTTACAAAGAAGCCATTACCGTTGATCGCCAGATCCAGACTGTTATTAGTGAAGTTGATATTGCCCTGAGCAAAGCTCTGCGCAACGTTATTCAGCACCACGCCACTGCCCTGGACGTTGGATCCGGTGCCCAGAATGGACGCGGCATAGACATCGCCGAATTCGGCACGAGCACTCTTGAAACCAACGGTGCTGGCGTTAGCGATGTTGTTACCGGTGATATTCAGATCGGAAGATGCCGCCCGGATACCACTGAGACCAATATTGAAAGACATGATCGACTCCTGTTCGCTCTTATCGGACGACGTTATTTACCAATTGTGAATACATCAGACAGGCCGATACTACCCAGGCCAGCCAGGTTGAGGACCATTTCCCCGCCATGCCCCACCCCGAGGGAGACACTGTCCACATTGGCCGGCAACAGCGTTGCCAACTGGGTGGTTTCGCCGTTGATGCTGGCCTGCGCCTCGAAGCGGTACTTACCCGCCGGCACGGGATTGCCGGTATTATCCAGACCGTCCCACGCGAAGGAATGAATACCGGTATCCAGAGCGCCCATGTTGACGGCGGCAACCATGCTGCCGGCATCGTCATACACATTAACCATCACCGCCGGGCTACCTTGCGGCAGAACCAACTGGCCATTGAATCCTGCCTGCGGGTCGACCATGGCCATGTCGCTCGGGAACACCACAGTGCGCCCGACCATGGAAGAGGCCTGCAGCGCCTGAGAAGACTGAAAGCTGCTGGCCATCGCATCGATACTGGTGTTCATCTTCTCGATGCCTTCCACTGTGCTGAACTGCGCCAGCTGCGCGATGAACTCACCGTTCTCCTGAGGAGCCAGCGGATCCTGGTTGTTCAACTGCGCTACCAGCAGCTCAAGAAATTCGTTCTTGCCCAGCTCGTCACCCTTGGCAAAGCGGCTCTGATCAACCTGGTACTGATCGAGCAAACTGTTACCGACACTGATGTTAGTCATCCACAGCTCTCCTATTGTCCAAGGGTCAGCACGCGCTGCAGCATGGTCTTGGCGGTATTCATGATTTCGACATTGGTCTGGTAAGCGCGCGAAGCGGCCATCATGTTGGCCATCTCCTCAACCACGTTGACGTTGGGGTAGTACACATAGCCTTCTTCGTTGGCCATCGGATGATCCGGCTCATAACGCGCCTGCAGTTCAGCGTCCGATTCCACGATGCCCGCCACCCGCACACCCTGTCCGGCCTGATGCTCGGGTGCAAACAGCGTGCCTGTCAGCGATTGCTGCTGCTCAGTGAACACGGTAGAAAACACCGCCTGACGTGCGCGGTAGGTCTGATCGATGCTGCTGGAGACGGTTTCAGCGTTGGCAATATTGCTCGCCACAGCGTTCAGGCGTACTGATTGCGCGTTCATGCCGGAGCCGGCAATGTTGAAAATCTGGTCAAGAGACATGATCAATCTCCCCTCAGGGCTGTCATGAGCCCCTTGAATTTGCTGTTGAGGAAAGTGAAGCTGGCCTGAAAGTCGATAGCGTTTTCCGTATAGCGCGCCTGTTCCGCCTGCACTTCCACGGTATTCCCATCGATTGATGGCTGATGCGGTGTGCGATAGCGCAGGCCCGCTGCCTGATTGATAAAGCCTTCTACCTGCAGATGAGCGGCATGGGTACGTGCCATCGACACTGTTTTATCAGTGCCGCCCTGCTGGGCTTCCAGCACGCTGGCAAAATCCAGATCGCGAGCCTTGTAATTCGGCGTGTCAGCGTTGGCAATATTGTTCGCCAGCACCGCCGCACGGTCAGCACGAAAGGCCAGTGCTTGCTCATGCAGTCCAAGGGCTCGGTCAAAACTCAAACTCATGTGGCAATCCTCACAACGGCCGAGATGGCCAGCGTTCCATTGCCTGTTACTTAGCAATCACCATGCCAGAGACATGTATCCCTTATTATTCAATGAGTTGAGCACGAATGCGGAACCCACATGGCAAGGAATTTCCGCTGAGCGGCAATGCGTCAACGGCAACCGGCAAGCCAGCGGCAGTCACTCTGCCGCTGGCTTGCCGGTATTGCCGGGCACGAATAACGAGGGATTGGGAAGGGAGACAGCAAGACCGCGTCAACGGTCAGTTAACGCGCCTGATAAACGATACCGGGATTGCATTGCACCATACTGTACAGCTCCGGCAGCCCGTTCAAGGCTTCGGACGCTCCGAGCATGAGATAGCCACCCGGTTTGAGGCTGGCATGGATGCGCCGCAGAATGTCCTTCTTTACATCTGCTGAGAAATAGATAAGCACATTACGACAGAACACGATGTCGAACTTGCCAAGAATACTGTAGCTATCGAGCAGGTTGAGCTGGCGAAACTCCACCCGGCTGCGCTGAGCCGCCTTGACTGTCCATTCACCCGGTGCAGTCTGATCAAAGTAACGATCCTGACGTTCCCTGGATAGCCCTCTGGCCATGGCCAGACTATCGTAGCTCGCCGCCTTGGCCGCATTCAACATGCTGGCGGAAATCTCGGTTGCGACGATCTGCGCACCGCCGCGCAACTGCCCCGGATTGGCCCGCTCAAACTCATCCACCGCCATGCTCAGAGAATAAGGCTCTTGCCCCGATGAGCAGGCAGCAGACCAGATGCGCAGGCGTTGACCCGACTGGTTACGGATAAACTCGGGGATCAATCTGGACTTCAGTACTTCGAACGGATAACCGTCACGAAACCACAGTGTCTCGTTGGTGGTCATTGCATCGACCACCAACTCACGAAGGCCGGAATGGGGTTGCTGCTGTAGGCGACGCACCAGTTCGCCAAGGCTGCCGATTTCGCGCTGCTCCAGCAAGCGACCCAGTCGACTGGTAACCAGGTATTGTTTGTTGTCGCCCAATACAATGCCACAGGTGCGTTCGAGGTAATCCCGGAATAAATGGAAATCCGGATCAGTTTTAGTCACGCATCCACTCCAGACGCACCGGGAAAAATACGATATCCAACGGCGGTTGCAGACACTGAGTGCAACAGGTTAATGGAGCGACAGTGACGGCTCATGATATTTGGCCATGAGTTCAGTCATAACTTCAATTGGACATTTGAAGTCGAAGCGCTTGCGTGGACGGA
>Ga0172382_10000756_pt1 | contig 59958 bp, 57 predicted proteins | sample Leawel138RmetaG_FD_122245 | JGI IMG/M metagenome (GOLD analysis project Ga0172382, IMG submission 122245) | Leachate microbial communities from a municipal landfill in Southern Ontario, Canada - Leachate well 138R metaG | ecosystem: Engineered > Solid waste > Landfill > Unclassified | place...
ACGATGAATTGACGCTATCCGTGCGCATGAATCCGCATAGAGCGGACGTGGCCCGTGGTGGAACGCCGGTGCTTCACATATGAATGCGACACTGCCGGTTCGCTGGTTTATGAATCATGGACTTGCGAGCTTCCTTGCGAGGTATGGGAGCTTTAATCATCTTGCGTGAACCGCCGTATGCCGAACGCACGTACGGTGGTGTGAGGCCCCAGCCTGCTTGATTCCTACGGTAATGTTTCGATAAGTTCTAGGTCGAAGGCCAGCTCTTTTCCTGCAAGCGGATGGTTGAGGTCGAGCGTAACGTGAGCTTCCGTTACGTCAAGAACCAGCGCCTTGGTGGACGTTCCGCGCGAGGACTGGACGTCAAGCTTCATTCCCGGGCGAAGTTTTATTGTTTCAGAAATTCTCGGCCTCGCGATAACGGTGCAGAGGTCTTCCCTGTGCTGACCGTATGCTTCCTCTGGTTGAACGGTGACGGTTTTTCTATCACCTGCCTGCATGCCGATGATGCCTCTCTCAAAACCCATGATGACCGTGCCTTTACCTTATGATAAAAATGAAAGGTTCTTTGTCCAGTGCCGTGTCGAAAACGGTCCCATCCCTGAGAGATCCTTTTGTAGTGGACCTTCACCCTGTCATTGGCCTTAGTTCTCATCGATGCCTCCGTTGAGGACAGGTAAAAGCTGCACTTCCCATGTTCGCCATGATATTCTTGCAGCCTAGATGGATTATGGAAGTCAACCAAAGGACAAAGTCTCTTTAGAGTATCCCTACAAGTTCGATTTCGAAAACAAGGTCTTGGCCGGCTAGAGGATGGTTAAGATCAAGAGTGATGTCGGTTTCGGTAATGCCCCTTACGACTGCGCGGGCTATACCCCCTTCCGTCGAGCGGACCTGAAGGATCATCCCTAGCGACAGCTCGAGTTCCGGTGGTACCTGAGAGCGGGGGACAACGGCCACAAGATCGTTATTATAAGGCCCGTACGCATCCTCGGCCAGAATGGACACTTTCCTGGATTCCCCCACCTCCATGCCGATGACACCGTTTTCAAAGCCGGGTATCACCATCTGTTTACCGATCGTAAATTCAAGGGGTTGGCCGCCGCGGGAGGAATCTAATTCCGTGTTGTCGGAAAGGGTTCCCGTGTAATGGACTTTTACGATATCGCCTGCTTTTGCTGCTGTCATTATATCCTCCGTGATATTAAAGTTTATGGTGCCGCATTGGTCCGCTGGTTCTACCTGCGTGACCCCCGGCCGCGCGGTCTTTCCTTCTGAGGCCGCGCGTCGTCAATTCGCAGCGTTCTTCCCTCAAACTCTTTGCCGTTAAGGGCCTGTTTTAGCTTCTCCGCGTCTTCTTTTGTCGCCATTTCTACAAAACCGAACCCTTTTCCTTCGATCACGCGCACGTCTTTAACTTCACCATACTCCGCAAATAAATTCCGTAATTGTTCACCCGTGACTGAATAGGTGAGGTTGCCGATATAAAGCTTGCCGCCGTTCATTGAAACACCTCCCTTACCCTGGAGCGTTTTGATATTTCAAACGAGAAGGGTATTTTCCCGTGAAACACGAGACGAAGAAGAGAGAAAAACCCGGAAGCGGATATTGAAACATTCCCCTCAAGGGATCCTGTATCTAAGGTAATGATAAAACGCTTTGGAGGCATTGACAAGGGAAAAGTATTTCATTAGGATGTATGGAAATAGCAGCAGGAGGATTTAATTTGTGAAAAAGATTCCCGTTCGGTTTTCGACTTTTCTCTGCATGATGATCGTATCTTGCCTGTTCCTGGTGCCGCATGATGTTTCTGCAAATGATAGCACGCAGGCTAGGCATCTTGTGCAGAAAGCCCGGATGACACTGGAGTCTTTTGCTGCTGCACCTGAAATGGAGACCTTGCGGTCGCTTCTGAAAAGCGCGCAGGGCGTTTTTATTGCCCCCCAGATATTGAGAGGTGCTTTTGTCATTGGCGCCTCGGGCGGAAGCGGTGTTTTCCTTGTCCGCGACAAACATAGAGGTGATTGGGCAGGGCCCGCGTTCTATACCATCGGCGAGGCAAGCTTTGGATTTCAGATAGGCGGTGATGCCTCGGAGGTGGTCCTTGTCGCGATGACCGAGCGGGGCGTGAATGCCCTCCTGTCGACCAGTGTGAAACTTGGTGGGGATGTCGGCATTGCTGTCGGCCCGGTCGGTGCCGGGGCCGAAGCATCGACGGCAAACCTGAGTGCTGATATTATCAGTTTTTCGCGTTCGAAAGGCCTCTATGGCGGGATATCCCTTGAAGGGGCAGTTGTAGCCGTACGCGAAGGACTGAACGCAGCATATTACGGGAAGACCGTTTCCCCTGCGGACATTCTTATTGCCCGGTCCGTCGATAGCGAACATGCCGCACGGCTCCGCGCGGAAACAGCAAGATTGGCAGGAGGAAAGCACTAAAGATCTTTTGGTTTTGTGGCGGTAAGATCAGAGAAAAGGGGGTTCGGTATGAGATCACGTCACATTCCGTTCATCTTTACCCTATCATTGGTTCTAATCTTTGTTCTGACCGGCCTTAACCATGCCTTAGTGGAGCCTGCCTATCAGAATGGCCTCGACGAACTCAAGGCCGATCTCCAGGATCAGGGTTTTACCTCCGAAGAGTTGACCAGTATCTTTTCAGACAGTCGTTTTCAGCTCTATCCCCAAATCGTGGGAAGGACCGGAAAAGGAATGAATTATCTGGGCAAAAGGTTCGGTCTTTTGTCAAAGGATTCGATCAGACGCGGGAAGAGTTTCCTCACACGATACAGTGCCTCATTGAAAAATGCCGAAAATACCTATGGGGTCCAGAAAGAGGTCATCGCTGCCATACTAAGGGTCGAGACCAATTTTGGGTTGGCAACGGGCACATATCCGATATTGAACAGTCTGACAACCATGGCGATAATCGAAAACAGACGGTCCGAATGGGCTCGCAAAGAGGTGGCTGAATTATTGAAGATGTGCAAGGCCCAGCAAAAGGACCCTTTTACGATACGGGGTTCCTGGGCGGGCGCCTTCGGGATATCCCAGTTCATCCCATCCTCTTATGTAAACTACGCAGTAGACGGGAACGGGGATGGCACGATAGATCTTATGACGATGACGGATGCTATGGCAAGCGTAGCCAATTATCTCAAATTGCATGGATGGGCCAATGACGATCCGGACGGAAAACGTCAGGCAGTCTACGCATACAACCACTGCGACAACTACGTAAACGCCGTCTTCGCATACGCCAAAGCGCTGACGAAGTAAAAACCAAAAAGACCTCCCCTCTCGCCCGTTCATCTTCGGTTCGAGATGGGAGGTCTTTTTAGAAAGCTTTCCAGATTTATGCTACATTAATTCAATGGAACCGCTCATCGACACCCACTGCCACCTGAATGACCCGTCATTTAACGATACGATCGATGATGTGCTTGAACGGGCGCGGCGGAAGGGGGTGGTGGGGTGCGTCGTGCCGTCCTATGACCGAGAGTCGCTAGCGCGGACGGCGGAACTGGCGCAGTTGAATCCGGATATTCTCTTCCCCGGGTTCGGCATCCATCCGTGGTTTCTGGATGAAAAGGCACTTCAGGAACTCGAAACCTATGTGAAGATGCCGGAAACGGTATGTCTGGGAGAGGTGGGGCTCGATCTTTCACCGGGGATGCCGTCCCGGAATGCACAGGAAGCTTTTTTTGCGGCTCAGATCAGGATGGCCGCCGACTATGGGTTGCCGGTCACAGTCCATTGCAGGCGGGCCCATGAACGGGTGTATGAAATGGTGCAGCCGTACCGGGACCGTATAACTGTCATCATGCATTCATTTTCGGGAAGCGTCGAGGTGATGAAGAGATTCCTTGACCTTGGCTGCTACATTTCCTTTTCGGGGTCTGTCACGCGCGAGACTGCGAAAAAATATCATCGATGCGCTGCGGCCGTACCGGCCGATCGTCTGCTCTTAGAGACTGACGCACCCTCGATCGCGACGCAGACGACCCCGGCTTCCCGGGTAGAACCGGTGCATACAGCCGAGATAGCATCGAAGATTGCCGACATACGGGGTGCATCCTATACTGAGGTCTGCCGCCGGTCAACCTCGAATGCGCGGTGTGTCTTCGGCAAGAGAATGAAATGACCAAAGCGGAATTATATTTTTCCCGAAGTATCATGCTGTACGGCCGTGAGGGGTTTGAACGCCTTCAAGAGAGCTCTGTCGCCGTGGTGGGGATGGGCGGGGTCGGTTCCTATGCGGCTGAGGCACTGTGCCGGGCCGGCCTCGGGAACTTAAGGATCATAGACTGTGATATCATCAAGCCGACCGATATTAACAGACAGGTGATCGCACTGGCGACGAATACGGGGGAGCGGAAGACAGATGCGGCTGCAGCCCGTCTCACACAGATAAATCCAGTCGTTCATCTCGATGTTCGTTATGCCTTTTTCCATGAAGATACGGCCGATGAGCTTCTCGGAGGAAGGTGCGATTTTGTGATCGACGCTATTGACAGCATGAATCCCAAAGCGGAGCTTATAAGCCAGTGCATCCGGCGTTCATTGCCGATCATTTCGGCGCTGGGCGCGGCCGGAAGGACCGATCCCATGAAAGTGCGCATCGATACCCTCGGAAATACAGAGGTGTGTCCTCTGGCAAGAACCCTCAGGCGTTATCTACGAGGACGTGGTGTCATGACAGATATCCCGGTCGTTTATTCGACAGAGAAGCCCGTAGAACCCCACCCGGAGGGCCCTTCCTCCACTGAAGAGACCTCCGGGACATATATAAGGGGCAGGGCAAGGCAATCGTTGCCGAGCCTTCCAACATTACCAGCTATCTTCGGCCTTATTGCCGCAAACTACGTCATTCTGGAATTACTCAAAAATGGCGCCAAGTAGTCAAGTCGGATTGGCATTCACTCCTCAATTTCTTCACATAACGCCATCTGTATTGCCTTGTATATCGCAGAATGATATACTCGGTAACCAGACTTTACAGGAGGGGTTCAATGATACGGATCAAAGATATACTTTGTATCATTATCATCGCATCTTTTCTATTCGCAGGATATGGCTGCGGGGATTCCGCGAAACAGAGCCAGGCGTCTGACCCTGTCGGAAAATCTTCTGAGCAGGTGGAAAAGGCAGGCGGGTTTGTGGTACCCGCTGACGGGACACCGAGCGAACAGGTAAAGAAGCTCTGGGAATCTACAGCACCTGTCATTCGTGCGGATGCCCGGGCAAAACTCGGCGATAGAGAATACCAGGAGAAAAGGACACCCCTATTCTCTGCTTGGGTAATGTTACAGGGCAAACTCTCACTGGCCGAAACAAAGGACGAAAAAACCCAGAGGGCGATCCCCGAGGTCCTGAAATTAATTGACAGCCTGTATGGTTTCCCCGGTTACAGTCCCGAACGCCGCGAAAAAGACCGGGAAACGGTAAAGAAATCTTTCGACCAGCGGTTTCAGAAGTTGGACCAACAGATAAAAAGTTTGTAATGAGATCGTCAGTTGTAAGTCGTAGATGAATAAAACACCTTACACCTTACGACTCACGCCTTACGAAAAAGGGGTAAAGGTTACCTGTCCTTACCCCTTTTTGCTATCTCAGCCTGAACCTTTGTATTTTACCGGTCGAGCTCTTGGGCAGGTCATCGACGAATTCTATCCAGCGCGGATATTTAAATTTTGCCTGCCTGTCGAGGACCCATTGCTTCAGCTCCTCTTTTAATGCTTCGGATCTTTCATGACCATCCCGAAGCCGTATAAACGCCTTGGGTTTCGTCAGGCCTTTTTCATCAGGAACTCCGACTACAGCGCATTCTAAGACGGCCGGGTGCTGGTTCAACGTGTTTTCAACCTCCAAGGGGGATACCCAGATGCCGCCGACCTTCAGCATATCGTCAGCGCGTCCGGCACACCAGTAATAGCCCTCTTCGTCGACATAATACTTATCGCCCGTGTTGACCCATTCGCCCTGCATCGTGACCTTGGTCTTTTCACGCTTGCGCCAGTACTGTTGCGCGGCGCTGTCACCCTTGACGTGCAGGGTCCCTATCTCTCCGCTCGGCACTTCCTGGCCGTTCTCATCAACCAGTTTCAATTCGTATCCCGGGACCGGTTTTCCCGTGGAACCGGGTTTTATGTCGCCCGGGCGATTGCTCAAAAAGATATGGAGCATCTCGGTCGAGCCGATGCCGTCGATGATCTCGATGCCGAACCTTTTTTTCCAACGGTCGAAGATATCGGTAGGCAGCGCCTCGCCTGCGGACACACATATCCTGACCGAAGAGAGTTCATGCTGGTCATTGGGGTTGCCCTCACGCCCGGTTTCTTTATCCTGTCTGGTCTTGTATTCGAGCATCTGCCCGTATAAGGTGGGAACGCCGAAGAATACGGTTGGCCGGAATTTTTCGAGATGCCTGAAAACATTCTCGGGTGTCGGGGCATTGACATTGAGTACAGCGGAAGCCCCGACGGACATCGGGAAATACATCCCGTTTCCGAGGCCGTAGGAGAAGAAAAGACGGGCCGCAGAAAAGAGAATATCATCCTCGGTTATGCCAAGCACCCCTTTTGCAAAGGATTCCGATGTCACGACCATATCGTACTGCGAATGGATGGCCCCTTTCGGGGAGCCCGTGGAACCGGAGCTGTAAAGCCAGAAACCGACGTCATCCTTCGTCGTGTATTCGGTCTTTACCACGCTTGACGCATGACGGTATTTCTGCTTGAATGGGATGTGTGCACCCTGCACTTCGGATATCACGATAAGGTCGCGCAAATATAGAAGGTCGCCCTTTATCTTCGCGAGGACCGGCAGAAGTTGTTCCGATATGACGAGGACCTTGGCCCGGGAATCGTTCAGGTAATATTCGTAGTCTTCGGGAGTGAGCATTGTGTTGACGGGGATAGGGACGGCCCCGATCTGGATGGCCCCCCAGAAAACGGCATAGAACTGAGGTACGTCGAGCATGATCATCATAATGCGGTCGTCTACGGTCATGCCGACCTCGCGGAAGGCATTCGAGGTCTTATTGGCCATTTTTTGAATATCATTATACGTATAGTTCCTGTATTCCGTGTACACGGCGACCTTGTGCCCGCGCCCCTGCCGTATGTTGCGGTTCACGAAATAATCGGCTGCATTGAAAAAATCAACGGGTAGCCCTGCTGTCATGATACCTCCTTTGAATTATAAGGGGGAACGGCTCCGGACCGTTCTTGCAACCCCTTTTACAAGTATATTATATTCACCAGCTTTCCCATGGACTTAAGTTTCTCCGCGAGGAGCTTGACGATCACTTCCCGGGGGAAGACCCCCATTTGCCGGAACACGATATGTTCGTGTCCCGGGTTCGCCGCGGTACCGACAAGAAAATTGATCGTGTCCGCAGCGTGAAAGAACCGGTAAAGATCGGAAACCGACGAATCGGGTTCCAGCTTTTCGGGCGGCTCGCCTAGGATATTGTAGACCTGGTTCAGGGTTATCGCACCCTCTGTGGCGTAATCTATCCCTTTTATATGATATGATGGAGGTTTGTGGTAGGCATTAGACATCGTCTTGATCTCGACGGGCCGCCCGAGGTTGCGCGCGACGATCTCTGCTGTCGACGACCCGCAGACTATCCTCATACCGCGCATTCCGACGAAATCTTTTACCACTTTTTCATCGCTCGTTTTCCTCGCCGGGGGTCCGGTAAGAACATTGAGGATCTGGGCTTCACGGCACAAAAGCAGGCTGCAGCTGGTATCATCTCCATACGTGGTCCCCGATATATCGCGTACATTGCCGACAACCCTTCTGGGTATGTCCCGTATCCGTGTCCCCTGGGCCAAAAGGCCGTTGATAAAATCGCAGGCGCCCTCAATGCCCCATCCCATTCGGTATTGCTGCCCCAGGCCAGCCTGGCTCACGCCGTCGCTGACCATTGCGATGCCGTCGCCGTATTCGAGCATGCAGTTGACCTCTCCGATCATCTCGAGGCCCATCGGGAAGACCCTCTGTTTCGGGAGGTATGCGGCCAGACGGTTGTTGATGAGGATCGGCGACGGGATCTCGTAGGACATCACCGTGGCGTGCCCGCTCACAAGCACGCGGCACACGGAAAAGGCCGAGAAGGGAATGTTCGTCGTGCGGGCGGCATGCATGGTGTCGACGATCTTCTGACACGCCTCGCGAAGTGTGAAACCCACGCGCAAGAGCTCCATGAGCCGGGATGCGCACATGACGGCTGCAACGTGCGCCTTTATCCCGGTGCCGATGCCATCCGCAAGGACGGTCGTCGTCGCCTCGGCCGTGCGCTCGGTTATAATATAGTCCCCGCATGTCCCGCCCGGTTTTTTCGCCGCCTGAGAATTTACGGTCTCGATATATTTTCTCGGTTCATCGGGTGTTGTTTTCATCACCCTCGCTCAGGCTCATAAGTTTTCTGACAAGTTCCTCACCGCGCGCGGTGCTTTCCCCTAGGAACTGTGCGATCTTTTGTGCCATCTTTATCTGGTGTTCGAGGAGTTCGTGCGCCTGCTCGACTGTCTGGGACCGTATTTCTTTCAGTTTCTTCTCATGCTCCCGCTGGGTCGTTATATTGATAAAGATGCCGACTATCTGCTTCTCATCCGTGAGCATGTAGAGCAATTCCCGGCACAGCAAATTGTAGGGACGGTGAAAGACCGTAATGTCCAGATTCTGTTCCTGACCGGATATCAGTTTCTCAAATGGAGCAGGGTCCATGAGGTACGATATGTGCCGGCCCAGTATCACGTCACTGCAGGAGAAGAACTTTTTGAATGCCGGGTTAATGCCGATTATATTCAGTTCGTCGTCAAGCATGATAACGCCGTTAGGGGTAGTGCCGAATATCTGATCGGTGCGCCGCTCCGCGAGCCGCCGCATGTATGGTATGCACATTTCCGGTTCCGCCATGCCAAGCGCGACGGCTATCGCCTTCTCGCGGCAACTGTCGTAGCCGCATGCCCCGCAGTTAAGCTGTTGCTCCGGGTCCTGCTTCCCCGTCTGGGCAAGAATCTTCTGTACCTCCTCTTCCGTGACATCCCGGGGGGATGTGCCGCTGTCCGCCTTATCGAAGGATGCCGTGAACAGGCGGCCGTCAGCAGGCTCGGGAGCGACGGCGCCGGGGCTTATAGAACTGTTGTATTCAATGACGTCACGCCTGCGTTCGAAGAGGTTCTTTCCGGGTTCGATACCGGGTCCGTTGATGCATCCCTGGCTGCAGAACAGGGGTTCGATAATGGCGTGCTCCGAACCATCGCCATCCTTGATCCCGTCGAGGAACTCGCGGACGCCCTGGATGCTGTCAACCTTGAGGAGTTTCAGGTTAAGCCCGTCATCGTCAAGGCCTGCCGTCTTGATGAGGCCCCCCGGCAAGGGATAAAGCTGCGCCTCGTGGATCGGTTTCTCGTCGAAGTTGCTTTCTTCACACATCGACAGGTCGATCCCTTTCTGGGTAAACCACTGGCTGAGCTCTTTGAATGTCAGAACGCAATCGACCACGCCCGCAACCTCGGGGCGGACAAGCTCGGATTTTTTCGCCACGCAGGGGCCGATAAAGATGACCTTGATGTCCTGCCCGAGGTTCTCCTTGAGAAGGCGCGCATGGGCAGCCATCGGGGAGGCGAGCGGCAGAAGGTGCTTGATGAGCTGGGGCTGGTATTTCTCGATATAGTTCACGAGCGCCGGGCACGCCGTCGCGATATGCGGGCTGCCCTCGGTCAGTTCCTCGGCCAGGCGCCGGGACTCGAGCGATATCTGGTAGGCGCCGTGGGAGGTTTGTCCCACGTACCGGATACCGAGCGCACGCAGGGCAGAAGGGAGCCGTGAAAGCTGCCAAGTGTCAAAAACCGCAGCAAAGGACGGCGCTATGCTCGCCGCAACAAAATGGCCTTCATCGATGAGGTTCTTCGCGATATCGATATCGCTCCGGAATGTCTTGGCCTGCTGGGGGCATTCGCGGATACAGGTGCCGCAGGCAATGCACCGTTTCTCGTCGACGTACGCCTGTCCTTTCTGCATACGGATTGCCTTCACGGGGCATGCCCGAAGGCACCTGTAGCAATCCCGGCACCGGGCGGTGAGTGTAAACACGATCTGCGGTTTCCATGTGTCGAACATTGTGCAATCCCCTTACGGGAGGTCCATCCCCTCACGTTTAATGGCCTCGATGGCCATATCTGTGGTGCAGCCTTCGATAACCCTATTTCCTACCCTGATCGTCGGCCCTTTGTCGCATTTCTCGAAACAGAAGGATGCCTTGACATTTACCCTTTCGTCAAGCTCTTTCACATTGATATATTCCAATATATCACGCAGCAGTTTTTGTGACCCTTTCAGGAAGCAACTCGTACCGAAGCAGACGCTGATATCGAGGCTCTTCTCGGCCCCGGAACTGACGCCCAAGTCTTCCTCTATGATACGCTTACGCGAGGAGTAGTTCGTATGGAGAAGCTCATGCGCCTTCGGGCTGCCCACATCCCCGAGCACCTTGTCGTAAAGTTCGGTGATGTACGGGTTGTCCTGCGACTTATGGAGCTCGAGCATGCGGTCGCTTTCGTAAAGGCCCTTTGTGCGCTTAAGCTTCACAGCCGGGTCCGTGAATACGGGCTGGCCGGCGCCGCCGATACATCCGCCGGGGCAGGCCATGACCTCGACGAGATCGTAATGTGCCTTGCCTGAGTGAATGTCCTCGAGGATCTTCCGGGCATTGCCGAGACCGCTCACTATGGCGAGAGCGAACTCCTTTCCCGCCACAGAGAGCTTTGCCTCACGTACCCCATTATTCCCGCGGACCGACATGAATTCATACGTGTCGTGTTTCTGCCCGGTCAGTTTCTCGCTGACATACCGCAGCACCGCCTCGCTTACGCCGCCCGAATTGCCGAAGATGACCCCGGCGCCCGTCTTGAAGCCGAAAGGCAGGTGGAAAGATTCAGGCCCCAGTTCCTTGAAATGCAGCCCGGCCTCCTCGATCATGCGCCCCAGTTCCTGCGTTGTCAGGACATGGTCCACGTCGCGGACGCCGTCACTTTCGAATTCGGGCCTTTTCGCCTCAAACTTTTTCGCGGTGCACGGCATGATCGATACCACGACGATGTCCTCGCGTTTCACCTTCAGTTCGGCCGCAAGCATCTCCTTTGCGAGCGCCCCGAACATCTGCTGGGGGGAACGGCAACTCGACAGGTGGTTCACGAATTCGGGATAGTACTGCTCGACAAATTTGACCCATGCGGGGCAGCAGGACGTGAACTGGGGGATCCTGTCGCCGGCTGTAACCCGCTTTATGAACTCATTGCTCTCTTCGAGAACGGTGAGATCTGCCGTGAAAGATGTATCATATATTTTGTCAAAGCCGATCGCTCTCAATGCCGCGGCGATCTGTCCTGTCGTGGTGGTACCCGGGGCAAGCCCGAACATCTCACCGATCGCAACCCTGACCGCCGGGGCAACCTGAGCGACCACGACCTTAGACGGGTCATGGATCGATCCCCAGACCTGGTCCACCTCAGACCTGGGCGTTAAGGCGCCGGTCGGGCAAATGCGTGCGCACTGGCCGCAATTGACGCATTCGACCTGGTCGAGCGCCTTGCCGAAAGACGGGATGACGACCGTCTGCGCACCCCTGTAAGCGAAGTCTATCGCGCCGACGGACTGGATCTCTGAGCAGATGCGGACGCAGTCGCCGCACAGGACGCACTTGTTGGGGTCGCGGATGATCGACGGTGACGATTCGTCGGCAGGCATCTCCTTAAGCTGGTTCTTGAACCGGACCTTCGTTATACCGAGGCGTTTGGCCAGGGCCTGCAGCTGGCACGTCGTGCTTTTCTGGCACGTCGGGCAATTCTGGCTGTGGTTCGCGAGAAGGAGTTCGACGATGATCTTGCGCATGTTGCGTATCTCGCCGGTATTGGTGCTGACCTTCATCTCGGCTGACGGCGGTGTGGAACATGCTGGTACGAGTCCCATGCCGTCGACCTCAACCATACACAGGCGGCACGCGCCATAGATGCTGAGCTCTGAATGGTAGCAGAACGTGGGCAGGTCGATCCGCGCCTTCCTGATAAGCTCCAGGAGATTCTGCTCATTTTCGATGGGGACCTCTTTATTATCTATATATACGAAAGTGCCGGTCATGATCATTCTCCTTTGATTGCCTTGAATTTGCAGGCTTCCACACAGATGTAGCATTTTCTGCAGGTCTTGTCGTCGATGCGGTGCGGTTTTCCTTTTTCGCCTGAAATGGCACCCACCGGGCATTTTGCGGCGCACAGCGTACATCCCTTGCAGAGATCTTCGTCAACGATGAGCCTCACCAGCGCCTTGCATTTTCCCGTGGGGCACCTCTTGTCGCGCACGTGCGAGACGTATTCGTCCCGGAAATGCTTCATCGTGGACAGGACAGGGTTCGGTGCGGTCTTGCCGAGCCCGCAGAGCGAGCCCTTTTGAACAGCACCTGCCAGGTCTTCGAGGAGGTCAAGCGTTTCCATTGTCGCCCGGCCCTCGATGATATCGTCGAGCAAGGCCAGCAGCTGCTTTGTCCCTTCCCGGCACAGAACGCATTTACCGCAAGATTCGTGCTGGGTGAACTGCATGAAGAACCGTGCCACGCTGACCATGCATGTGTTCTTGTTCATGACGACAAGGCCGCCGGAGCCGACCATTGCCCCGACACTCTTGAGTGAATCGAAATCGATCGGGAGGTCGAGATGGTCTGTCGTGAGGCACCCGCCAGACGGCCCGCCGATCTGGACCGCCTTGAAGCCGTCGCTCACCGCTTTGCCAGTATCGGACGTCATACCGCCAGCAACACCGTAGATGATCTCGCGCAGTGTCGCACCGAAAGGCATTTCGATGAGGCCCGAATTCGCGACATGGCCTGTAAGCGCGAACGTCTTGGTCCCTGGAGAATTTTTTGTACCGATCTTTCGATAGCCTTCGGGGCCTGTTTTAAGGACAAGCGGGACCAGCGATAATGTCTCCACGTTGTTTATTATCGTAGGCTTTCCCCACAGGCCGCTGATTGAGGGGAAAGGAGGTTTCGGTGACGGCATCCCGCGCTTTCCTTCAATAGATGCAATAAGCGCCGTTTCTTCGCCGCAGACAAAGGCGCCGGCACCTTCCATTATGTTCAGGTTGAAGGAATGGCTGGAACCGAAAAGGTTTTTTCCGAGAAGCCCTACGCGGTATGCGTCGTTTATGGCTTTGCGCAGGCGTTTTACAGCGAGCGGATACTCCGCCCGGACGTATATGTAGCCCTCATCGGCCTCTATGGCACGGGCGGCGATGGTCATTCCCTCGATAATGCTATGAGGGTTGCCTTCCATGATGCCCATGTCCATGAAAGCGCCGGGGTCTCCCTCGTCGCCGTTGCAGATGACATATTTCTTTTCATTCACCTCGCGACGGGCTACGTCCCATTTCCTGCCTGCGGGGAAACCTCCGCCTCCGCGTCCTCTCAGGCCCGAAGCGAAAACGAGCTCGCATATCTCTTCCGGCGTCATTTCGAGGTACGCCCGTAAGGCCTGGCGGTACCCGCCCGCCGCTATATATTCATTGATATCCTCGGGGTCGATGGCGCCGCAGTTCTCCAGCACGAACCGGTACTGCTTCCTGTAAAAGGGTATCTGGTTTTTCGTGCGGCATACGGTCTGACTGTCCGGTTCGACGTAGAGAAGCCTCTCCACAACATCACCGTTCTTGACCGTCTTCTCGACTATCTCGCCGACATCGAGCGGTTTTACCTTAGTATAGAAGATGCCTTCCGGCATGATAGTTACAAGCGGCCCTATCTGGCAGAAGCCCTGGCATCCCGTCCGCGAAACGAAAATGCCCTCTTCTTCCTTTTTGAGCTCCACGATGGCATTGAGCCCGCTGTCCTTAATAGCCTTGGTAAATGCATCGTATACTTTGAGCGATCCATTGACAAGACATCCGGTCCCCGCACACACGAGGATCCGGTGCGTTGCCGCCTGTGACCGGGCGATAAAATCGTTCCCTATTTTATTAAGCCCCGTGAGCATCAGATTCATTGTGAACCTCCCTGAGTATGATCTCGTCGATAATGTCGGATACCCTCTGCTGTGTCAATTGCCCGTATACCTCGTCGTTGATGACCATGGCGGGGGACAGACCGCAGGCGCCAAGGCAATTCACCGCTTCGACCGTGAAAAGCATGTCGGGCGTAGAGTCCTCTCCGTCCTTGAGGTCGAGTTTTTTTACGATGGCCGCGTGAAGGCCCATCGATCCTTTGACGTGACACGCCGTTCCGTTGCAGACGCGAATAAGATATTTGCCCTTTGGTTTGAGGGTAAACAGGGAATAAAAAGTGGCCACCCCGAAGACCCTCGCCGGCGATATGCCGAGAGATGTCGCTACAAAGGTCAATATCTCTTCCGGGAGGTAGCGGTATTCCGCCTGTACCGCCTGAAGGATAGGTATGAGCCTTGCGGCGCTGCGCTGATTCTGATCGATGATCTCGAATACCCGTTCAAATTTTCGTATCGTGTTCATTATTCCACACCATCCTGAGATTGAGTTTTTCTTGCCAGTGTCAGTTTCTTTGAAAGCACGACGAGAGACGATGCAAGGTTTTCGTGTTGGACGATGATGCCTGGCGGGACGGTGACCTTGACCGGCGAGAAGTTCCAGATGGCTTCGATGCCGGCATGCACCAACTCATTCGTCAGGTCCTGGGCAGGTTCCGATGGGACGGTGAGGATCCCGATCTTTATGCCCATCCTCTTCACCATATTGTCAAGCTTGCCGATATGGAATACCTTTACGCCGTGGATCGTCTGCCCGATCTTTTCCCTGTCGATATCGAATGCGGCAATTATGTTGAGGCCATATTCCTTGAACCTTTCAAAACCGAGGAGCGCCGTCCCGAGATGTCCGACACCGACCAGATACGCATCTTTCGTGTTGTTCCATCCGAGGAACTCCTCGATGATGGCGATAAGCTCATCGATGGAGTACCCGAGCTTCGGCTTGCCCACCGCGTCGGTGACGCCGAGGTCCTTACGGACTTGGATGGGGAGGATGGCCAGATCGTTTCCTATCTGCGTGCATGATATGAATTCGCTTTTTTTCTCATCCCGGACCTTTTTCAGGTATTGGTAGTAAAGAGGGAGCCTTCGTAATGTCGGCTCGGGAATAGCTTTTATCACCGGTTCCTTTTGCGGTTCGACCTTTGACATATCAGGCCTCCATTGATTCGATAATTATCTATCTATAAATTAATATCGATAAAAATATATCGAATGAAGAGGATGGAGTCAACACCTTTTTTCGTAAGATGCAAGACTTCTATTCCTTGTCCGTCGTCTGAAAGCGTTTTACGCCGGGTCCGGTGTCTTTTATCTTCCTTTTGCAACTGATCGATAAAAGTGCAGTTGAAGTGTGTTTGCCATATCTGATTGATATTTTTGAAGAAAAGAAAAAGTAAAGACGCTGGATCCCGGCAAGCCGGGATGACGATATCCTTTAGCCGGGAGGAGATCATGCAGTCCACGATGTGGTAGCGCAGATAAAGTATCGACGATATGGTAGTCTTTATTTTGCATATGACCCCTTAAACTTTAAACCTGAAACTTGGAACGGACCCCACAGGGGCCCTGAAAAGGGGGTTTGCCCCCGGGAGGCGACCGGGGGCAATTTTTAAAACGTATAAGGGGGGGGTGATGGTGTCAGTATGTCAAAGCTCGTGGGAGCCTTTGGCTGGCGGAATTTTGTGAGTCGGGGACATGACCTTCGGCAACCGGTTCGAGATCCCATGTGGCAACGGTCGTGTCGTGTGCCAGCAGGCGAGGGGTGAAGTAGAACGTGAACGTGCGCGTAGAGGCCTGAAAGAGGGGAGATAAGCAGAGTAGGGTGGCGATGGCGAAAAGGAGAAGGAGAGGGAGAAGGAGAAGGAGAGGGAGAAGGAGAAGGAACATATTCATTGTCAGATCGAGCATTTCTTCACGTCCCTCGACTCACGGTTTGGGATGGAAAGGTGAGGGACCCTGAGATTCCTCGCATTTCCCTGCCCGTATACTATATGCAAGGCACTCATACGGTCACCTGTTCGGCAGCTTTGCCGTTCATGGCTTCCATGAGCCAGATAGTGTGATCGAGAATGCCGTATTTTTTAAGGGTATCGGCTATCATCAGGCCGACCTCGCTTTCTTTGAACAATCCCTGGACCGTGTTCCACATTATATGAAGGCTTATATCTCCCGGAATTGCGGAATGTGTATATATTCTAGCTTCATCGAGGCCGGGGGTCCCTTTCATGCTGTGTACCATGTCCTTAAGCCATTGCATGACCGATGGTTCGACATCGGGCTGTGTTCTCAATCGTATGATCTCTATCCATTCCATCACTTATTGGCTACCATAAAGCACTTTGCGTGCCAGAAAACTATTTCCCACAATTTCAGCTACTTAGCAAAATGTGCTGAAATTACTGACAAATACGACGGAAACATACTAGTAAATACGTCAGTTATAGTCTATACTATCGCATACGATAGTGATGCACTAGAGAGGAGATGCGATGATAGCGGATGAGAACGAGTTTTTTCGAGAACTGACACTGAGGATTTGCGGGACTCTTGACCTGGAAAAGGCCCTTTGGCAATGTTTTCTCTATGTCAGCACGGTCATGCCGGCTGACGACCTCGACCTGATATCATACGATCCTGAATTGGGGACGATAGATGTCGTGACGACGGCAAATGCCACGGGCGGCATCACGAGGATGGACAAAACCCATCTTCCCCCGGAGCTTCGGCAGGAGATCGAAGAGGCATACCGCCATCCCCGTGTCCGTGTCGCCGACAATGTATTCGACGATCCCATACTGGGAAGGATAGCGAGAAATGTCGGGTGGGAGCTATGCTCGATGATGCTGGGCAGGCTCATAATTGATGGGAATTATATCGGCGCCCTGGGGGTGAGGTCTGCCGGTACCGGCCGGTACACAGAAGACCATGTGCGGCTCTGGTCCCTCGTCAATGAACCGGCGGCGATCGCGCTTGCCAATAGCCGCCGTCTTCGTGAAGTGATCGACCTCAAGGACATGCTTGCCGACGATAACCGTTATCTCCGCGACGAACTTCGCAAGAACAGTTTCGAGATCGTCGGAGCCGACTTCGGCCTGAAAGATGTCATGGAAAACGTACGGAAAGTGGCGCCCCTTTCAAGCCCCGTTCTCATCGTCGGCGAGACCGGAACAGGCAAAGAGGTTATCGCAAACGCCATACATAACCTGTCCCCACGGTACAACGGGCCTTTCGTCAAGGTCAATTGCGGGGCGATACCCGAATCGCTTATCGACAGCGAACTCTTCGGTCACGAAAAAGGGGCATTCACCGGGGCCCTTGCGCGCAAGAGGGGGCGTTTCGAGCGCGCTCACGGCGGTACGATATTCCTCGACGAGATAAGCGAACTGCCGCCGCATGCCCAGGTAAGGCTCTTGCGCGTGCTCCAGGAAAAGGAGATCGAACGTGTAGGCGGCACTGAGCCCGTGAAGGTAGATATCAGGATAATCTCGGCCACGAACAGAAATCTCGAGAAGATGGTCGAACAGGGAGACTTTCGCGGAGATCTGTATTTCCGTATCAAGGTTTTCCCTATCGACGTGCCTCCGCTTCGGGCCCGGAAAAATGACATACCTGCCCTCGTCCAGCATTTTATACGTAAGAAAAGCCGTGAGATGGTCCGCCATACCGTGCCGGTCCTTGGCCCGGGGGCGATGGATGCGGCTATGATGTACGATTGGCCGGGGAATGTCAGGGAAGTGGAGAACGCGGTCGAGAGGGCCCTTATCCTGTCGGACGGGAAGCCTTTGAAGTTCGATGGCATCCTGGGGGCCTCAAAACCATCACGGGGAAATCCAGTAAAGGCGCTCGATGCGGATGTGCCTCCCCTGTCGCTTCGGGAGGTCGAAGCGGACCATATACGCCGGACCCTTGAGTCCTGCGGCGGAAGGATCGAAGGGCAGGGTGGGACCGCCGAGCTCCTGGGGGTCAATCCAGGTACACTCCGTCACCGCATGAGGAAACTCGGCATACCTTTCGGGAGAAAGGCGCAGGCCCGGGAATGACGGTCGATAGTATATAACGGTAATTTTCTTCACTGTCCTTTTGACTTCGCTTCAAAAATTTATTATACTGAACACCGAAACTTAGCAGAAAAAATAGGTTTCAGTATCAGGCCTGTTTGTCAATGGTTATAATCAGGATGGGATAATTCCAGGTAATGGAACCGCAGCAAAACCATACTGTGAGCACATGCGGTTGAGGTTTTTATGACGTTGAAAGAAGTCCAGGAGCTTCTTGAAGCAGACGTACTCTGCGGAGATGATGACTGTCTTCAACGCGAAGTCAGGATCTGTTTTGCCTGTGATCTCATCAGCGAAATGCTCCTGTATCTCAAGCCTCATTCTCTTCTGATCACATCTTTGACAAATGCCCATGTTATTCATGCAGCACAGGTAATGGACGCGAAGTCCGTCCTTTTCGTCGGGGGACGAAGACCGGATCCATCTGTCGTCGCGAGCGGGGAACAGAATAAGATACCTCTTCTTGTCACGCCGCTTCTCACGTTTGATTGCTGCGGAAGACTTTATGAGAACGGGGTACGGGGGGACAAGCATTAGCCGGTTAGTGGACCTGACCCATGGTTGACAGCCTAACATATACGCCGAAGATCACAGTCGAATTTGAGATTGGTGAAAAGGATTTCTTTATTGCCGGAGAGTGTGCGTCCCGCGTCAAAAAAACGCTTCAACAGCTTGGACTCAAACAGGAAATCATTAAGCGGATCGCAATCATTATATATGAGGCGGCAATGAATGTTGCTATCCATGCCACTTCCGGAAAACTTGTCGTTCACATCGACCCCGATGGCATAACGATACTGACGCAGGATGTAGGGGCGGGGATCGAGGATATAGACCTTGCTATGAAGGAAGGGTATTCCACTGCGACCTACGAGATACGGGAAATGGGGTTCGGGGCTGGCATGGGGCTTTCCAATATCAAGCAGTGTTCGGATGACCTTTATATAGAGTCGAAGGTAGGTGTCGGCACCAACCTTGAAGCGAGGGTCTTTTTTAATAACCGTAAAAAGACCGGCGAGGATGTATGAAACAGTATTTTCACTCCGTGACCCTCGATACGGAAAAATGCAAGGGTTGTACGAATTGTATTAAACGTTGTCCTGTAGAGGCGATCCGGGTCCGTGACGGCAAGGCGATGATCGTTCAGGAGCGCTGCATCGATTGCGGTGAATGCATCCGTGAATGCCCCAACCATGCAAAAGTGGCGGTGACGGATACACTCGAGAAGCTGTCGGAATACTACTACAATATAGCGCTCCCGTCCCCGTCCTTTTTTGGCCAGTTCAAGGAACAGGCCAATATCGAGGACATCCTCGGCGCATTTGCAGGAATAGGGTTTGATGAGGTGTTCGAGGTCGCCCTGGCGGCGGAGATCGTTGGCCATGTGGTCCATGAATACCTGAATGATTATAAAGGCAAAAAGCCCGTATTCTCTTCGGCATGCCCAGCAGTGCTCCGTCTTATGCAGATAAAGTACTCGGATCTCCTCGACCAGGTGGCCCCGTTCCTGACGCCCATGGAGGTGGCGGCGCGGCTGGCAAAGGAAGATGCAGTGCGCAGGACCGGTATCCGGTATAACGAAATAGGGGCATTCTTTATATCACCGTGTCCGGCTAAAGTCACGGAGATGAGGAACCCGATGACGACGAAAGACTCGGCCGTAAACGGCGTAATAGGAACCAACCTCATCTATAAGGATATAATCAAGCATCTGGGGGACAGGAACTTGATCGGGGCGACGGAGAATCATCAGCGTGCAACGAGGCTCGGTATGGCATGGGGCTATGTAACGGGCGAATCACACAATGTCTCGGTCGCAACGACACTTGCAGTCAGCGGGATCCACAATGTCATCAGCCTTCTCGAAGAGATCGAGAGGGGTGAATTGAAAGATGTCGACTTCGTCGAACTTCAGGCATGTACCGGAGGATGCGTAGGAGGCCCCTTGAATATCCAGAACCTGTTCGTGGGGCGGATACGGCTTCGGGACCTTATCAAGAGGTTCGGTACGCGCGAACGGTATTTTACCGAGGAACAGCTTTCAAACATATGCAGGGACAACCGGTTCCGCTCCACGGAGCCTGTCGAACCAAGGGCCATCATGACCCTTGATGAGGATGTCTCGCGTGCGCTTATGAAAATGGAACGGCTCGATCAGATAACGAACGAATTGCCGGGGCTCGATTGCGGCGCCTGCGGGTCTCCGAGTTGCCGTGCTCTTGCCGAGGATATCATTCGCGGGATAGCCTATGAATCCGATTGCGTGATCAAGCTTCGTGAAAAGGTTAAAACGCTTGCGGAAGAGATACTCGAACTTGCCCGGATCGTCCCGCCGTCGATGAGCGATGGATCGAAGAAGAACTTGCCGGGGCAGGAGCATTGAGCAAGCGGTAACGCGAGACAGGCGCATGATGCATCACTTTAAAGGGGGAATGAGAAGATGACCGTCAGAGAACTCGTAGCGGCTCTTGACCTTGAAGTTCTCACAGGTGATATCAATCTTGACAGGCAGGCAGGTTCAGGATATACCTCGGATCTGCTCTCCGATGTGATCGCAAATATCGGGGACGATGCCGTGTGGATAACGATCCAGCGCCATGTCAACATTCTGGGCGTTGCCAAGCTGAAAGACGTGTCAGCTATTATCATACCGCGCAATCTTGCACTCGAAGAGGCATTCCTGGCTAAAGCCAGGGAGGAAGGCATAGCAGTGCTCAGGGGAAGCAAGTCGGCATTCGAGCTTTCCGCATTGATATACAACGCGTTGACGAGAGGCCGGGGGGTTGCCTGATTTTGCATGTGATCTTCACATACATTCGGTCTTATCGCCCTGCGGAAGCCTTGACATGTCGCCAAGGGTCATCGTGCAGAAGGCACGGGAAGCGAGGCTCGACATTATAGCTGTCACCGATCACAATATGAGTGAAAATGCACCATATGTTAAAGAACTCGGGGAGCGCACCGGGCTCATGGTCCTGAGCGGGATGGAACTGCAGACGCAGGAGGAGATCCATCTTCTCGCGATATTCGATGAGTATGACCGTGCCCGCGAACTCCAGTCCATGATCTATGGTCTCCTGCCGGACGTGCCCAACGACACTGAATTCTGGGGCGATCAGGTTGTCGTCGACACCGAGGACAATATCGTCCGGATGGAGGACAGGCTGCTCATAAACTCGGCCGACATCTCGGTCGAGGATGCGGCAGCCTGGATAAAGGCGCATGGGGGCATTGCCATTGCATCCCATATAGACAGCCCGACGTTCAGCATAATAAGCCAGCTCGGATTTATTCCGGCAAACATCCCTTTGGATGCCCTGGAGGTCCGCAATTTAGAAAGGGCCGGCGAACTGGCTCCTTTTATAATGAAACAGGGCATACCGTTCGTGACCTTCTCGGACGCCCATTATCCTGACGATATAGGCAGGAGAAGAACCCTACTCACAATGGATGTGCCCGATTGTGCAGGTATAGAAAGAGCCCTCAAGGCCTTGGGCGAGAGGGCATTGAGGGCGCGGCAGGGTTGAATGCGATTTGATGGAAACCAGCGATCATGATGGAAGATCTTTCGCTGCATATTATGGACATAGTGACGAACTCAGTGCGGGCCGGAGCAAAACATGTTTCGATAGCCATTGAAAAGGACGAAAAGACGTCGATGATGAGACTCGAGATTTCCGATGACGGCCATGGCATGGATGCTGACATGGCCATGAAGGTCCAGGACCCGTTCTTTTCTACAAAAACGGGCAGAAAAGTGGGCCTTGGGATACCGTTGTTAAAAGGCACAGCGGAAACGACAGGGGGATCGTTTTCCCTTAGGAGCACGAAAGGGGTTGGAACGAGTATCAGAGCGACCTTCGATTCGCGGCATCCCGATCTACCGCCGCTCGGCAATATCAGAGACACCTTTTTCGTGCTCATCGTGAGCCATCCCGAGGTCGACTTTGACCTTCGTTATGCGGCCGACGGAAAGGACTTTCTTCTGGATACCGCCGAGTGGAGGAACGAGCTTGAAGGTGTCCCCTTGAATCATCCTGAAGTGATTGGTTTCTTGAGTAAATATCTTGACGAACATCTTTGATTTCATATAGATTGTTAACACCATAAGGAGGCGATGAGATGAATCTTGAAGAGCTGAAAAAAATAAGGGAAAAAGCGCAAAAAGACGTTGAACTGAGGCAGAAACAGGCCAGGATCAGGATCGTCGTCGGCATGGGCACAAGTGGAATCGCTGCCGGTGCGCGGGACGTCCTCAAGACGTTCGTGGAAGAAGTGGGGAAGAGGAACCTGACGGATGTTATTGTCACGCAGACAGGTGAAAAAGGCTTGGCTTCACAGGAGCCGATGGTCGAGGTGTTCGAGGAGGAGAAACCCGTCGTTGTATACGGCAATATGGATCCGGAAAAAGCAAAAAGGGTGGTTGTGGAGCATGTCGTAAACGGACAGCCCGTATCGGAGTTTGCCATCTAAGTCACAATAAGGAGGCCGACTTGGACAGAGAAGCTATTCTCAAGAAATTTGAACCAAAACTTAGCAATATACTCTACATCATGCACGACCTGCAGGATAATAATCCCCAGAGATATCTGGCGAAAGCGGATATCGAGGCCTGTGCGGACTATCTGAACCTTCCGTACAGCTACGTGCACAGTACAGCGAGTTTTTATACGATGTTCAGCCTTAAACCGCGAGGCAGGAACATTATCCGGTTGTGTGAATCCCCGCCGTGTCATCTTATGGGATCTAAGTCACTTCTTGATTATCTGAAAACCTCGCTCAAAGTGGATCTCGGAGGTACGACTAAAGACGGTATATTCACGCTTGAGACGACGAGCTGCCTTGGCGCGTGCGGAGTCGCGCCGGCTATGATGCTAAACGAAGAGATGTTCGGCAATCTCACGCCCGAGAAGGTCGATTCCATCCTTGACCAGAGGAGAAAAGAGATATGAACCTCGTAAGAAACCACGTACTGATCAGTATTGATGCAGGAACGATCATGGCGGGAGCCAGGGCTGTCGAAAAAGCTCTGGTCGACGAGATCAGCAAACAGGGTCTTTCGGGTGAAATAGCCGTACTGGAGACGGGCAGCATCGGCGCAACGGGACAGGGTGTCGTCATTGTCGTCTATCCCGAAGGCCTGTACTACGCCAACGTCAAACCCGAAGATGCCGCCGAGATCGTCGAGGAGCATCTTCTGAAAGGAAGGCCGGTAAAGCGCCTGATGATGACCGAGATGCCGAAGCAGCAGGTCGTCCGCAAGGAAAAGACCGGTCTCATGAAAGAGCAAGCAAGGATCGTTCTCCGGAACAGCGGTGTCATCAATCCGGAGAATATCAACGAGTATATAGCCGCAGGCGGTTACGAGGCGATTGAAAGGGCCTTCACCGAGCTCAAACCAGCTGGCGTCATAAAAGAAGTTAAGGAATCCGGGCTGGTCGGAAGGGGCGGCGCGGGCTTCGCTACCGCCATAAAATGGGAATTTGCCGCTCATGCCCCGGGCCAACCGAAATACATCATATGCAACGCCGATGAAGGCGAGCCAGGGACGTTCAAGGACAGGCTGATCCTCGAGGGCGACCCGCACAAGCTCATCGAGGGCATGATGCTTGCAGCGTACGCATTTGGCGGGTCAAAAGGATTTATCTATATCCGCGGTGAGTACGCTCTTTCCATCGAGCGTCTCGAAAAGGCGATCCAGCAGGCACGCGAATACGGCCTCCTCGGGGACAATATACTCGATACCGGTTTCAGCTTTGACCTTGCCGTGATGAAAGGCGCTGGCGCTTATGTGTGCGGCGAGGAGACCGCTCTGATCGAATCGCTCGAAGGGAAGAGGGGCCATCCGCGCAACAAGCCGCCATACCCGGTAACAGAAGGCCTGTGGGGAAAACCGACGGTAGTCAACAATGTGGAGACGCTCGCGAACGTTCCGGATATCGTCCGCAACGGTGTTGCTTGGTACCGCGGGTACGGGACGGAAAAGTGCCCCGGCACCAAGGTCTACACGATCATCGGCAATGTCGCGACACCCGGCCTTATCGAGGCCGAAATGGGCACGACGCTGCGCGACATCATCTATGAATATGCAGGTGGTATCCAGGCCGGCAAGAAGTTCAAGGGTGCTCTTGTCGGCGGGGCAGCCGGAGCGTTTCTCGGACCGGAAATGCTCGATGCGCAGATGGATTTTGTAAATCTCAAGGAATACGCGGCAGTCCTTGGTTCAGGAGCGATCCTGGTCATGGATGAACATGCCGATATCGTCGATATGTTGCAGAGTGTGCTTCATTTCTTCAAGCACGAATCATGCGGCCATTGCGTGCCGTGCCGGCTCGGCACAAAACAGTTGGTCGAGATCATCGACCGCATAGCCGAAGGCAAAGGAAAGACCGAGGACATTGAAAAAATGGTCAAAATATCGGAGACAATGAGGGATACATCGTTCTGCCCGCTGGGACAATCTCTGGTACTTCCGATCTCCAGTTCTCTCAAGTACTTTAAGGATGAAGTGTACGGCCGGATACCGGCGATGGTGTAAGCATATCCCAGGAGGCAGTTGATATTTATGATAAAAGCGACAATCAATAATGTTGAGATAGAGGTACCGGAAGGCACGAACATACTATGGGCCGCCAAAAAAGCAGGATTCACAATACCTACGCTCTGCAATCACCCTGACCTCCCGCCGGGGGGTCAGTGCGGTATCTGCGTCGTTGAAATAGAAGGCGTGCCCGGGTTGAAAAGGGCATGCATGACGCCAATTGGCGAAGGTTTCAAGATAAAGACCCATACACCGAGGTTAATGGCGACGCGCAGGCAGCTCGTTGAGCTCATCCTGTCCGATCATGACACCAGCTGTCTTACGTGTGTCAAGAACAACAATTGCGAATTGCAGCAGCTTGCGTCGATGGTGGGCCTGAATACCCTCGATTACAAGAATGAGTCCAGGGAAATGCTCCCTATCGATCATTCAAGCATATCGATCGTGCGCGACCCGAACAAGTGCATACTCTGCGGGCGGTGCCTGCAGGTTTGCTCGAATATTCAGACTGTCAATGCCCTTGCTGTCAATCACAGGGGATCAGAGACGCTGATCTCGACAGCGTTCGACGCGGGCCTTGGCAACAGCGTCTGCATCAATTGCGGGCAGTGTGTCGTTCACTGCCCCGTAGGCGCATTGTATGAAAGGAGCGCTACAGAAGAAGTTTGGGCCGCCCTCCACGACCCCGATAAATTTGTTGTTGTGCAGGAAGCCCCTGCGGTCCGTGTCATGCTCGGGGAAGAGTTCGGCATGCCGGTGGGATCGCTCGTCAGTGGCAAGATGCACGCGGCCCTGCGAAGGCTTGGCTTCGACGCCGTACTCGATACGAATTTTGCAGCCGACCTGACCATCATGGAGGAAGGGACGGAGCTCATAAGCAGGCTTACATCGGGTAAGAGCCTGCCGCTCATTACCTCCTGTAGCCCGGGCTGGATAAAATTCATGGAAACTTTCTTTCAAGACATGATACCGCATATGTCGACGGCAAAATCGCCTCAGCAGATGTTCGGCGCGCTTGCCAAGACTTACTATGCTCAGGAAAGGGGAATAGACCCCGCCAATATCGTATCCGTTTCTATTATGCCCTGCACGGCGAAAAAGTTCGAATGCCAGCGGCCGGAGATGAATGCCAGCGGGTACCGGGACGTAGATTATGTCCTGACGTCCCGTGAGATAGGCAGGATGATGCGTGAAGCGGGCATTGATATGAAGGAAATGCCTGATGAGCACGCCGATCCGATCTTGGGTGAATACACGGGTGCGGCCACCATTTTCGGCACGACAGGCGGCGTTATGGAAGCGGCCGTTAGGAGTGCCTACGCGCTCGTGACAGGCAAGGAGCTCGAGAACGTCGAGATTGCACCTGTCAGGGGTCTCAAAGGTATAAAAGAGGCAGAAATAGATATCGATGGAACAAAGGTGAAGGTCGCCGTTGCGCATAGCTGTGGCCATGCAAGGGCGCTTTTAGAGAAAGTAAGGGATCAGATAGCCGAATACGGTAAGTCTGAATATCAGTTTATCGAGGTCATGGCCTGCCCCGGGGGGTGTGTGGGCGGCGGCGGGCAGTCATGGGGCAGCAATATGGCGAAACGCGCGCGGCGCGGCGAATCTCTGTATGCAGAGGACAGGAGCCTGCCTATGAGGCGCTCACACGAAAACCCGGAAGTGAAAGCAGTATACGAAAAGTTTCTTGAGAAGCCAAATTCGGAGAAGGCCCACAAACTTCTCCATACACATTACTATAAGCGGAGTGCCGTGGACGGCAAGGTTCTGCCGGGCTAATCTGAAATAGGAAGGTCACTCTGAGGGAGGAATTACGATGTCGGAAGAAAAACAATGCCAGTGCGCCGAAATTCAGGAGGAGGAGCTTTACCCCCGACTGGAAGAGGTAATAAACCAGCACAAGGGTAAAGGAGAAGACCTGATAATGGTTCTTCACAAGGCGCAGAACCTGTTTGGATATCTTCCCAGACGTGCGCAGGAAATGGTTGCCGAGGGATTGAACGTTTCTCTCAACGAGGTCTACGGCGTCATAACATTCTACAACTTCTTCTCCACCGTGCCCCAGGGGCGTAACAGCGTGAAAGTATGCCTCGGCACGGCATGTTATGTCAGGGGTTCGCAGGAAGTCCTCGACAAAGCTCAGAAAGAACTCGGGATCAAGGTCGGCGGGACAACTGAAGACCGCCGGTATTCCCTTGACGTCGTACGCTGTATCGGTGCATGCGGTCTGGCACCTGCAATGCTGGTGAATGAAGATGTATACGGGCGTGTGAAATCGCCGCATCTTGTGGATATACTCAAAAAGTATGAGTAAGGAGGAAGGTTAATCATGGAGGTATCTCGCGCTCACATATTGGTTTGTGCAGGAGCTGCATGCGTCTCGTCCGGTTGCCGGCAGATACGGGATGCTGTTGTCAATAAGATTGTCGAACAGGGTCTGCAGAACGAGATTAAGGTTATCGAAACAGGTTGTATAGGTTCCTGTGACCTTGGCCCTCTTGCGCTTGTCTATCCCGAAGGTGTCCTTTATCAGAAATTGAAACCTGAAGATGCGGAAGAGATTGTCACCGAGCACCTGCTCAAGGGAAGGATCGTCGACCGCCTGTTGTATAAGGAAAAAACGACGGCCAAAGCTATCCCGTCGATGAAAGAGATCGATTTCTTCAGGAACCAGATCAAGATCGTTCTCCGTAATTGCGGCGTCATCAACCCGATGAACATCGAAGAATACATCGCCCGTGACGGATATATGGCCCTCGGCAAGGCACTAACCTCGATGACGAGGGAAGAGGTTGTCGACGAGGTCCTGAAATCAGGTCTTCGTGGCCGAGGCGGCGGCGGCTTCCCGACCGGACTCAAATGGAAGTTTGCCTACCAGTCGCCGGGAGATGTGAAATACGTTGTCTGTAACGCCGATGAAGGCGACCCCGGAGCTTTCATGGACCGCAGTGTCCTCGAAGGCGACCCGCACAGCGTCATAGAAGCAATGGCGATAGCCGGGTATGCGATCGGCGCCCGGCAGGGTTATATCTACGTCAGGGCGGAATATCCCCTTGCCATCGACCGTCTCAACTGGGCTATCGGTCAGGCGCGGGAATATAAGTTCCTGGGTAAGAACATTCTCGAGACAGGTTTCAACTTCGACCTTGAGATCCGCATCGGCGCAGGTGCATTCGTCTGCGGCGAGGAAACGGCCCTTATGATATCGATCGAAGGCAAACGCGGCGAACCAAGGCCGCGGCCGCCTTTCCCGGTTGTCAAAGGCCTTTTCGACGTTCCGACGCTGCTCAACAATGTCGAGACATATGCGAATATAGCGGCGATCATCAATAATGGCGCGTCTTGGTATGCCCAGTACGGAACAGAAAAGAGCAAGGGAACGAAGGTATTTGCCCTCGCGGGCGCCGTCAATAACACAGGCCTTGTCGAAGTCCCGATGGGCACGCCTCTTGGCGATATAGTGTTCAACATCGGCGGAGGCATCAAGGGAGGTAAAAAATACAAAGCTGCACAACTCGGAGGCCCCTCGGGGGGATGTATCCCGGTCCAGCACCTGAACGTCCCGGTTGATTATGAGTCCGTTGCGGAACTCGGTGCCATCGTCGGGTCCGGTGGTCTCATCGTTGCCGACGAAGACACGTGTATGGTCGACTTTGCCCGTTTTTTCCTCGACTTTATCCAACATGAATCATGCGGCAAGTGCCCGCCGTGCCGTATCGGTACGAAGAGGATGCTCGAGATCCTCAAAAGGATAACTCACGGTGAAGGGAAGCCGACAGACATTGATGATCTTATCGAGCTTGCGACCCGTATTAAGGATGCAGCGTTGTGCGGCCTCGGTCAGACAGCCCCCAACCCCATCCTGTCCACGCTCAGATATTTTAAAGACGAGTACATGGAGCATATCGAGGACAAACACTGCCGTGCAGGCGTTTGCAGCGCCCTCTTCGATGCCCCGTGCCAGAATGCGTGCCCTGCTGATCAGAATGCTTGGGGCTACGTGACCCTGATCAGCGAAGGCAAGATGAAAGAGGCCATCGCGGTCATCAAGGAATCGAACCCGTTCCCGGCCACCCTCGGAAGGGTCTGTGTACATCCCTGCGAGACAAAATGCCGCCGGGCCCAGATAGATGCCCCGGTATCGATCTGCGCTCTGAAGCGTTACGCGGCAGATGTCGACATGGCATCGTACCCGCGCTATAAACCGCAGGTAGAGCAGCCGAAGGATAAAAAGGTAGCCGTGATAGGTGCAGGACCGGCCGGGCTTGCTGGCGCGTATTTCCTCACCCTGAAAGGCTACAACGTGACGGTATTCGAGTCACTGCCTGTCGCTGGCGGAATGCTCGCAGTCGGTATCCCTGACTATCGCCTTCCCCGGGATGTGCTGAACAATGAAATAAAATCGATCACAGACCTCGGCGTCGAGATCAAATACAACACGCTCTTTGGCAAGGACATAACGAGCGAACAGCTGTTCAAGGACGGATACAGCGCCATCCTTATCGCAACGGGAGCACACAAGGGGCAGAAACTGAACATTCCGGGAGAAGAGGCAAAAGGAGTGCTCGACGGTGTGACCTTCTTGAGAGATGTCAATCTCGGTAATACCCTGAAGGTCGAAGGCAAGGTTGTCGTTCTGGGCGGCGGAAACGTGGCGATAGATGCCGCACGGGCAGCCTTGAGGCTCGGCGCGAGCGACGTGTCGATCCTTTACAGGCGCGAAAGATCGGATATGCCTGCATACATCGAGGAAATTGACGAGGCAGAAACTGAAGGCATACAGATCCATACACTGGTAGCTCCCACATCCATCATCGAGAAAGACGGCAAGGTTACCGGAATTTCATGTGCCCGAATGTTTCTTGGTCAGTTCGACTCGGGCGGCAGGCGCAGACCGGAAGCCATCAAGGGATCTGAATTTACAGTCGATGCCGACATGATCATTGCCGCTATAGGCCAGGTACCCGACCTGTCATGGATGAATGGTGACGGTATAAAGGCTGACAAGGCCGGAACGGTCGAAGTAAATATTAAGACGTTGGCCACGGCAGCCGAGGGCATCTTCGCGGCAGGCGACAATGTCAGGGGCCCCGCCACGGTCGTCGAGGCGGTTGGCGATGGCAAAAATGCCGCGATGGAGATCGACAAATTCCTGGGCGGCGATGGCATAGCGCCGAATGCTTTCCACGACGAGCTCATCACAATGACTGTGACCTACGATGAGGCGGAATATCAGAGGGAGATCGGCAAGGCGAAAATGCCCCACCTGCCGCTAGCGAAACGTGACAGGAATTTTAATGAGGTTGTTCTCGGCTATGACAATAGGGCGGCGGTTGAAGAAGCCAAAAGGTGTCTCCATTGCTATGTGAGGACAAGCGAATAATTTAGGATAAATTAAGGAGCGTGTCTATATGATGATCAGCCTTACAATTGACGGGCGTCCGATCGAGGTCGAAGAGGGAGCAACCATACTGGAAGCGGCAAAAGTGGCAAATGTCCATATCCCGACACTGTGCTACCTGCCCGAGGTCCAGGCGATCGGAGCATGCAGGGTTTGCCTTGTCGAGATTGAGGGAAACCGTACACTTCAGGCGGCCTGTGTTTCACCGGTCGCCAAAGGCCAGGTAATACATACAAATACTGACAGGGTTCGCAAGGCACGGCGGTTTTCCGTGGAAATGCTTCTGTCGAACCATCCTTTTGAATGTTTGAGCTGCGCAAAGAACCTTCACTGCGAGCTACAGTCCCTTGCGTATGATCTCGGCATCCGGGAGATCAGATTTACCGGGGCGAAGAGCGGCGGAAGGATCGATGAATCGTCGCCCTCCATACGGCGCGACCAGAACAAGTGCATCCTGTGCAGGCGGTGTGTGACGGTCTGCCAAGAGATACAGTCCGTAACAGCCCTCTTTACGCAAGGCAGGGGTTTCGACGCGCGGGTAGAGCCGGCTTTTGACCGCGATATCAATGATGTCGCGTGCACCAACTGCGGACAGTGCTCTATCGTGTGCCCGGTTGGGGCCATTACAGAAAAAGAATATATCGACGACGTGTGGGAGGCGATCAATGACCCGACCAAGTTTGTCGTCGTCCAGGATGCGCCTGCGGTACGTGCGGCCCTCGGTGAAGAGTTCGGGTATCCTCCTGGAACCCTCGTTACCGGTAAAATGCTGGCAGCAGCCCGAAAACTGGGCTTTGACCGGGTTTTTGACACCAACTTCGCCGCCGACCTGACCATTCTCGAGGAAGGGACCGAGCTTTTGAAACGTGTAAAAGAAGGCGGGGTCCTTCCCATGATAACAAGCTGCAGCCCTGGCTGGATCAAATTTATCGAACATTTTTACCCGGAGCTTCTCGACCATCTCTCCACGTGCAAGTCTCCCCACATGATGCTGGGGGCCCTGACGAAGACGTATTTTGCCAAAAAGGCGGGCGTCGATCCGAAGGATATCGTGGTCGTGTCGGTCATGCCGTGTACGGCCAAGAAGTTCGAATGTAACCGTCCCGAAATGTACGATAGCGGCTACAAGGATGTCGATTACGTTTTGACGACGCGGGAATTCGCCAAGATGATCAAACAGGCGGGTATCGATTTCGAGAACCTCCCCGATGAAAATTACGACGACCCGATGGGTGAATACACCGGTGCAGCTACGATTTTCGGAGCAACCGGTGGTGTTATGGAAGCGGCCCTGAGGACGGCTTACGAGGTAGCGACAGGCAGGATCCTCGAGAATGTCGAATTCACCGCAGTACGCGGCCTTGAGGGAATTAAAGAGGCAATGGTGCCTGTCGAAGGCCTGGGGGATGTGCGAGTTGCCGTGTCTCACGGGCTTGGCAATGCCCGCAAGTTGCTTGACAGGATTAAGAACGGTGAGGCCAACTATCACTTCATCGAAATTATGGCCTGCCCGGGTGGTTGCGTGGGCGGCGGCGGCCAGCCTATCCCCGTTACGAACGAGATCAGGATCTTGAGGGCACAGGCGCTTTACAACGAGGATGCACACCTGAAATACAGAAAATCCCACGATAACCCGTCGATCAAAAAGATCTACGAAGAATTTCTCGGTCAGCCGTTGGGTGAAAGATCACATCACCTGTTGCATACTCATTATACGCCGCGAAGCAAATTTTAACTTTGGTCAGATAGTCCTGCACCGGCCGGTTCTTCTCCGACCGGCCGGTGCAGGATGCTTTATTAGACAACCGGACCTTTGGCCATTCACGTTCTTTCTTCGCTTACTTGATCATGACAAGGAGCATTTTATAACGGGTCACCGCTTTCAGGGCATGAGGCTTATTCGCCGGCATTATGATCATTTCCCCTTCCTTCACGGTATGGGGCTTGCCATCGATCGTTATTGTGGCCTTGCCTTCGAGCAGATAGACCGCGGCGTCGAACGGGGCGGTATGTTCGCTCAAGCCCTCGCCTTCATCGAATGCGAAGACGGTCATGGTCCCCGCCGGTTTCCGGATGATCTCCCTGCTGACCACGGAATGGTCCTGGTATGCTGCCATATCTTTCAGGCTGAACGGCCGCGTTTCTTTGTCGAGTGTGATGAAGTTTTCGCTCATGTTACCCTCCTTATCGTTATTATTATCTCATATAATGAAAGAATGGCATTCGTAATTGACCTAAGTCAAACCTTTATGCAGGGGAATGGTTTAAACATATGATCAGCCGGGGTTTTAAGCCCCGGAGCCAAAGGATGGGACGATGACTGACGCGACACTCAATCAGACCCCGCGGGGAAACCGGCTGCATATCGCCATCTTCGGAAGGCGCAACGCCGGAAAGTCGAGCCTCATAAATGCGCTGACGAACCAGGAGATCGCAATAGTCTCGGATATACCAGGCACGACAACGGATCCTGTCTATAAATCAATGGAGATATTGCCGATAGGGCCCGTCGTCATCATCGATACCGCCGGGATCGATGATACCGGGGAACTCGGGAGGCTTCGGATCGAAAAGGCCCTGAATGTCCTGAAAAAAACGGACCTCATGCTTCTTGTTGTCGATCCTGCCGAAGGGTTCGGGCAATTTGAAGAAGGGATGGTCGAGAAAGCGCGCAAAAGCAAAGTTGCCCCGATCATCGTGATCAACAAGACCGATCAGTATCCGGAATTCACTATAGGCCCAGATGTATCGAGACCCGATATTCCGGTTGTAAGTGTCAGCGCGATCACGCGTGAGGGTATCGATGAGCTCAAGATAGCGATGATACATCAGGCGCCGAAAGATTTTATGAGCACGGTTATTTTGGGAGACCTTATCGGTGCCGGAGACACTGTCGTCCTTGTCGTTCCGATAGACACCGCAGCTCCCAAGGGCAGAATAATTCTCCCGCAGGTGCAGGCAATACGCGATATTCTCGATCACGATGCGATCGCCTGCGTGGTAAAGGAAAACAGGTTAAGAGAGGCGCTTCGGAACCTGAAGGAGAAACCGCGGCTGGTAGTGACGGATTCGCAGGTATTCAAAAAGGTAGCCGCTGAAACTCCTCCGGACATTCTCCTGACGTCTTTTTCCATATTGCTCGCACGGCAGAAAGGCGATCTTGTGACACTGGTGGAGGGCGCGAAGGCCATCAAGCACTTATCGCCAGGGGACAAGGTCCTTGTATCCGAGGCATGCACGCATCACCGAATGGAAGATGATATCGGAACAGTGAAGATACCGCGCTGGCTTAACGAGATCGTGGGCGGGCCGCTTGATTACAGCTGGGTAAGCGGTCTCGAGCTGCCTAAGGACATATCACATTATAAACTCATCATACATTGCGGGGCTTGCATGATAAACCGTAAGGAAATGCTTCACCGGATAATGGTGGCGCAGCACGCCGGGGTGCCGATCGTCAATTACGGGGTGCTGATCGCGTATTTGACAGGAATTCTGGACAGGACCCTGAAGCCCTTTCCGGAGGTCCATAAGGCTCTGGAAACTGTTGAAAAATAAAGGTCTTGAGGCGTTCTTTACTTTTGATATCCCGAGCAATATACTTAGATACGGAGGCCGTCGTATATGAGCAAAAATGATCAGACACAGCGGGCCGATTTTATTGATGAGGCACAGATACAGCAGATCTTGGAAAAGGCGAAGGGTGCTTCGATCCCAGAAGCCCTCGATATCATAGAAAAGGGGCGGGAAGCAAAGGGTCTATCCCCTTACGAGACTGCCGTGCTTCTCCACGCCGCCGAAGGGGATGCGCAGGCCGCCCTGTTTAGTGCATCCCGTGAGGTCAAGGAAAAGATATACGGGGAGCGCCTCGTTCTGTTCGCCCCCCTTTATATCAGCAACTACTGTATCAATAACTGCACATATTGCGGGTACAGGCGCCATAACCCAATACCACGGCAGCGGCTCACGATGGAAGAGATAGAACGCGAGGTCATGGCTCTTGAGGCTATGGGACACAAGCGTATTGCCCTCGAGGTCGGGGAGGATCCGAAAAACTGCCCGATCGACTATGTTCTAGATGCGATGAAGAAGATCTATTCGGTCAAGGAATCGACGGGAAGTATCCGTCGCATTAATGTAAATATTGCGGCTACCACCGTCGAGGATTACCGCAGGCTCAAAGAAGCGGGGATTGGAACGTATATCCTTTTTCAGGAGACGTACCATCGCGCAACGTACAAACGATGCCATCCCTCGGGCCCGAAGAAGGATTATGACTGGCATACGATGGCAATGGACCGTGCGATGCAGGCAGGTATCGACGATGTGGGCTTAGGCGTACTTTTCGGCCTGTATGATTACAAATTCGAGGCGCTCGGGCTCCTCCTGCATTCACTGCATCTCGAAGAACGTTTCGGGGTTGGCTGCCATACCATATCGGTTCCCCGGATACGGCCGGCCGAAGGGATTGATTTCGAAACATTTCCCTATCTCGTGAACGATCATGATTTCAAGCGGATGGTCTCGATCATCAGGCTCGCTGTCCCTTACACCGGTATGATCCTGTCAACGCGGGAGCCGCCGGGATACCGGGACGAGGTCATATCCCTCGGAATATCGCAGATCAGTGCAGGTTCCTGTACGGGTGTCGGCGGTTATCATAAGGACATAGAGAAACCGGAAACTAGGGCATATGGACAATTCCAGGTGGAAGACAACCGCACAACGGATGAGATGCTCCTGAGCGTCTGCAGATCGGGGTATCTTCCCAGTTTTTGCACCGCATGCTATCGCCAGGGACGAACCGGCGACAGGTTCATGGCGCTCGCCAAGACCGGGGAGATCCAGAACATCTGCCAGCCGAACGCAATACTGACCTTCAAGGAGTTCCTCATAGATTACGCATCGCCTGAAACACGCTCTGCCGGTGAGGACGTGATACGTATACAACTTGATAAAATACCCGACCCCAGGATGCGCGAAGAGATACAAAAAAGGTTGGCAAAGATCGAGGCCGGCGAAAGGGACCTTTATTTTTGAAATTCGGTCAAAATGGCCTTGCCTGCACTAGGGTTTGCTTATATACTTTAATATAGCAGGTTGTGCTTTCAGGGGATAAAAAACATTTAGGGGGCTTTGAGATATGAGTACAGCACAGGAACTTCTCAAGAACAAAAGCAAAGATATCTGGTCGGTAACACCCGATAATACTGTTTTCGATGCTTTGGCGCTGATGGGCGAAAAAGAGATAGGTGCCCTTATGGTCATGGACGAGTCTAAAAAGGTTTATGGCATCATATCGGAAAGGGACTACGCCCGGAAGGTTATCCTGAAAGGCAAGTCATCCCGCGATACCAAGGTAGCGGAGATCATGACCCCTCTCGACAAGATGTTCACGGTGAGGCCCGATACGACCGTCGAAGATTGTATGGTCCTTATCACCGCAAAGCGCATACGCCACGTCCCCGTATTCGACGATGACCAGTTTGTCGGTCTTATCTCCATCGGTGACGTCGTAAAGTCGATCATATCCGAAAAAGACATGCTGATCGAGCACTTGTCGAACTACATAGCAGGAAAATACGTGTAAAGACCGTAAGCCGCAAGGTGTTAAAAACAAGAACCGTGAAAAATTTTTTCACGGTTCTTTCATTTATTAATTTCTACGTCCGGAATGCGGTGTCTTTAACTGCTCACGACTTACGGCTTACGCGAAATGAACGGCCAGCCAGACAGTCGGTTGTTTATCATCCGTTCGTGTTACTCTGTGGCGGCAAAATGCAGGAATGAAGACATAGTCCCCCGGTTTAAGTGTGATGGGTTGCGGCTCATCTTCAAAGGCGATCTCGGCGATCCCTCTCAAAAGGATGACCCATTCGTCATGGCGCTGGTCATACCAGTTCTCTTCCGGGGTTGTATGGCCGCCGGATATGATCCTCTCGATCTTCACGTTTTTATTCACTACGATGGTTTCAAAAATTTCATTGGATATAGCGTTCGGTATCTTTGAAAAGATATTATCTTTTTTCATTTTCCGGCTCCGGTCTGATGGTTCTGATCGTTCGTCTTTAAATAGTCGATCTCGTAAACAGCTAAATTCTAGCATGGAAGCCCTGGACAGTAAAACATCACAGTTTATAGCCAGTTTCTAATCTCATGAGTATTCAGGGAATTACCGGGCACTGATGACAGTATATAGCATTTGAAGGATTTATGTTCCTATGGTATTCTGTGAAACATATCGGCCATATTTTTTTCCGGTCGATCCCCAGACAAAAAGGAGGACCTTATGTCGACGATATACGACGTTTATGCACGGGAAGTGCTGGACAGCAGGGGAAACCCGACGGTTGAGGTTGAAGTTGTCCTTGAAAGCGGCGCGATGGGCCGTGCGATAGTACCTTCCGGCGCATCGACCGGAGAGCGGGAAGCTTTGGAATTGCGCGATGGCGACAATAAACGGTACAAGGGGAAGGGTGTACAAAAAGCTGTCGAAAACGTAAACAACATCATAGCTCCCGAAGTTGAAGGCCTCGATGCCTTGGATCAGGCATACATTGACAGGGTGCTGGTCGATACTGATGGAACGGAGAACAAGAGCAATCTCGGCGCAAACGCCACGCTTGGCGTTTCCATGGCCGCAACGAGAGCGGCAGCGGACTTTCTCGGGATATCCCTCTACCAGTATATCGGGGGCATACGGGGACGTGAGATCCCTGTCCCGATGATGAATGTGATCAATGGCGGAGCGCATGCGCAGAATTCGCTCGACGTCCAGGAATTCATGATAGTGCCGGCAGGTGCGGAATCATTCACCGAGGCGCTGCGCATGGGTGCAGAGGTTTTTCATACCCTGAAAGGGATCCTGAAGGGTCAGGGTTATTCGACGGGGGTTGGTGATGAGGGAGGCTTCACGCCCCAGATCAAATCGACGACCGAGGTCCTCGACACGCTGATCAAGTCTATCGGCGATGCCGGATACGAAGCAGGAAAAGACATCTATGTGGCCCTCGACGTCGCGGCGAGTGAACTCTACAAAGACGGCAAGTATGCCATAGACGGGAATATATGGGATGCAGGGCAACTCGTCAGTTTCTATGAAGATATCATAACGAAATATCCCATTGTCTCAATCGAGGACGGTTTCGCGCAGAATGATTGGGACGGGTGGAAATTGTTTACCGATCGCTGTGCTTCAAGGATCCAGATCGTCGGCGATGATGTATTTGTCACGAACCCGATGATTTTCGGGGAAGGCATAGAGAAAGGCATTGCCAACAGCATATTGATCAAGCTCAATCAGATCGGGACGGTAACAGAGACCCTCACAACGATCGAGATGGCAAAGCGTGCGGGTTATACATGTGTTATCTCCCACCGGTCGGGGGAGACGGAAGATACATTCATCGCCGACCTTGCCGTGGCGACCAATGCAGGGCAGATCAAGACCGGTTCAGCTTCGCGCAGCGAGAGGATCGCAAAATACAATCAACTCCTGAGGATCGAAGACGAACTCGGGGAAATGGCTGTTTTCGGCGGAAACAGCGTATTCTACAGCATAAAGAAGAAATAGGTTCGGCTTATTCCAGAAAAATAGATCAGCGTCCTGTTTTGCCGGCAGGACGCTGATCTATTTTTTTATGAATGAGGAGGCTGCCTGGTTGGCCTAGTTTGTTTCTGGGAACTGTTGCATGAGTTCAGACAATCGTAATAACATTCAGACTGTTTCTTTTTCGAGCATTTTGAATCGGTGCAGCAATACGACAGGCATTTTTCCTGGCATGACAGCTCGGCAAGGGCAGGGGAACCTGACGCAAGAAGCATTCCTGCAACGAACAACAATATCGATGCAAGAAGATACTTTTTCATAACTCACCTCCGAAGTGGGTGTATTACGATATATAGCACTATAGGATCATCCAGTCAATGACAGACGTCACACAATAAAACAGCCGCAATGTTGAAAAAATTCGGTGCTTTTTGACGCAATATGGGATACATTGTAGTCATCAATCCAATCAAGAATGGTAGTGTCGTATGGTAAAATTTTACAGTATAGTCGATTCTCGCGTTACCGAAGGCGTCGCCGAAAAGGATAAGATAATTGTTTATATCAACCCTGACGATAAGGAGAGGCAATATCTCATCGATCAGTACCAGATAGACGAGCACACCCTTTTGTCAGCCCTTGACCCCGACGAGCTTTCCCGTATCGAGATCGAATCCAACCATGTCGCCATAATTCTTAAATCTCCAGTAAATTATATGGCCGAACACGCATTTGAGTTCCTGGTGTCATCGATGGGCATGTTCCTTTTTGAAGATACCCTTATCATCGTAATGGCGGAAGACCTTCCTATCTTCGACAGCAAGACATTTTCCCGGGTCAGCCGGCTTGCGGAGACCATGCTCAAGATAGTCAACTACAGTATTTTCCGTTTCCTTGAGCATCTCCGGGTGATCGATATGGTGTCCGATGAACTGGGAGAAAAGATCAGCACATCCATCGAAAACACCTATCTTCTGAACCTTTTTGCACTGGAAAAAAGCCTGGTGTACTTTCAGAATGCCATCAATTCCAATTCGGTGCTCATCGAGAAAATGAAAATCTACACCCAGAGGATCGGATTTACGCGGGAAGACACCGAATTGCTCGATGATATCACCATCGAGAATACCCAGTGCTACAAGCAGGCGGAAATATATTCGAACATTCTGGCGAGCATGATGGACGCGCAGGTCTCGATCGTCAATAACAACCTGAACATTCTCATGAAGAAACTGACGTTCATTACGATCGCCATCATGGTCCCTACCTTTGTCGTCAGTGCGTTCTCCATGAATGTTCCTTTTCCTATCCAACACCATCCGTTCGCATTCTGGATAATCCTCGTGATCGCATTTACGGCAATGGGAGGCTTTTTCTTCTTCTGGCGACTGAGGAAATGACTTAGTCTCAAGTCTCAGGGAAAAACCGGTTATGCAGGCCTCACTCGCAGGCTATCGCAAAGAGCTCGTTGCCGTTTCCACATTGCTCTTTCACGTTTTCTCTTCGCAGCCGACTCGATTATCCACATTCCTGGTGGATACTCTTTGTTTTTTCGATTAAAATGTATCAGGCGAACCGATACGAGATGACAGTTGCTTCGGGAAAAAGAAGTGCGGGATTGCTTATGTACCGCCGTCGTAATGCTGTGGTCGAGGTGTTGCTCGTTCATCCCGGGGGGCCTTTTTGGGCAAAGAAGGATGATGGGGCATGGAGCCTGCCGAAAGGTATTATAGACCCGGGAGAGGATGAACTCCTGGCGGCCATACGGGAATTTGAGGAGGAGACCGGTTTTACGGCAGAGGGGGAATTCATCGCGCTTACACCCCGGCGGCAGCCGAGCGGTAAGATCATATACGCCTGGGCGATCGAGGGCGACTGTGAACCTCTGGCCATGAAAAGCAACATGTTTACAATGGAATGGCCTCCCAGGTCAGGAAAAATGACCGAATTTCCCGAAGCCGACCGTATAGAATGGTTCGATATCGAATCGGCGAAAGTGAAGATCATCAAGGGCCAGAGAGGCTTCGTCGAAGAATTCGAAAATTTTATAAAAAGATCATAACACGGCATTTTACGAGACCTCCCCTCCCCTGACCGTAAAACCGGGAGCCTCATGAACGCCACGTCCGGCTCTGCCAACCCACCGCACCCTGTCTTGACAGTCGTTGCCACATCTGGTAAGGAATGAATACGGCACATGAAAATCAGATATTTTCTCTTGGTCATGATGCTTCTCATCCTGTCCCCGGCTGTGGTCGGAAGTGAAAGCTGCACCGACTGCCATACCGACGAATCGATCATGAGATCTCTCGTTGAGGCGCCCAAACCAAAAGGGAACAGAACGGAGGGCGCCATCGGGCCCGCAGGGCTCCCTCCCTTCATCAAACCTGATGTTTATTACAAAAGGTACCATGTCGACAAGACCCTACTTGAAAAGGACCCTCACCTTCTGGAGGGCTGCACGCCCTGTCACGGAGGAGACGGCAAGGCATTGGATAAGGACGACGCGCATAAGGGCGTCGTGAAGAGACCATCGGCGGACATGGGAACCTGTGGCCAATGCCACGGCGATATCACGAAAACCTACGAGAAATCACTTCACTCAACGCTGGAGGGCTTCGTGACAAAGATGTCGAATCGGCTTGGCACGAAAGAGAAGAAGGTCTTCATGGACAAGGTCTTCGGCCAGTCCTGCCGAAGCTGCCACGCCACCTGCGGCGATTGCCACGTAAGTTCCCCGGCCGTCAACGGTATAAGGACGGGCTTCATACAGGGGCACGCCTTCGTCAGGAAAGATGAAGGGAAAACCTGTGCCGTATGTCACGGCGGGCGGGTCTACCCGGAATTCACGGGTAAAAATGCTGCCTCCCCCGACGTTCATTACCAGAAAGGTATGCCATGCACGAAGTGCCACAAAAAGGCTGAGCTCCACGGAGACGGCAACGCATACAGGAACAAGGATGAGGCGAGGCCGACTCCGGTGTGTAGGGATTGCCACAAGAAAGGGTCGGAGAAAAAGGCCATTGCACGGCTTGCCCATGGGAAGCACGACGACAGGGTAACCTGCTACGGCTGCCATGTTGACGGCGAATACCGTAACTGTTCCGGGTGCCACGATGGGAAAGCCCTGTCTTCGAAACCGGGCTTCATCCTCGGGGCTGACCCCTCCGACAAGAGGGTTGTGACGACACTCAGGCAGGTCCCGGTGACCCGGGACAGCTTCCTCGAGGCAGGTGTCACGATGGAGAATTTTGACGTAATGCCAGATTATCGTGCCGCTCCCGTGCACAGGATACGAAGGGTAACCGACAGGACCCGCTCATGCGATGTCTGTCACGTAAACAGGAAGGGATTTCTTACAAAAGAGTCTCTCATAAGGCGCGGCTCCCGGTCAAACGAAGACGTGATCTTCAAAATGGCCCCGTTGAATATGGAGTGAGGCAAAAGGTAACGATGTGGCGAATTAGCTCGACCCGGGCAGCAAAAGGAATTTTTCTCGCTTTTCTTCTCGCCGCCTTGGCGGTCTCGGGTCCGGCCTCGAGCGCGGCTGTAAACTGTGTTGATTGCCATGACAGCAAAAAATTCACGACCCTCCATAGGGAGTCCGTACACGGAAATATCGGATGCATTGCGTGCCACAGGGTCTCCGGCGGTCTCGACAGGCACGTCCTTAAAAAGGAAAAACCGGTCCTCATTTCGTGCGGGCAATGTCACAGCGAGATCGAGAGGGCTTACAGGAATGATGTCCACTACCTCAAAGAAGGTTTGGGGTGCGACGATTGCCACGTTCAGATCCATACCTTCAAACCGCGAAAAGACAATATCAAGAAGGCCGTGATACGAAGCTGTACGCGGTGCCATTCCGGCGATGTCTATGTCAAATCGGGGCACGGTGCGGCGGTCATGGCGGGGAATCTCGACTCCGCGACATGCAGTGATTGCCACGGCCTGCATGACACGAAGGCCTACCACCGATCGGGAGGGCGGTATACCCTCGAGGCGCGGGAGCTCTACAACAAAACCTGCAAATCCTGCCATTCCGACAGGGAGATCATGCTGCGCAACAACATTTCTCCGCAGATCGTCAAATACTACGAGGAGACATATCACGGCAAGGTGGAGGACTTGGGTTATCCGACTTCCGTCGCGGGATGCGCCGACTGTCATACGGACCATAACATACTTCCCCCGTCGGACCCGGCTTCTATCCTTAACCCCAGGAACCTCATCAAGAACTGCAGCAAGTGTCACGCCGGCATACATCCCCGCTTCGCCGAATACAAGGCCCATCCCGATTACCGGGACGTAAAGAAATATCCGCTGCTCTACATAAGTTTTGTCGCCATGGCAGGGCTGTTGCTTGTGGTCTTCACCTTCTACTGGACCCATACACTCCTGTGGTGGAGAAAGGTCTACTGGGAAAAACACAGGCTCGAGGAAATGGGGATCAAGCTCGAGAGCCCTTTTACCCACGAAGAGGGCGTCCAGGAGATAAAGCGCTTTAAAACGCGAGACCGCATCATGCACCTTTTTCTGGTCCTTTCCTTCTTTGGGCTCGTCATTACCGGTTTCCCCTTAAAGTATCATGACACCCTTTGGGCGAAACTGCTCATTCAGGCCATGGGAGGGGCCCACAACGCGGGGTTTTACCACAGGGTGGCCGCCACCGTCCTTATAGTCCTCTTCCTTGTCACGCTCGCGAGATGTCTTCACTTCCTCTTCCCCAAGGGCCTCGGAAAAAAGGCGCGAAAGGGATGGGTCGGCAGGCTTTTCGGTCCCGACTCCCTGATGCCGAATGCCAACGACTGGCGCCAGTTCAAGCAGATGGTGCGGTGGTTCTTCAACAAGGGCGATTACCCGAAGTTCGACAGGTGGACCTACTGGGAGAAGTTCGACTTCTTCGCCGTCTTCTGGGGCATGGTCGTCATCGGAGGCTCGGGGATTACCCTGTGGGCTCCCGAGATGGCATCCTACGTTTATCCGGGATGGGTCTTCAACATAGCCAGCATCCTCCACTCCGAGGAAGCGTTGCTGGCGGCACTCTTCATTTTTACGGTCCACTTCTTTAATACCCATCTCATCCCCACCAGGTTCCCCCTGGACCCGGTCATTTTCACGGGTAGTTACAAACTGGAAGAATTATGGCGTTTCCGGTCCCTTGAGTATGAAAGGCTTGTAAAGGAAGGCAAGCTCGATGGTCTCAAGATAGAGCATCCATCCATCTCACTGAAACTCTTCGCCGCCATGTTCGGCCACGCCAGCCTCTGGCTGGGCATCCTCTTCACACTCATCCTTCTGTGGACCTTCTTCTACGGCTAATTCCCGGCCGTGATTCCGGCCTTAAGGAGGCCGTGTCGTAATCGTTTTCCTCCTGCCCGGATACGCACACAATGCCGGAATCTACCACCAATCGTCATCCCGGTCTGTCAGCATCCACCATCCTCCGTCATCCCGGCGCAAAAAGACGCCGGAATAACGACGTCGGGGAATTGAGACGCAGTCTCCGAGCCCGGGATGGCGTAAGTTAACCCTTATTGGACCCGAGCTTTTACCAGCCGGAGTGACGCGTTGACTTGTATTATCATTGAACCCTTGTCCATTCTCTGTTATCCTTTTTCGTTATGGGACTTGCAAACATGGACAACAAGGACGTAAAGCTTATCATGGTCGGAGGCAAGGGCGGGGTGGGGAAGACAACCTGCGCCTCGGCGATAGCGCTCAAGATAGCGGGGCAAGGGAGAAAAGTCCTTATCATTACGAGCGACCCCGCACCATCGTTGTCGGACATCTTCGAGAAGGAAATAGGTGACAGGGAGACACGCATACACGAAGCGTATGAACTTTACGGACTCGAGGTATCATCCGATATTGTCCTGAAGAGATGGAAAGAACGGTTCGGGCCCGAGATCTATGAGGTTGTATCGTCGTTTACGAACGTCGATTACGATTTTGTCGAATATATAGGCACTGCGCCGGGCATCGAAGAGGAATATATGCTCAACTTCATCATGGAGCTTGTCGAGGGCGGTAAATATGATGTGGTGGTATGGGATACCGCACCGGCAGGCCATACGTTGAGGCTTCTTAAACTTCCCGAGCTTTTCCTCTCTCACATGGAGGCTGCCACAAAGTTTTACATGAATATTTACGGGTACATCGAAAAGGTAAAGGACACGGTGCGCCTGAAGGAATCGAAAAAGACACTGCTTCAAATAATTGCTGGCTGGGAAGCCCTGTCGGAGCGCATTGTCGAGTTTATCCGGGACGTCAATTCGGTTAAATATCTCATCGTCACGATACCGGAGGCCCTTGGGGTCAAGATGACGAACCGTGTCATCGGGGAATTGGAAGAGAATCATCTCGCCGTAGAGAATCTCGTTATTAACAACGTTGTACGCGAAGCAGACTGCGAATTCCATCGGCAGCGCAAGGCGATGCAGGAACAATACATCGATGAGCTTGCACGAACGTACGCGGGCAAGAAGCTGACGATACTTTATCTGGCCCCCCACGAAATAAAGGGTGTGGAAAAGATCGCCGTCATTGCCGGTGCTCTTTTCGAGTAGCCATGTCAACGATACGGATCACCGGCGGCAGGCTTCGGGGGATGTCGATACAAGTCCTCTCGAACGAAGTTGCCCGGTACACCTCGTCCAAGGTCAGGCAGGCGATATTCAACATGATTGGCGATATTGAAGGCAGATCCGTACTCGAATTGTTCGCGGGCTCAGGCTCATTCTCGATCGAGGCCTTGAGCAGGGGGGCTGCCAGCGCAACCCTGGTCGAAGCCAATAGAAAAATGACGGACCTTATTGCGAAAAACCTTGCCAGGACCGGATTAAATAAATATTGCCAAGTTATCCATATGGATGTAAGATATGCCGTCCCTTTGCTGTTTGGAAGGAAGTGCACATATGATATTATTTTCATGGATCCTCCTTATGAAATGGGATACGTGATGCAGATCATGACACTTCTTCAGGCCCATCCGCTGTTTACCCGCGACACTGTCACTATAGCTGAATATTCATGCCGGGAAAACGATACTTTATCCTATTGGGAGGGCTTCGAAAACCAGAAAACCAGAAAGTACGGGGATACTGTTGTGACCATTCTGAGGAACAGCAATCTTCCGGCATAAGAAGGAGAGGTCATGAAACGTAAGCTCGCAGTTTATCCAGGCTCCTTTGATCCCGTAACGCTTGGTCATCTTGACATCCTCCAGCGGGGGCTTGAGCTTTTTGACAAGGTTATTATTGCCATAGCATACAACATTGAGAAAAAAGGCCTGTTCACGTTCGAAGAACGAAAGGAACTCATCCAGCAGTCCATAGATGGGAATTCACATGTCATAATCGACAGCTTCGACGGACTCCTCATCGACTACGTAAAAAAGGTGGGTGCTACGTTCGTTATCAGGGGCTTGAGGGCCATGAGCGACTTTGAATACGAATTTCAGATGGCATCCATCAACCGGACCTTGAACCCGGGAATGGACACCCTCTTCATGATGACAAGCAAGGACTATTTCTTTATAAGCTCCCGGACTATCAAGGAAGTGGCGCAATTCCATGGTTCTGTCAGCAGTTTCGTCCCGGCCCCTGTTGAAAAAAGGCTCAAGGAAGTCTTCGAAGGGCAATGAAGAGGCTCTCCTTCACCTTTTTACTGATCGTGTTCGTACTATTGGCGCCGTCTCTCCACGCAAGAGACATATATACCGTCCGCATAAGCGGGGCGATAAACCCTCCCATTGCCGGTTTCCTCGAGAATTCGATAAACAAGGCGAGTACAGACAATGCGGAAGCGCTTGTGGTCTATCTCGATACGCCGGGAGGGCTTGATTCCTCCATGCGGGACATTGTGAAGGGGATAATGGATTCCCCTGTGCCTGTTGTCGTCTATGTAGCGCCGTCAGGTGCGCGTGCAGCATCGGCCGGGGCCATAATCCTCCTTGCTTCCCATATAGCCGCAATGGCACCGGGCACAAACGTGGGCGCTGCGCACCCGGTCAATATTGGACAGGAAAAGACCGATGAAGTGATGATGAAAAAGGTAACGAAAGATGCCGAGGCCTACGCGAAGAGTATAGCCGTGCAGCGCGGAAGAAGCGTGGATTTTGCGGCGAAGGCCGTCACGGAAAGTATATCGATACCTGCAAAGGATGCCCTCGCGAGCAAAGTGATCGACGTTATGGCCGACTCGCTCGATGAACTCCTGAAGCAGATAGACGGCAGGAGTGTCACGACGAAGAAAGGCACCACCGTGCTGCATACGAAGGATGCAAAGAGGGTCGAACTGCCGATGCCATTCAAGTTTCGTTTCCTCGCCTATATCAGCGACCCGAACGTTGCATACATCCTCATGATGCTCGGGATCTACGGCATCATTTTCGAATTCTACAGCCCCGGAGCCATTTTCCCAGGGGTAATAGGCGGCATATGCCTTATCCTGGCCTTGTATGCCTTCCAGGCAATACCGATCAGCTTCGCAGGTCTTGCATTGATCCTCCTTGGTATCGTATTTTTTATCTTGGAGGTCAAGATCGTGAGTCACGGGTTACTGGGTATTGCAGGCATAATTTCTGTCGTCATAGGGTCTGTTATGCTTGTCGACATTCCCGGAAGTGTGTTCTCTATCTCTCTGACCACTATCATTCTCGTTGCGGCCATCTCGGCCCTGTTCGTTTTCGGTATACTTTCGTACGCCGTCAGGGCACAATTTTTTAAAGTAAAGACCGGGCAGGAGGGCCTCGTCGGTGAAACGGGTTTTGCCCGGAACACTTTCACGGCGGACGGAAAGGGCAAGGTCAATGTGCACGGTGAGATTTGGAGTGCCATAAGCGAAGACGAGTTGCACGAGGGTGATGAGATTGTTATTACCGCTGTCGACAACCTTATAGTGAAGGTACGAAAAAAAGGAGGGTAAATATGGGTTTTCTGTCAATACCGTTTCTTTTCGTCATAATCATCGTAGTATTCTTTCTTTTCAGTGCCATTAAAATACTGAACGAATATGAAAGGGGTGTTATATTCCGGCTCGGCCGTGTCCTGGGTACCCCGAAAGGCCCGGGCCTTATCATCCTTATCCCGATCATTGACCGGATGGTCAAGGTGAGCCTGAGAACGGTTGTCCTCGATGTACCCCCGCAGGACGTCATTACGCGCGACAACGTTTCGATCAAAGTGAATGCCGTCGTGTATTTCCGTGTCGTCGATCCCTTAAAATCGATAATCGACGTGGAGAATTTCCTGTATGCGACGAGCCAGCTTTCCCAGACAACCTTAAGGAGCGTCCTCGGGCAGGCTGAGCTTGACGACCTCCTCTCGCACAGGGAACAATTGAATGAAAGACTGCAGGAGATACTTGACACCCACACCGAGCCGTGGGGCATCAAGGTGTCGAACGTTGAGGTCAAGAACGTCGATCTTCCGCAGGAAATGCAAAGGGCCATTGCGCGCCAGGCGGAGGCCGAAAGGGAAAGAAGGGCAAAGATTATCGGGGCCGAGGGCGAGTACCAGGCGGCTGCAAAGCTGGCGGAGGCATCCGACATACTCTCCCGGAACCCGATGTCCCTCCAGCTGCGCTATTTACAGACGTTGATCGAGATATCGACGGAAAAGAACTCGACGGTCATTTTCCCGCTGCCGATCGACATAATAAAGATCTTTGTAGACAGACTAAGCAAGTAAAGGAATCTCAAGGAATGAAGAAACTGTTTTTTGCTGTCCTCATCATCGCGTCATTGTTGCTTGTCGGTACAGGCTATGCGGCTCCGGCGGCAAAAGCTGCCAGGAAGACACCCCCTGCCCAAAAAACCAAACAGGCGGATGTTCCCTACAAGGCCTTCATCGTCGTGGAAGCCGAGGGAGGGAAAATGATCGATGGCGAGAACATTCACGAACGGCGGGCCCCGGCGAGCATAACCAAGTTGATGGTTGCGTATGTCGTTATGGACAGGGTCGCGACAGGGGCAATAAAACTGTCCGATAAGGTCACGGTATCAAAACAGGCCTCACAGATCGGCGGAAGCCAGGTTTATCTTGCTGAGGGTGAAACCTTCACGCTGGAAGACTTGATGAAGGCAATGATGGTCGCATCGGGAAACGATGCGGCCTATGCTATCAGCGAGTATGTGGCCGGCAGCAAGGACGAGATGATAAAGCTCATGAACGCACAGGCGAAAACCCTTGGCCTCAATGATACGGAATTTCATTCCGTTCATGGCTTGCCGCCTTCAAAGGGAGAGAAAGAAGACCAGACATCCTGCAGTGACCTTGCGATCCTCGCCCGGGAACTCCTGAAGAGCCCCAAGGTCCTTGAATGGACCTCGATACAGACCGATACCTTTCGCGACGGCAAATTCGTGCTGACCAATACGAACAAATTGCTCGGAAAGTTTCCCGGAACGGACGGCCTTAAAACCGGGTTTTATTCCCAGACAGGGTTTAACATTGTCGCCACGGCCAAGAGGAACGACATGAGATTCATTGCCGTTATCATGGGGAGCCCATCGGGCAAAGTGCGCGACATGTCGACAATGGAAAAGTTGCAAAAGGCATTTGCACAGTATAAAATGTTAGGCATTGTTAAAAAAGGCGAGGTAATCGAGCAGGACATCTTTCTTGTTGACGGTAAATACAGAAAAATGAAAGGAGTGACCGAGAAGGGTTTCTTGTACCCGATGGATGTGAACAAAAAGGGTGCAATCAGTAAAGAGATCGTCCTGCCCCAAAAGGTAACAGGGGAGATCAAGGAAGGGCAAAAACTCGGGGAACTGGTCGTGAAGCTCGACAGCGCCGTGATCGGCAAAGTGAATATAGTTTCCCCCGTCTATGTGCCCAAGGCCAATCTCTTTACAAGGCTTATCCGGAGGCTCGGTCTCAATATCTAAAATGATCGAAAGCCAGTTCAGTATGCTCCGTAACAAGGAGATCATTGTCGGGATAACCGGCGGGATCGCGGCGTATAAGACTGCAGAACTCATCAGGTTCCTGACGAGGCGCGGGGCCAACGTCCATGTCGTCATGACCAAGAACGCGATGCAGTTTGTCACCCCGCTCACGTTCCAGACCCTGTCGGGGAACCCGGTCATCCACGAGATGTTCGAGCTTTTCAGGGGTTCCAAGATAGGGCACATTGCCCTCTCCGACATTGCCGATCTCCTGGTCATAGCCCCGGCGACGGCAAACATCATCGGGAAGATAGCAAACGGCATTGCCGATGACTTTCTGACCACCATGGTGATGGCGACGACCGTGCCTGTCTTTTTCGTACCCTCGATGAACACCAAGATGTGGTCGAGCAAAATGGTGCAGGCAAATATGGTCAGACTGCGCGAGGCCGGCTACGAACTCATGGAACCTGCAAGCGGCGACCTCGCCTGCGGCACGGAAGGCAAAGGTCGTCTACCGAGCATCGAAGAGATCGTCGAGCGTATAGAAGATATCTTTACCACGAAAGATCTCACCGCGGAGCGGATCATGGTGACCGCCGGACCCACGACGGAGTACATCGATCCCGTGCGGTGCATTACGAACAGGTCATCGGGAAAGATGGGCTATGCCATCGCAAAGATGGCACGGCGGCGCGGGGCCAGGGTTATGATCGTTTCCGGTCCGACATCGATACCCGTCCCGCGCGACGATATCATGACCGTTCCTGTTGTAACGGCGGTTGAGATGCGCGATGCGGTCATGAAATATTATAAAGACTGTACAGTCATAATCAAAGCGGCTGCTGTCGCCGATTTCAAGTGCGCAACGGAAAATTGCCAGAAGATCAAGAAAAAGGGCGACATTCAGCGCGTTATGCTCGAGCTTGAAAAGAACCCCGACATCATCGGTGAACTTTGTCAGGTCAAAGGGGGCCGGGTCGTTGTCGGTTTTGCCGCAGAAACGGAAAATATCATCGAGCACGCCGTCGATAAACTGAAGAGAAAGGATCTCGACCTGATCGTGGCAAATAATGTTGCCCAAGAGGGTATCGGGTTCGGATCCGAGCAGAACGAGGTGACGATCATCGACCGGTCGGGAGCCACAAAACAGGTACCCCGGCTCAGCAAAGAAGAGATCGCCAACATTATTCTCGATTCGGTGAAGAAAATTATTAAAAAACGTCGCAAGATCGTGGAAGGCTGATCTGAGAAATAAAGTAGTAAAATATTGCCCGGTATCCCCACATTTTGCCGGAATGTCCCTATGAAAACATTTTTTCGACCATCGTTTTTACATAAGCGAACGTCGAGGATTGTCCCTGCGCTGTTCATTGCCCTCTTTTTTATCAGCATATTTTTATGCATGTCTCAGCAAATATATGCACAATCCAGCCGTCAGCTCGATGACCGGATAGCAGATGTCGTCGAGATGGCGGGCAAGGCGATTGTCAACATCAAGACCGAGGAGGTTTTAAAAACCGAGTCGGATGAGAAGAAATCGTCGCCATCGATTTTCAAGAAATATTTTTCATTCGAGGATGAGGTCGAAGAACTGGTAGAGAATATCGGTTCGGGGGTTGTCCTTGATCCAAAAGGGATCATTGTGACAAACGAGCATCTTATTGCCCGGGCGATCAATATCAGGGTAAAGTTCATCGACGGCAAGGAATATGAAGCATACGTTCTCGGCAGTGATCCCGAATACGATATTGCACTGCTCAAGATCGTCTCGGACAGGACAGATTTTCCTCATCTCACGATAAATCCCAGGAAGGTCCGCGTCGGGGAAAGGGCCATAGTGATCGGAAATCCTTATGGTCTTTCGAGTTCCGTTTCGCTCGGTGTGGTCAGCGCGCTCGGAAGGAACCTGAAGATCGATAACAAGATCTACGCGAACCTCATTCAAACAGATGCTGCAATAAACCCCGGTAACTCGGGAGGCGTACTGCTTGACCTCAACGGCTGGCCGTTGGGTATCGTGACCGCGATCTATGGCGAAGGCAAAGGTATAGGTTTTGCCATACCCATGGAGGACGTCATGATGATCCTTTCAGAATTTGTTGAAAGTAAGATGACCCGTCCTATCCTCGGCCTTTTCATAGAACGTCAGAAAGAGGAGAAGAAGAATTACCTGCTCGTAAACAGGGTGATCCCGGGAAGCCCTGCAGAGAAATACGGGTTCAACGTCGGGGACCGGATAACAGAGGTCAACAAAAGGCCTATCCGTGAATCGTTGAAGATACAAAGTGCCATCCGTTCCGCGACCTCCAGGGAGGCCTTCCAACTCCGGCTCGTCCGGAACAGCAAAAAATACATCGTGAATATCGAGGTAGCCGATATAAGCGACTACACGCCGCAACCGGTAGACCAGGTACTGTGCGGAATGAAGGTATCGGACATATCAGGATACCCCAAGCTAAAGTACCGTCTGCGCGACAAGAACGGTGTGGTGGTCGTGAAGGTTTTTGCGGGAGGCATTGCCATGAAGGCAGGTTTGAAAAAAGGTGATGTCATCGTCAAGATTAACAATAATCCCGTCAAAAACAATCAGGAATTTGACACATACATGATCGAAGGGTTAAAAAGGAATTATATTTTGTATCAGGTGAAAAGAGACGACAGTCTGTTCTTTTTACCGGTAAAGCTCGACACACTTTTATAGGGGGTCTTAAATGGCTGATCTGAATGATATAAAAAAACAGGTCCAGGATGAGGTAGGCACCACCGCAACTCAGGAGACCGTCTTTCCGGGACTCAATTTTTCGACCTTCCTGCTATCGCTGTCCACCTCCGCCATGGTATCGCTCGGCGAATTGCCCGATCCGATACAGAGTGAGAAAAGTGTCAACCTGATGCTCGCACAGCAGACCATCACGATAATAGAGATTCTCAAGGAAAAAACGGAGGGGAACCTGACCGAGGAAGAAGAACGGCTCATCGATGGGATCCTCTATGATCTGCACATCAAGTACGTACACGCGGCAAAATGAATAAAAACCGTAAGGTGTAAGTCATAAGTCGTGAGGGCATAAAATGCGATAGTCAACAATTGTGTTGACAACCGGCCTTCCCTCCACGCCGTCATTCCCGGCTTGGAAATTGTGTCATAATTATTTCCCTCCTGTCCAGATGCGCACACAACGCCGGAATCCAGTGCCTTTGCCTTTCCTTTATTCCATAATATCGAACATGTATGACACATATCTTTCAAACAGCACAATCACCGAGGAGCCATGTGATACCGGGATGACGAAAAAAAGCAATAAAACAAAAAAGCCGCCCCATTGAGGCGGCCTTTTATTTTTTATTTTACTCTTACCCGTACACCCGTTTGAAGATCGTATCGACGTGCCTGAAGTAGTGGTCGTTCGTGCAGGTTTCATCTATCTCTTTTTCGCTGAGGTATTGCCTGAGCGGGTCGTCTTTCTTTAATTCTGTCACAAAATCAAGCCCGCCTTCGTAACAGCGCATAGCGACGGCCTGCGTGACCTTGTATGCGTCCTGCCTCGTGAGGCCTTTCCTGATGAGGGCGATAAGGATCGCTTCGGAGTGATAGAGCCCCTTCGTTATATCGAGGTTTTTCTGCATTTTATCGGGATACACGATGAGGTTCTTAAAGACGTTCTTGACCCTTTCGAGTGAATAGTCAAGGACGATGGTGGCATCGGGGGCAATGACACGTTCAACCGACGAATGGCTTATGTCCCGTTCGTGCCACAAGGGGATATTTTCGAGTGACGACATTGCATAACCATGAAGAAGGCGCGCCATGCCGCACAGATTCTCTGATGCGATAGGATTTCTCTTGTGAGGCATTGCAGAGGAACCAGTCTGACCTTTTCTGAAAAATTCCTCGGCCTCACCGACCTCAGTCCTCTGGAGGTTCCTGACTTCCATGGACATTTTTTCAATAGTGGAACCGACCAATGCAAGGGTGGTGAAGAACTCGGCATAATTGTCGCGCGGTATTATCTGTGATGATATCGGGGTTACCTTGAGTTTCAGCTTTTCACAGACATATTCCTCAACGAAAGGCGGCACGTGGGCGTATGTTCCGACGGCCCCTGATATCTTGCCGTACCGGACGCGTTCCTTTGCCGCTATCATCCGCTCGAGGTTGCGCCGCATTTCGTCATAGAAGTGCGTTACCTTGAGGCCGAACGTAACAGGCTCTGCATGGATACCATGCGTCCTGCCGATGGCGGGCATGCCTTTGGTAGCATACGCCTTTTCTTTCAGGATCTCCATGAGCGCCCGGATATCCTCGATGAGGATGTCGGCCGCTTCCACGAGCAGGCATGCGAAAGAGGTGTCGAGAATATCCGATGAGGTTACGCCCATATGGATATACTTTGAAGAGGGACCGACATACTCGGCGACATTTTCAATAAAGGCCACAACGTCATGCCGCGTGCGCTCTTCGATCTCGAGGACACGCTGGACGTCGAACCGAGCCTTCTCCTTGATATTCTTCATGTCTTCGGAGGGAATAACATTCAGCTGAGTGTAGGCCTCGCATATGAGGACTTCGATATCGAGCCATTTGTGGTACTTGTTCTGGTCCGTCCAGACCTGTGCCATTCTTTCGCGCGTATATCGTTCTATCATGCCAGCGTATAACCTCCGATTTAAAAATTATGACCTGTCACCTATCACCGGTGTCTTTCGGAAAGAACATCTTTGCAAGGTCACGGATCATGGGATGTGATTTTTTTGACCTGATAGGTCTCCACTCGTCGTTGATCCCCGGCAGTATTGCCGTCATGGCTTCCGTGATGATACAGTCTTCGCCCAGTTCTTTATCGTTTTTATCAAAATCGCCGGCGGGCAGGACTCGGCACATCATCCGGCGGGCGTCTATTTCGGCAAGGCAAAGGGAATACTGGTATGATTTATAGCCCGTAAGGGTCAGCGACCGTTTTTTGCGCTGCTCGAGATAGCGGACTATATCTTCTTTTTTCTTCAGAACGATCGATATGAATACCCCAAAACGTGCGGGGAGCGGACGGTAGCAGTCGGGTGAACTGTAAAATCCGTTTTCGTCGGCTTCGGTATCGATGACCTGGTCCAGGTCGCAGAATACGCTGATATTGTCATCTTCAAAGAAGGGTTTCCAATTCCACATGTCCAATTCTCCTTAAACGTCCCATTCCATTACGGTAATTGTCTGGAAATTACCGACATGGATACAGCTCGTTACGTCTATCACAATGAGAGCTGTCGTTGATGCATTTATAAATTCCTCAAGTTCGGGATGTTTTTTCAGAAAAATACCGGAATATTCCAGCCAGGGCCTTCCGCGTCGGAGGGGTTTAGCAATGCCAAGTACCGTTATTGCCTGTGTTTCAATGAAACCCCGGTTTTTATTCGACCGGTTGTCAATCAGGACCGCCACATCTTTTGTACTCGCAATGTTCCTGAATTTACGGGTATTTTTTGGTGTTGCGAATATCACCTTTTTGAGATCGGGCGTAATAGCGAACGAGATAAGCGATGTATAAGGCCTGCCATTTTCATTTGTCGCCAGCACGGCAAATGCTTCCTTTGCACCGAGTGCCTGCAGTTTTTTTGCTACATCGGCGGCGCCCTTTTGGGTCGCGCTCGGAATTCTTTTCGGTTCTGCCATGTCTTTTGCGTCCCTTCTGTTTTTTCGTTCATACTCCGGGCTTGAAGGCCTCTATGTATCGTTTTACATTGAATTTTGACGCGCACCCATTATAACTCATGTAGCGAATTTTGCCAAAAATATTTCGTTCACCCCACGGCCTGTCATGGAGCCCGCCAATGCTCCAGGCTATGCCGGCGTAGCCGTTCGGGTCGCGCCCGTCAAGCTGGTACCGGTCATTGAGGTAAATTGCCGCCGATAGCGCCTCTTCAGGAGATGCGGTCCATTCCAGTATCTTTTTGGCCCAGTACATCCTCATGTAACCGTGCATCGACCCTGTGCTGACCATTTGCAGCTGGGCCGCGTTCCACAGAGGGTCGTGTGTCGCCGCCAATTCCAGTTCGTCTCTTGAATAGAGATAATCACGCTTATCGCGCCGGTGGTCGTCGAGTGTCTTCCTCGCCCATTCGGGGAAGGCAGCGAAGCTGTCGTAGTGAGGGGTATAATGGCAGTAATTATCGGAAAGCTCCCGCCGGACGATCAACTCCTCGAGAAAGGACTCTTTTGCCGTATCTTTGGCATGGCACCTTTTCACCTCGAGAGCGACACGCTGTGCCGATATCTGCCCGAAATGAAGATAGGGCGAAAGGCGTGACTGACCGTTCCGGGTCGGATCATTACGTTCCGTTCCATACCTGTCGAGATGGTCGAGAAAGGAAGACAATACCGCCGCCGCTTCCTTTTCGCCGGCAATTCGGCCGGGAAGTTCTTTTAATGAAGCATCTACCCTTAAAAGGTCCAAAAGCCCGTCGGGATCTAAAGGCTTCCCTTCACGGCCGAAATCGTATGGATGCCCCTGTGCCGCGGGTATTTCGCCGAGAAACGACGGCAGAAGCTTTCCGATCTTCTTCCTGAGTGTATAGGCTCCGTATTCCCTTTTGTCGGAAACAAGCCGGCATGGAACTATATTATGCGTGTCAACCTCGTAGAACGGGATATGGACCGCTCGCGCAACATCTTCTCTCCATCGTGCCTTGATCCTGAGAGGGTCAAAATCCGTGACGAGCAATGATATGCTATTGCGCTCGATAAACTCGGGAAGGACCCTGGCGGGTTCGCCGGGGATGGCAAAGAAGGGAATGGACAGGCCTTTTAATCTTTCTGCAACCTGTTTGAGGCCCCGGAGCATGAAACCGTATTGCCTGCGCGACGCGCCGAGAAAAGTGCCCGCAATACTGAAGACGACCACAAGGGGAACCGCATGCCGGATCGCTGTATCCTGTGCAAATACAAGCGCCCAGTTGTCTGAAACCCGCTGGTCCCGGCTCATCCAATATGCTACCGGGCCGTGTCCGGGCTCACCATGCCGTATAGGGTAGATCCTGTTTCCGAGACCATACATCTCCTGTTATTCTACAACAAAATACGGATTGTTTGCTATAATGACAAAACAGACAATTTCAAAAGGGAGGGAATTATGAAGCTCAGCGAATATTTTGAAACAACGTTGGGGAGAGGGGTCCTAGCAACAGCGGATTCAGCCGGCATGGTAGATGCGGCGGTCTATTCGCGGCCGCATTTTGTCGATGAGGAAACAGTGGTTTGGATCATGACGGACAGGCTCACGCATGCCAATCTCCAATCGAATCCGCATGCCGCGTACATATTTGCCGAGGCGAGGGAGAAGGAATTTGTCGGCAAACGCCTCTATCTCACGAAGATCCGGGAAGAAAGCGACCCGGCCAATATCGAACAGTTCAAGTGGCGCAAGACATATCGGATACCGGATGAACAAAAGACCGAGAAACGTTTTATGGTCTATTTCCACATAGACAAGGTGCTGCCCCTGGTAGGTACGAAATAATCATGAAGGGACACCACCACACACATGTAAGGCCCAGCGCCCGAGCGTTCTTCACCAATCTCAAGGTCGATATGCCGCTCGGGAAAAAGATCTGGCTCTTATTTCGCAACAATGTGAAAAAGATCATAACCATGCAGAGTTGCTGCGGGCACCCGGGTGAGCCTGGCTGCTGACAGACCGATGGGACATCCACCGGTCGGTGAGGGCACCAGCAGAAACAATATGGCCGTCACGTGATCAGCGTGACGGCCACACAATAGAAAGGATTTAGAGGAGTTGCGTTATTGAAGAGTTTCATCCAAAATAGACTAGTAGTGTTATATACCAATGGGAATAACGATGTCAAGATTTTTTTATGGTATATTGACACGATCATAAAATGACCTTTATAATCGAGTATTTCACTGATACAGGAGCCGTGCATGAAAGTAGGCTATAAGGTTTGGATCGACAACGACGGCAAGGCATTCGGCGAAGGCCCCTATCAGGTCCTGAGGCAGATAGAACAGACCGGATCGCTGCATAAGGCCGCGATCGAGCTTAACATGTCCTACCGCAAGGCATGGCTCATGATAAAGGCAATAGAAAAGCGGCTCGGTTTCCCGCTTCTTGAACGCAAGGTCGGCGGCGTATCCGGCGGGGGTTCAAGCATAACGCCGGAAGGCAGGCAATTCCTGAAGAGCTATGAGGGTTTCCGTAAGGACGTGAAAACCGTCCTCGAAGAGACATTCAAAAAACATTTCAGTAATTCTTAAGCCTATTTCCGTACGGTTTTATATTCGCTGGCGTCGAGGAAGCCGTCACCGTTGCGGTCGTATCTCTTGAAATCTTCGATCGTGACCGACGGCAGGACGGCCCCAAGCTCCACGGGAGAGATCTTGCCGTCCTTATTGTTATCGACATCGGCAAACGACATCCTGTTGACCTTGTATTTTACGCGGACCGGTCTGGCGTGATTGTTTGCGGTCTGCTTGAATTTCTTACCGCTGGGCTTATGAGGCAGCAGATCATCGGCGGTGGTCAGGGGCTTTAGATCCTCGGGGAAGGTCTCTCCCTTCGCTATCGCGATCCCGTTGGGGATGTATCCCAGTGAAACAGTGTCCCCGACTTTTATATCGCCTGCGTTTTGATATCCCCTGAGATGAGGGTTTACGAGATCAAAGGCAAGGTGCTTGTCGGATGTTTTCAGGGATATCGTACGTGATGCCGTGTCAAGCCTCGTTACTGTTCCCGTGAATATCATCTGCGGCGCGGTTTTTGTTCCCTTGCCTGAAGCAGGTGAGCCGCGGAGGTTTTCTGCCTGGACCGTTTGAGCGGCTGACAGCGGTGTCGGCCCCAGGGTGGCTTCTTCATCCGGTGCGGTAAGCGGCTGTTTCATATACACGGCTTCCTGCTGTTTCTGCTGCTGTTTCGGCCCCGTTATTACAGTGGGGCCTGGGCCGAGATCAAGGGTCCCGCAACCGGGGATAAATAAAAAACAAAAGATGGTAAATAGAACTGCGGATACATACTTGAATTGCATGTTACACCTCGAAAGCGTCACAAGTTTTAACGACCTTTATGGGCGAAGTCAAGGTATTTAACTTTGGATCGAAAAACCATCTTTTTCGTTTTTGCTTCGTCAACCGGCAGGCTTGCCTGTGCGACGTACGGATGTGCATCTCCTCGTAATCTCTCGATTTCCTTGTTAAAACAAAGAATCTGCGCTTTTAGGCCCGGAAATTGATAGTCCTTAACAAAGATTCGAGTAAACTTCATTTGTTCTTGATTTTGAGCGGCGCGGCTCTTAAACTGGTACAGGAAAATGCTGGTCGAAAAATTAATATGCAATGTTGCGCGGAAGAAGAATGCCGATTATCTCCGGTTCAGGCCCGGAGAATCCTATGACGTACCGCGGCCGCGGGACGCGATTCCCCGGCTCCTCTATCTGCACGTGCCGTTTTGCGAAGAGCTATGCCCGTATTGTTCGTTCAATCGCGTTGTCTTCAGAGAACAGGTGGCCCGCGACTACTTCAGGGCTTTGCGCAAAGAGATCTCCATGTACGGGGACCTTGGCTATAGTTTCAACGCGATATACGTGGGAGGGGGTACTCCGACCGTTCTTATCGATGAATTAGCACAGACGCTCAACCTGGCGAAAGGTATTTTCCCGATCCGTGAGATCTCCGTCGAGACAAACCCCAACCATCTGACCGGTCCGAACCTGGCACAGTTGAGAGATATGGGTGTCAACCGCCTGTCTGTCGGCGTTCAGACATTCGATGACGGGATCTTAAGGACAGTGGAGCGTTTTCACAAATATGGCAGCGGCGAGGAGATAGCTGCGAGGCTCAAGGAGACGATGGGTTATTTCGATACCCTAAATGTCGACATGATCTTCAATTTTCCCAGGCAGACAATGGCCATGCTTGAACATGATCTTGACATCCTGACAGGGCTCCATGTGGACCAGGTCACATTTTATCCTCTGATGGTATCGACATCCACCGAGAGGATAATGGGGAAAAAACTGGGAAAGGTGGACTATGACCGCGGTCGCGGCATGTACATGAAGATAACGGATAGACTGAAAGACGCTTACGTCCCTAGCACGGCATGGTGCTTTTCACGAGGCGACGTGATGATCGATGAGTACGTCGTGAACTACGATGAATACGCAGGTCTCGGAAGCGGCTCGATAGGCTATCTCGGCGGGAGTGTCTATTCGAACACCTTCGATATTCCTGCTTACATAGAACACCTCAATAACGGGCAATTCCCGGTGGCCGCCCGGAAAGACTGTAGCACCCGGGAGCGCCTTCTGTACGATTTCCTCATGAAGCTTTTCGGCATTTCTCTTGACCTTGACGAACTATCCCAAAAGCATGGCGTGAACGCCTATATCTATCTTTTGCCCGAGGTCACTTTCTTCCGGTCGACAGGCGGCCTGATGAAGAAAGACAATAAAATTGTCCTGACACCAAAAGGCCAGTATTACTGGGTAATCATGATGCGGGAATTCTTCATCGCCGTCAACAATTTTCGTGACTACTGCCGCTCGCTGATAGACTAAGGAATAGTCTCAAGTTTCAGACAAAAACCCATTACTTTTTACTGACGAAAACCGATGCCCAATTAGCAATCGTCGTCATTCAGACAATCCTCCATCCGCCCTCATTTCGGCTTGCCGGAATCCAGAGTCTTTGCTTCTTCTTTCTACGATAAAATATTCATTTTCGCCTGAAACCTGAAACCGTCTTTCAGTGATTCATTCTGAGAATTTAAACCTTAATTGACATTGCATCCCGTAATCAATAAACTATAGCAACGGAAGTGGATGGGTCCTGGTGGGCCTCCTGGTCTTCAAAACCAGTGTGCCGGTGACGAGCTGGCGGGTGGGTTCGATTCCCATGCACTTCCGCCATAATAATATCAATAACTTGCACGCGCCCAAGAATAAATTATAAATCCAACCTTGCCCCCGGTGGGGGATTTGGTGGGGACTATTCCAGTTTCTTGATCGCATCTCTCACGCTACCCTTCAAAGCCTGCAAATAATTGTCTGTCGTGGTGGGCCTTGTGTGCCCTAAAATTTCCTGAATATCCGTCAGCGCTACTCCCAAATTGGCCAGTTTCGAAGCCGAAAAGTGCCTCAAGTTGTGAAAGGTAAACTTCTTCACCTTGGCCAGCTTGCAAAGGTTCCTGATCATCTTGATCCGGTTGTCGAAATAGGAGCCGCTGGATTTGTTGGTAAAAACGTAGTCACCTATCCTTTCTTTCTTGAGAAGTATTTCCCGGAGGGTATCGGTCAGAGGGATCTTTCTTTCCATAAGATCGGAATTCTTGGCCTTCCTGGTCTTGAGGATCAGATAGTTCTCCTCAAAATTAATGTCGTCCCATCTGAGCTTGTTGATCTCTCTCATTCTTCCGGCGGTGTGAAGGATGGTTATGAGGTATTC
>Ga0172382_10000757_pt1 | contig 59903 bp, 43 predicted proteins | sample Leawel138RmetaG_FD_122245 | JGI IMG/M metagenome (GOLD analysis project Ga0172382, IMG submission 122245) | Leachate microbial communities from a municipal landfill in Southern Ontario, Canada - Leachate well 138R metaG | ecosystem: Engineered > Solid waste > Landfill > Unclassified | place...
CATAGGGCTCCAGAAAACCGGCAACCCTGGCAAACTGGCCGGCTCCGCCGGTCTGTTTCCGGTGGGTGTAGTTGAACTCGGCATGGCGGGTAATCGTCTCCCGATAAGCCACCCTTGGACTGCCCGTCGTTACCTCGGCGCCATATTCGCGACGCATCCGCTCCACATATATTTCCAGATGCAGCTCACCCATTCCCTCGATAATCGTCTCGTTGGTTTCCGTATCGACATGGGTACGAAACGTCGGATCTTCTTTCGTGAAACGGTTCAGTGCCTTGGACATACTGATTTGGGCCTTCTCGTCGCTGGGTTTGAGGGCCAGGGAGATAACCGGGTCCGGAACGAACATGGGAAGCATGGTCAGGTTCACCCCCGGCATGACGAACGTGTCGCCCGAGGCGCATTCGATACCGAAGAGGGCGCCGATGGAACCGGCGCCAATAGAGTCGATGTCCTCCATCTGTTCGGCGTGCATACGGACCAGACGACCGACCTTGACTCTTTTTCGTGTCCGCGTATTGACGATCGTATCGCCCCGTGCGACGGTGCCCTGATAAACCCGGATGTAGGTCAACTGCCCGTAAGGACCGTCTTCCAGCTTAAAAGCCAGCGAAACGAGCTGATCGCCCGCCTCACCGGTCAGAACGACCGTGCGGGTCTCATCTTCCGTATCGATCGCCTCGTTGATCACTTCCCTTGGGCTCGGCAGATAGGAACTCACGGCGTCCAACAGGGGCTGAATCCCCTTGTTCTTATAGGCGGATCCGAGAAACACCGGGGTCAGCTTGCGCTCGAGGGTTCCTTTGCGCACAGCTTCCATGATCAATTCCGTGGAAACATCGCTCCCTTCCAGGACCGCGTCTGTCAATTCGTCGGAGAACATGGATGCGGCGTCGATCAATGCCTCCCGTTTTTCGTGGGCCATGGGCAGAAGCGCTTCGGGGATGGGGCTCCGTCGTACAACTTCTCCTCTTCCGCCGTCAAAATAAATCGCCTCCATGGCAACCAGATCGACAACACCCTGGAATTCACTCTCGAGACCGATGGGGATCTGCATGGCCACGGCGTTGTGCCCCAGCTTCGTTCTCAACTGGGAAATGACACGCAGGGGGTTGGCACCGTTGCGGTCACACTTGTTGATAAAGGCGATGCAGGGTATTTTGTAACGTTTCATTTGCTGATCCACCGTGATCGACTGGGACTGAACGCCCCCTACGGAACAGAGAACGAGAACGGCCCCGTCGAGGACCCGAAGGGATCGTTCCACCTCAATCGTAAAATCGACATGGCCGGGGGTATCGATGATGTTGATGACATGGCTGTTCCAGTTGCAATAGGTCGCGGCAGAGGCAATGGTGATGCCGCGCTCCTTCTCAAGGTCCATGGAATCCATGGTCGCACCGACGCCATCCTTCCCCTTCACGTCATGGATCGCGTGAATTCGTTTCGTATAGAAAAGAATGCGTTCAGTCAGGGTCGTTTTTCCCGAGTCGATATGGGCGCTGATCCCGATATTCCTTATATTGTTCGTTGTTTGTGGCATAGTTGTTCCTTCTTTACTCAAAAAACGGCTCCCCCTGGTGCCTGCATGTCCGACCCTTGGGAAGCAGACTGCAACTTGAATGGTTGTCTGATGAATTGGATTCGGGTCCGGCTGCACGGCATGTTCCGTGGGTGGGATTCCCTTCAAGAAGCCGTCTGGAAATCAACCACCGTCTGCAGTATCTGCGACCGTGATCCGGACGGCCTGCGGTAAAGGTGAGGAAGCTACGCCCTTTGATCGCGTTTGTCAAGAAATATCTGTTCAATACCGGCGATATTCGTGGTATAGAAGCCAAAATCGTCTTCATTACCTACGGGGACCGGGACAATGGCCTATTTTATCAACTCGACACGGATGTACCACATCCGGGATATGAATTCTCTCGGCTGGGAGTTGACCGTGTGCAACAGCCTTTACCCGGACCGGAGTCCTTGCCGGACCCTTTTGGCCAACCGTGTTTCTTACGGGTGTCATCTATACGATTTTTTGAGGAGCACCCTGCCTATTGCGAATATTTCATCGGTCCTGGAGATAGGGGGCGGCTATGGATACCTCATGCATGACCTGCTCAAAATGAACCCGGATTTTCAGGCGACCATGATTGACATCTCCCCGTTTTTACTGGAAGAACAGAAAAAAATTCTTCACGGCTACCCCGTGCAGTTCCAGCTCGCGGATATATTTGATATTCCCGGGGATAGCCTGCGGAAATTCGACCTGGTGATTCTCAATGAAAATATCGGGGATTTTCCAACAGGAGTGAATATCGCCGTTTCCTCCCTCATGGAACGGACTGGAGGCGACACCGATCTTCAAAGAATGCGTTCTCTTTTCAGGTATTACGCGTTTCCCCTTCCAGAGCGGGATACATTCAACTTCAATCTCGGAGCTGTGGAAGTAACGGAGAAGCTCTGCAAGGAAGGCATTCCTTATATTTTCATGAGCGAACACAGTTGCGAGGCAACGGTTCCGGACGAATACCGGGACATCATACCCGTTTCGGCCCCCGGGAATCCGGAGCGGATTGTTCTCAAAGGGCATGATGAATACACGATCAAGTTCTCCCTCCTGGAAATCGTGGCCGCCCATCACGGCTATCACGTCAGCAGGGGCCCCCTGGCGGATTTCGTGAGGGCCGATTTCAGCGATTCCCTTCTGTGGCTGCTTAAACGTCGCCATTCCACCAGGCACGAGCACGAGGTTCTTCGACATTTCGTCGCGGATCTCTTCCAATACGAATACCTCCTCCTGACGAGGCAGGTGGGTTGACGGAAAGAACGAAAATCATGCAAAGGAATGAAACCGAACGTTTTTAAAGAATTCTGAGGCCGGAAAGATCTAACAGGAAAAAAGTTCTGGCACAACGCCGATCCCGGCGTTGTGCTGAACCCGTTCCCTCTGATTGAAATCCTCTTACATCACGCTTCGCCATATCCCACAACCGCAGGGGCGAGGCGCCCCAAGGAAATGTCTTTCGCGTGATGGTCCGAAAACGTGCTGACACCCTCTGTGTCTTTGACGTTCTTTGAAATGGCAAGCAACTATCTGAAGAAAGGTTGATTTCGTTGATTTGCAAACGTTGTGGTGTGTGCTGCATGGTCGATTTTATCGCCTACGTGACGGAGAAAGATATGGCACGCTGGCGGCGGGAAGGACGAAAGGACATCCTGGACATTATCGATCATGAAAAGGCATTCTGGGCTGGAGACCACCTGATTTCCGATGTGGACGGGCGTTACCTGAACCGATGCCCGTTCCTTACCTGGGAAGGCACGGTTCATTCCTGTGCGATTCATGAAACCAGGCCCGATGTGTGCCGGAATTATGAGCCGGGATCTTCGGAAATCTGTTCCCAGTTCAAGGACTGAATGCCGGTAAACTTAAACCGAACCGACTGATCAGACCAATTCCTGAAGGGGCCCTCTTTGTCATCTCTGTTACACCTTGCCATGCAAATTTAATCCGTCCATCTTTTCGGACGACAAAATGACGAGATGAGATCGTTTTTTGAACCGCCCATTTCGAATTGGAAACCAGTGCGGGATAATGTTTCTTTTTTTCAGATATACTGATACAGTGCAATGATCCATAGATACGGATACTTGAAACATTCAGAGGCCGAACATGGCCGGCCGTCACAGAAAAAGGAGAAATCATGAGCAACCAGAGTATGATCGAAAGTCATTACGGTCTTGACATGCACGGTATTCATAACCTGAACACCATCTACTGGAATTTGCCCACCCCCCGACTTTATGAAGAGGTAATCCACCGTCGGGAAGGGAGGGTTGCCCATATCGGTCCCCTGGTCATTCGTACGGGACACCACACCGGACGCTCTCCCCAGGACAAATTCATCGTCCGCGAACCGACGAACGAAGGAAAAATCTGGTGGGGGGAAGCCAATCGCCCCATGTCTCCCCAGCACTTCGAGACACTGCGCCTGCGCATGCTGGCCTATCTTCAGGGTAAAGACGTCTATGTTCAGGATTGTTTCGCCGGTGCGGCAATGGAGCATAGGATCCCCATCCGGGTCATTACGGAAACGGCCTGGCATAATCTGTTCGCACGGAATCTTTTTATTCAGGCCCAGAGGGAGGAACTCACGAACCATGTCCCTGATTTTACCCTGCTCCATGCGCCGAATTTCCACGCCATTCCTCAAATAGACGGCACCCGTTCCGAAGTTTTTATCGTCATCAACTTTGCCGAGCGCCTGGTCCTCATCGGGGGTACCCATTACGCCGGTGAAATGAAGAAATCCATTTTTTCGGTCCTCAACTATATTCTGCCTCAAAAGAACATTCTCTCCATGCATTGCTCCGCCAGTATGACCAGGACAGGGGATGTGGCTGTCTTTTTCGGGCTTTCAGGAACGGGCAAGACAACCCTGTCCACGGACGCCACCCGTGTTCTCATCGGAGACGATGAGCACGGCTGGAGTGAAGAGGGAATCTTCAACCTGGAAGGAGGATGTTATGCGAAAATTATCCGTATTTCCGCCGAAGCGGAGCCGGAAATTTATGAGACGACAAGGAAATTCGCCACAATTCTGGAAAATGTGGGATTCGACAGCACGACATGTCGTATCGATCTCGACGATGACACCCTGACGGAAAACACCCGGGCCGCCTATCCTATCAGCCATATTCCCACAGCAACACGGAAGGGTATAGGGGGGCATCCGAAAGACATCATCATGCTGACGGCGGATGCTTTCGGGGTCCTTCCTCCGATTTCAAAGCTTACTCCGGAGCAGGCAGAGTATCATTTCCTTTCAGGCTATACCGCCAGGGTGGCGGGAACGGAGAAGGGAGTGACCGAACCCGAAGCAACTTTCAGTTCCTGTTTCGGCGCGCCTTTCCTGGCTCTTTCGCCACTCGTCTATGCCCAACTCTTTCGGGAAAAGATCAACCGGCACAATGTTCGCCTTTGGCTGATCAACACGGGATGGACCGGCGGGCCCTACGGCATAGGGAGCAGGTTCCGGATCCAGGATACGCGAACCATGGTTCACGCCGCCCTCAACGGTTTGCTGGATGACGTCCCTTTCCGAAATGACCCGTTTTTTGGCATCGCTGTACCGACAACCTGCCCCGGTGTGGCGGACGACGTACTCGATCCGCGGGCGAATTGGGCAAATCCGGAAGCCTATGATGCCCAGGCGAGCAAATTGGCCTGGCTGTTCAAAGAAAACTTCAGAAAATATGCGGATGCGGTTCCCCCGGGAATTCTCGCTGCGGGTCCGACGGTTTGAGGGAGGGGCGTACCGGCCGATCGAATTCAACCCGTACAGATCCTGACGGATATTGGATGGGGAAAGGCGGGGAGGTTAAATCACCGAGTTTATAAGTAAACGGGAACCCCTCTTTCACTCAGGTATTCCTTGACCTCACGAATACGAAACGTTCTGTAGTGAAAAACCGATGCGGCCAGAAGTATTCGGGCACCCCCTTTGACAACGGCGTCATAAAAATGTTCCAGTTTCCCTGCGCCACCGGACGCCACAACCGGTACAGACACGGCTTCCGAAACGGCTTTGATGAAACGGATGTCATAACCGCCCAGGGTCCCGTCGCCGTCCATGCTCGTCGGAAGTATCAACCCCGCCCCAAGTTCCTGACAGCGCTTTGCCCATTCGACGGCGTCCTCCCCGACGGGTTTCGTTCCACCGGAAATGACCAGTTCGAAACCTGACGGCATCCCCGCATTCCTCCTGGCATCAATGGCTACGGTGATTTTTTCCGCCCCGAATCGTTTCGCCCCCTCCAAAACCAACTCCGGGTTGATGACCGCCGCCGTGTTCATCGAAACTCTGGCGGCTCCCGCACTCAGCACCTGTTCGATGTCGTTCAATTCGTTGATGCCTCCGCCCACGGTCAGGGGGATCCTCAAGACGAAGGACACCTGCTTGACCCACTCGAGATGCGTTTTACGGTTCTCCGTCGCAGCGGCGATGTCGAGCATGGCCAGCTCATCAGCCCCTTCTTCCTGGTAAAACGCGGCGTTCCCTACAGGATCTCCCGCGTCTTTGATATCGGCGAAATGAACGCCTTTGACGACACGACCGTTTTTGATATCCAGACAGGGCATCAGTTTTATCGGTTCCATGATCATTCCTTCCCGTTGCATTTTGATTCGAAGTCTTGGTCTATTCCAACTGTGATGTTTAACCCCCTGTTTTTCAATAAGCCTGGAAAAATAGGGGCTGTAAAAAATGTCCTTGAGGCCTTTTGGATCGCGGGAACGACATGAATACCTGCAAAGTTCCAACGGCCATTTACATGCGTTGACGCCGTATCCATACCCCGGTAAATTTCTGATGGTCAACGACCAAAATGAAAAACCATTCTTCTTCACCAGACAGAATCGGTCTGACAGGTATGCAGCGGTGCATGAACCGATTTTTTGAAGAACGATGGAAAGAAAGGCTTATTCCAGCTTATTGATCAACAGGGCCAGATTCAGGCGGCTCCCTGTTTTTGTTTTCTCGTAGATTGAGGTCAGGTGGGCCTTGACCGTCCGTTCGGTGATCCCGAGATCCGCTGCAATTTCCAGGTTGGAGCGTCCCATGGCAACCATTTCGGCGATGCGCCACTCCGCTCTGGTCAAGCCATCCAGAGAGGTCCTTTCTTTTTTTTCGGAGGATCCTCTCTTTGTCCGGTTATAGGTCTCCTGGATCAGAAACTGAATGACTTTCTGGCCCAGCCAGACACCGCCGCCGGACACAACGCGGATGGCTTCCGCCATGCGGTTCGGGGAAATATATGTATTGCCGTATCCGACGATGCCCAGTTTCAGAAAGGCAAGCCCTTCCTCTTCGTTGGGTTCATCCGAAAGAAGAAAATATTTGAGCATGGGGGTGAGTTTTCTGAGTTCCATGAATGCCTTCACATCGATGAACGAACGATGGACGATGACCAGATCGTGGTTTTTCGAAACACATTTTTGCAGGAAGTCCGACAGGGTCATGGCCGTGTCGGTTTTTGTATTTTTCGGTAATAATCCGAGCCAGCGCTTGATAACAGCCCTGTTTGAAGCTCCGAGCAGAATGTTCGCCATATTTATCTCTCCCTTAATGCCGAGGACTTTGCTCTTAAAACCGGTTTTAGAATATAGGAAAGGATGGTCTTCTTGCCGGTCAAAATATCCACGGTTGAAACCATGCCGGGAATGATCGGCAATTGATGCTGGGTGGTGCCGAGGAAGTTCTTTTTTGTCCGAAGCCTGACCAGATAAAAGCTGTTTCCCCTCTCGTCGGTAATGCTGTCTGCGCTGATATGTTCCAGTTTGGCCGGCAGACTGCCGTAAATCGTATAATCGTACGCCGTGAATTTGATATTAGCATCTTGGCCGGGCCGCAGGAAAGCGATATCTGAAGGTTTGATCTGGGCTTCGATCAGAAGGTTGCCTTCCCGGGGTACAATTTCGACAAGGTCCATGCCCGGCTGCACGACCCCCCCGATTGTAGTGACCAAAAGACGATTCACGGTACCGTTCACGGGAGAGCGCACCGCCGTGCGTTCCAGGCGATCCTTCAGGGCCAGGGAGGTGCTGGAGGATTCATCGACCTGCGCCAGCACTTCGTTTAGTTCAGCCTTGGATTTGTTCGAATAGTTCAGATTCAATTCCTGGATGGCCATCATGGCCTCCTGGTATTTCGATTGGGCCCTTGGGATTTCATGGCGAATAGAGACAATTTCTCCTTCCTTCTGGCTGACCTCCCGTTCGAGCCGCAGGATTTCCACATCTGACACGGCGCCCTTCGCAACCAACGGTTTGGTCATCCTCAACTCCTGTTGCAGCAGGGCGTTTGTACGTATCAGTTCCTCCTGTTTGCTTCTCAGTTCCTGTAACTCGATCTTTCGCTGGTGGGCCTGCTGTTTCTTGATGCTCAAACTGGACTGAAGCTCGAACATTCTGGATTGATAAAGTTCCTGTTCCAAAGCCGCTATTTCAGGTTTTTCCTTCAGAACCTCTTCCGGCACACGAAACGGCGTTCCCGAAGCCTCCGCCTCCAAACGCGCCGCTTTCGCTTTATCGGCCAGATATTTGGCACGGTTTTCCTGAAAGGACGAGGCGAAACGGGTTTCATCGATTCTCAGGAGAAGCTGGTCCTTTTCGACCAGCTCCCCCACGTTGACCAGAATTTCCGCGATGATTCCACCTTCGAGATTCTGTACGACCTGGATATGGCCGGAAGGAATCACCTTCCCTTCCCCGCGCGTTGATTCCTCCACTTCGGACAATCCCGCCCAGATCAAAAAAATCACAAACAGAAGCGTGGTGGCGTATAGAATCAAACGGCCTCCGCGTGGTGACTGAGCCATGATTGCATGCCGGATGTCGGTGATGTAATCGGGCACATCTTCCGGCATTCGGCGGAACAGTTCATTGATTTTTCGTTTCTTTTCGGTTTCGGCCAATTTTTTTCTCCCGCTAAATATTTAGTTGGCCTTTCTTCATGGCCTCAATGACAAATGATTTCGGTCCATCAGCCACAATCGTGCCGTTGTCGATGACGATCAAGCGATCCACCATTTCGAGAAGCGATGCCCGATGGGTAATCAGGATCAGGGTTTTATTTTTAATGATCTTCGACAAATTGTTCTTTAACCGAATCTCGCTTCGGTTGTCCATATTGCTGGTCGGTTCGTCCAAAACAAGAATCGGGGGATCCATCAGGAGTGCCCTTGCCAGGACCACGCATTGCCTTTGGCCGCCGGAAAGCCCCCTTCCAAACTCCTGTACCTCCATATCGAAACCCAGAGGATGATTCTTAACAAAATTATAAACACCCGTCAATTCGGCGGCCCGGAGCACAGTCTGATCATCGATGTCGTGGGTTCCCATGGTGACATTATCTCGCACCGTTCCCTTGAACAAAACAATATCCTGGGGAACGTAACCGATGAAGTGGCGCAATTCAGCCGGGTCGATCTGGCGGATATCCGTTCCGTCCATCGTGACCATGCCGTTCGTCGGCTCGAAAAGACCTAAGAGCAATTTTCCCAGTGTCGTTTTTCCCGAACCCACCGGGCCGATGATCCCCACTTTTTCTCCGGCGTTGATCTGGAGGCTGATATTATTCAAAACCTTGTTGAGCTGGTTGGGATAGGCAAAAGAAAGGCTTTTAACGCCGATGGCTCCGTCAAAATGGGATCTTAAAACAAAATTCTTGCCGTCCGGACGTTCAACGGGCAACTTCATGATGTCATCCAGCGTTCTGAGGGCTTCCTTGCAGCGGTGATAGCGGGTGGCGAGATTGACCACCTGAGCCATGGGCGCCAAGACCTGCCGGGAGAGGATGACCAGAGCAATCAAACCGCCCTGGGTCAGCCTTGCGTCGCTTATCATGTAGACGCCACCGATAACGACGACAACGACCACCGTGCTCTGAATAAAGAAAGCCACATCCTGTACGGATGAAGAAAGAAAGCGGGAACGACTGCTCCATTTTGCAATAAAACTGACCGCTTCTTCCCATGCACGCTGAATCTGGCTTTCCGCCCCGAGCATCTTGATTGTTTCAAGACCGGCGACTCCTTCCACCAAAATAGCGTTCTTCTGCGCCGAGGCTTTGACGGACCTTTCCACTGCATCCTGCAGAGGTTTCTGAACAAAATAAGCATAAGCGAGGAGACAGACAATGGCAACAAAAAACGGAAGCACCAGGATACTTCCGATGTACCAGACCACCAGAAGACCCAGAAGCATGAAAGGAATATCGATGAGGGCCGTAATGGAGAACGACGTAATGAAGTCCCGGATGCTTTCGAATTCCTGTAAATTGTTGGTAAAGGAACCAATGGATTGGGGTCGCGCCTCCATTTTCAGATCCAGCACCTTTTGCAGAAGCATCGAGGAAAGTTTCAGGTTCGTTTTTTTACCGGCTTCATCAATAAAATGACTGCGTAACCCCCTCATGACGACGGAAAAGATGTACACGATCGTCACACCGATCGACAGCACCCAAAGTGTTTCGTAGGCGCTGTTTGGAATCACCCGATCATACACATTCAACACGTAAAAGATCCCGACAAGCCCAAGAACATTGATGAGAAAGGCGGCCAACAGTACATCCCGATACACCCGCCAGGATTCCCAGATTGTCCCCCAGAACCAGTGGGTCGTCTTGCCTGCACCGGCATCGTCCAGAGATTTGTTCCCCACGCGGTACTTGGGGTTGACAAAGATGGCGTAACCCGTATAGATTTTCTCCAGTTCTTCCTTGGCGACCACCTTCTCGCCCATACCCGTTTCGGGCAAAAGGACTTTAAACCGGTTGCCGCCATCGATGACGTCGATCAGGACACAGGCCTGCCTTTCATGGAGCAGCAAAACCGCAGGCAACTGGATGGACAAAATTTCCGCAAGGGGTTTGCCGACAATGCGTGTTGATAAATCCGCCCGTGCAGCCGCCCTGGCGAACAATCCCACGGTCAGCCTGTTGTTGACCAGGGGCAAGCCTGAACTGAGGCCCGTTCTGGTGGATGGCCGGGCATGAATTTTACTGATCTGCACAAGGCAGTCGAGTAATGGATCGGCATGACCATCCGTTTCTTTGCCAATGCCCCATTCTTCCACGACGGATTCAATCATTTTATCTTCGGACATAGATTTCTACTTTCCTTTTTCCTTTTGCCGGTACATGTATTTTCACAACTGAAAGTCACCGGACCCTATGATCTCTTTGGCATCGGTGTCCGGGTTAGCCCTTATTTTGAACTGGCACGAATCATGGTAATTGTATATATACAAATATCCTGAAAAATCGAATCAATAAAACACCGGAGTAAATGCCATGTTGTATGTTGAACGGGATAAGGAAGGAAAAATCATCGCTTTACACAACAAGCCGAAACACAATGCCACGGAACAGAAAAAATCGATTGACCAGGATATCCTGGATTTCCTGGAACAAAATGCCACAAATGAATCCTGGCAAACCCTGCTTGCCATATCTGATATGGGCTTCATCCGTCTTCTGGAAGACATGGTCGATCTTCTGATCCGCAAAAACGTCATCATCTTTACCGAACTTCCTGAAAAAGCACAGGAAAAAATCATGGAACGGAAAAAAATCCGCGAAAAACACGCTTCCCACAGCATCCTCACCGTTGACGATATTATATGACGGCACCGGGGTGCCCCTGACTCAGGAAACCCTCCCATGCGCATCGGATACGGGAACAAGCATGCTTACCCGCGTGTCATCCCGATGCGATACCACTCCTCGAAACAGGCTATACCAAAAACGATTCAAGAGATCTTGGTTTTTCAATCATATAGCCTTTGACACCATCCAGATTCAAGTCCTTAAGAAGTCTGTACTGTTCCTCCGTTTCGACACCCTCCGCTATGACGGAAATATCGATACTGTGGGCCACACTGCAAAGAGCGCGAATATAAAAGCGGCTGTCATTTTCCTCTTCCTTAATCTCGCTCGTATAGGCGCTGTCAATCTTCACATATTCGGGTTGTAACGATTGTAAATAGGCCAGATGGCTGAAGCTTTGTCCGAAATGGTCAAGGCCCACCGCATGGCCGTGTTTTCCCGCCAACGTTTTGAATTGTCGCAACAGATCCATATTCTGCATCACGCCGAATTCGGTAAATTCGAAAACCAGACGCGGGGCGGAAGGCGTCAATTCATCCAAAATCGTTTCTATCCATTGAAAGAAGGAGGAATCCCGGAGCGATGCCGCAGAGATATTGAGGGCGACTGTATCGACGGGAAGCCTTCGGCGGTCGATGGAGGCGATTTTTTTAATGACAAGACGGTCCAATGCCGATACCATCTCCAGGCGTTCGGCAAAGGGCATGAAGGACGCCGCGTTCAGCAATTCACCGTTCTCCTGAATGATCCGGGCAAAAACCTCGAGGTGCAAAAGCTGATCCTTTTCCTGTGCCCTGACGACGGGCTGCGCATCCAGAGTGATTTTCTCTTCCCTGAACGACTTTTCCAGAAATTCTTTCCACTGCTGCCGTCCCAAAGGTGTTTCGGCGCTTTCAATTCCGATTGCCCTGCTGCGCCAGGTGTTCGGACCGTTTTGAACCGCCGAGGCCAGGGCCGCATCGGCCTCCGAAAGAAGGCGGGAAAGACTTTCGAACCCGTCAAAATAAACAACCCCGACGTGCCCCACGTTTTCCGATAGGGAAATCTTTTCCGTCGCTATCTGCTTCAGGTGGTCCGTAATTCTTCTTGAGAGCGATTCCGCCTCAAATTGAAACGCATCTGGAAGAAAAACGGCGAAATCACCCCCCGTAAGCCGTGAAAGCACGCTGTTTTCGTAAGAGATGAAGCAATCTCTCAGCAGAGTCCCCACCCTTCTGAGCAGTTCATCACCGGCCTGAAATCCTTGGCTCCGATTCAGGCCGGACAGATCGTGGAGCTGAACGAGGAAAAGCATGCCTTTTTTCTCGATTTCCCGTTTTTCCAGATAGGCGGTTGTCTGACTGTCAAAATAACGCCGGTTACCCAGTCCTGTGAGGGGATCCGTGTAAGCGCGTTTTCGCAAACTCTCGGCGTTGGCCACCTGTTCCTCGAACATTTCCCGAACTTTCAGGGTCATCCGGTTCATGGCCTGAACGACCGACCTCAACTCCTTCGTCCAGGGCAGATCCTCTTGAACCTCGTATTCCTTCCGGCAAAGGGCGTTGGCCTGTTTTTCCACACGGATCAGGGGCTTCAAAAGAACCCGGAGGCCAAGAGCGCCGCCGACCAACACGAGAACACCGCAAGCCATGAACCACAGTGTCATGTGCCCGACATCGTTCCAGAGGGTATTGTAGGCGTAGCCCGGATGACTCTTCACGTGGACGGTGCCGACCTGACGCCAGCCCGACATGAGCTTTGCCGATGCCTCCGGTGTTTGCAGGCGGACGAGGGCAATAAACCATTGAGGGACCGTTTCCACGGTTATCTTCAGATTCCTTTCGAGCGTCGTCTCATTTTCATTGTCAGCCAGACGAATCGATTCATAGAATCCCCGATCAAAAACGGCATTGATCATGCTTTCCACGGTGGGCATGTCTTTGTTCACCACAGATGTGGTAATGGAAAGACCGAGGGAAGTCGCCGTATCCTGGGCATGAGATTCGAGCTGGTTCATCAGAAACGTCCGGGTACTCTCGAATTTGGCCAGCCAGCTTCCCGTAAAAAGGAGAAAGAAAAGACAAAGTGTAAAAATAAATAATTGTCGGTATAGGGTCATGCACTTCCCCCCGTTTAAGGATCGTTTTCCGATATTCTTTTCAGCAGGTCATTCCAGGGCGTGATTCTGCTGCTGGAGCCGGCGAGTTTTCCCTGTCCTCGTTGGTGAGCCAGCCAAAGCCCCGTGCCGTTAAATGTAAAAACGGGCACCAGATCTGTTCTCTTCGAAGCCAACTCAACCGTATCGATCAAATTGTCAAGAATCATCGGTTCAGATCCGGGTTTACCATAGTATGTCACTACCATGTGGGGCATGTTATAGCGAACAGCTTTTACATAGGTGATGTTCAGTTTGTTCTCGGAAACCCCCATGGCTTTCAAGGTAAAATATTTTGCGATGGCAAAATCCTCACAATCTCCGGCGTTTTTACAGATGAACTGAACCGGAGTGGCCCAGTAATCCCTCACCCCCCAGAGGTCCACGTCATTCGCAAACGCCATTCTGTTAAAGAAACGGTTGGTTCTTTCCAATTTTTGAAGATCGGTCAGCCTCTTACCGATACGAATCAGTTCCTCCCACTGCATAAGCCTGTCCACCGCCGCTTTACCGTATTTTTGTTCCACTTTGACCAAGAGCTCCTGATTCAAACGAAAATTTTCTTTGGTGAATGCGGAACACAAAATAGCGAAAAAGAACAGGCATATCTGGAAAAGTATTATCCATCTAAGTATGTTGTTGTTCCCAGTCAATTTCCTTCAGTCGCAGTTTCTTGTGAAAGTCATCATAATGAATTTTCCGTATTCATCAAATCGGTCAAATGTTGTTAAAACTTTAGAAGAATTGGTAAATATGGAGAAAGTGCCTAAAGGGTTATAATTGACAGAAGATAAAGAAATTGATCCGGATAGCATAAAAAAAATACTCCCCGGTGTTCACCGGGGAGTATTGCCGTCTGGTGGATTCATTTTCGGATCCGTTGTTAATCTTCCTGATCCATCTCCGCCTCTGCTGCCGATGCTTCATCCGGTGCCGCCCCCTCTTCGGAAGCCGATTTCTTCACCACCGCGACCTGATCTCTTTCGACGACGCTCTCTTCCGGCCATTCAAGCTCCATCGTTTTTGTCAAAAGCCCCATTCCGCTCAGAACACGGTATTCAGCATACCTCTTCTGGTATTTTGCCGTCACGAGATCCGATTTTGCATTGATATATTCCGCCTGCGTATCCAAAACATCAAACATCGTCCGGCGCCCGATTGTCCACTGTGCCGTAAATGCTTCCGCTGTCAAGCCGGCGGCTTTCGCGTATTCCTCGAGATTCTTGACACGGTCCTGGGCCGCCAGATAGGCCTCATAAGAGAGGCGAATGGAATGAACCAGTTGGCGTTGTGTGCTGTTCCTTATCTCTTCGGCTTCATTGATCAGGTATCGGGTTTCGTCAATCCGCCCTTTGTCCTTGAAGCCATTAAAAATATTGAAACGCACATTCGCCATGGCCGTCAGATCTTCCTCGTAGGGAATGGAATCAACATCATCGGCCCATCGATAATCCACGGTGAGATCAAGGCTTGGATAATTGACTCGTTTTGCCGTCTCGTGCTGCTTTTGACGCGCCTCCAGGTCTGCCTGTGCCGATTTCAGGAGAGGATAATTTTTGATGGCAGTCTGTTCCGCTTCTTCCTTGGTGGGAGGAATAACCGCTTCAACCGATTCCGGCCTTTCCAGTTCTTCCGGAAGATGGCCAATGACGGCCTGATAATCCGTCCTCCCATCCTCAAGATTCGCCTTGGCAACGACCAGATTCGATTGGGCCAGGGCCAGACGGCCCATAACCTGTTCGAGATCGGCCCTCCGATCAATACCGGCCTGACTTCTCATTTTCATTTGATCGTAAATTCGTTCATGAATCAGGAGATTTTCTTTCGCCAGATCCAGCAGGTCTTGTTGCTGCAAAACACTCAGATAGACTTTACAGGCCTGTAAACCGATGACCTCCGACTGGGCCTGCAGCAAGTAGGCCTGCGATTTGACCCGCGCCTGCTGGCGTTGGACTTCGGACAAGGTGGCGCCACCTTCAAACACATTCTGCCTGAGACTCAGGATCGCTTCCCTCGGCCAATCGTGATCCTTGAAGGGATGCTCCTTTCTGTAATATCCTGCCCGACCGAGGGCATCCAGGGTTGGAAAGAACCTGGATTTAGCCTGCACAACCTCCTGCTCTCTCGCCAGCCTGTTATAGGCGGCGGCACGAATATCCGGATTCGATTTCAGTATGGCCTGAACGGCGTCCTGAATCGTTTCCCCTTGGACGGGTTCAAATCCAGAAAAAAGAAATAACACAACAAGGGAAATGGCGTACCTCAAAAATAATCTCATTTTCCTTATTCTCCTTTCTCGCTGAGAAAATACCTGTGGAAAAACAGAGTTATCAAACATTTACAATCCTCTCCCACTTCTGAAAATCGGCAACTCAATGAAAACTGACAATGAGGAACCCTGCTTTCTAAAGATTTTAATGTCACGGATAACTTACAACGAACGTGTAAGATGTATTTAACGATGTATTATAAACCATGTTTTTGTATATGCAAACATTATCTCATTGAAAAATGGTGCCTAGGGAGAGAATCGAACTCTCACGACTACGAAAGCCGAGGGATTTTAAGTCCCTTGCGTCTACCCGTTCCGCCACCCAGGCAACCAAAAGCAAAAAATGGTTTAATCGATTCGTAATCCGTTTTCAAGGAAAATCTGCTCTTCTTGTACTGTAGAACGGTTAATACAATTTCCAGGTGTTGCCCGGGGAAAGCGACTTCATGAAATTGAAGAGGTCGTCGAGATCACCGTGTACACCGTTTATGATCATGCCAACGGACGACCGGCGTTGAGCTTTTCATAAAGACGCAGGTATTCCGCGATCATGTTATTCAGATCGTAACGCTCCCTGGCTTCCCGCATAATCCTTTCAATTTGCTCGTTCCGAACAGCAAGCGGTTTTCGGTGAAAATGAACGCTTTTCTGCATGCCATACCAAAGACCGCCCGCATCATAATCCCGAAACAAAAAACCGTTTCCCACATCAACGGGGGCCCCGTCGATTTTCAGGAGCAATTCCCTTATCTTGTCATGATACCCGCCCGTGTCCCTGTTCGTAGCCGTGGCGCCGAAGAGGTTGCCAACCTGATCGATCTGGCCGCAGGGCTCATACAACGATGCGCCGAACACATCACTTGCAGCGGCAAACCCCAGCATGGAAAGACTGTCGCTGAAAGGATGGTAGGCGATTCGCCCTTTCGAGGAATAGGCGATTCGTCCCATGATATCCACATGAGTCCGGTCACTTCCGACACCGTCCGCCACAACGGCAATCTGCGTATCAGGAAATGTGTCAACAAAGGGTCCGGCTATCTCTTCGAGAAGCTGGACGCCCTTTTGCGTCGGATCAAGCCGTGAAGGCCAAAAAAAGAGAATCGCGTTTGGATCCACGCTCAGGCCCGTTCTTCGTTGAAATTCCACGAGATTGGCTTGCTTGGCTTCATAAAAATTGTCCGGATCGTATTTTTGAATGAGGTATTCGCAATTCTCCGGATACATAGCGGAGGCCGGTGCATTGATAATGTACCTGGCGGAATCACTGTAATATTTGGCCTTGACCTCGTTGCGAACGCTCCATGGAATGATGTTGCGGTCCATGAAATAGCCTTCCACGACCTCGCGAAGAAACCGCTCTCCGACAAAATTGATCAACGTCGAATTTTTGATGGCCGTAGCCTGGCAATCGACACAGCGCCTCCCGTCCATGAAGCCGAAATATAGATTTTCGGACAATTCCTCCACAGCGATCCCCGTGTAGGTGTCAAGGGGGATAAGAGCGGTGAAAACATTGTGTACAGTATGAAGCAACGGAATACCCGCGGCCTTGGCGTAAGCGGAAATCATCCCCCCCGCCATCCAGTCATGACTGTGCATGATCATGTTTCCCTTGTGGCGTGCCCGAACATTTTTGATAACGTGCTGAATGACCGCCCCCTGAAACTCAGCGGCCGTCAACAGCGGGTCGCCGGAATAGGCGCTCAAATGGTCCGCGAAGGTGGAAGAACTGACAAGATGAATGTTTTTCGAATCCATCTTGTAGCGGATCTCCCTCCATTCTTTTTCATCAACCTGCGACTCTTTCTGAAATCTTTTCTTTAAATTGAGCGTGGCGATATGTACGTCGATGCCTCTATCCGTCAAACCTTCACACAAGGCCGACACCACTTCTCCCTGCCCGCCGCTTTTTCCGGAAATATACCGGGCCAGTTCGCCCATATCTTCCGGAAGCTTTCCCGTCTCCGGAGTAATCAAAAGGACCGCCGTTCTTTCCGCCCTTTTGAGTATTTCATAACGCCGTATTGAATTTTCGAGGTCATCAATTTTACGGGTCAGGACATGTGTGGGCTGAGCGATGGAACCGCCGTATGGATTGAAATAGGAGTGAACGGCGTGATCCTCACCTATATGTTCATGCAGGAAATAGACATGATCGGATGTGGTCAGGTAGCGCCATTTTTCCAAATGATCGCCGCCCGCTTTTTTGACATCCCCTTCCATTTTTTCGATGTCCCGGAACAAGCTGTACTGCGTCGGGTTGCCGAGCCAGCCGAAGGTATCCCTTCCCGCGTCCGCCCATGATGATGTCGAAAGGGCGTGAATGTCGATAACCGGACAGTCGACGTTGTTTTGAAAGGACTCGGCGATTTCCGACGGGTTTTGTAAAACAATGCTTGGCTTTCTCATCAGCGCCTCTGGCAGGTTGCGCCAGAATTCAAATATTCCCCGCTCCTTCCAGATATGTTCGCCGATGTGTTCAAAATCGTAACCGAGGATGACCGCCTCGCCGTCAACCTGGGCGATGTATTCCGCATACTGATCCGGACTGATCGGCATATGGGGAAAACGGAAAGCGATATCGTCGCTCAAATCACGATTTCGGGGGAGCACCAGGATGTCCGTGCCTTTCGCCCGGAAAACCGCATTGGGAGAAATGGGGTGGTTTCCCAGGGTGTACATATCGTTTCTTTTTTCGCAGAGCATGGCCATATAGCCCATATCCGCCACCACCTCGGCGATTTGATTGTTGAACATGAGTTCTGTATTCCGAAACGATGTCGGAAAGATACCGAACAACCTGCGCATTTTGTCACGATGCAGACTGACCTGATCACGAAATTCCTTCTTGCGCGGGTCCTCGAACAGACTGCTCAATGAGTGATAGTAGGTCTCTTCAAGATACTCGACTTGACGATGCTTTTCTCCCGTTTCGATCAGAGTTTTCAGGGCTTTGATGACGTCGGGCTTGTATTTTTCAGCCTGTTCCAAAAACGTGCCGGACATGCTGAGGGTGATCTTGAATGACGGATAATTCCTGATGAGCTCGTCGAACATGGACAAGGCTGGCATGTAGCATTTTTCTGAAACCTTGAGAAAAACATTGCGGTTCATTTCCTCCCAGAGGAAACGATCCCGGTCCGGGTGAAGGCGCATCGGCTGATGAAGCTGAAAGTAAAGGGTTAATATCGGCATAAATCCTCTGACCCGCGGAAAAGTTAATGATGAAGGGACAACGTGTTCATGGACTGGAAAACACAAGAAAATATCGTTATAAAACGATGCCCATGGAAACAAACCCTCATGTTGTGGTAGTAGAGGTATATTAGACACATTATGGATAATCTTCAACATCATATTGACCACAGGAAAAAGGAAAAGAGAATCGGTCTGGCTCTCGGCAGCGGTTCAGCGAGGGGATGGTCACATATCGGCGTGATCCAATGTCTGCTGGATGCAGGGATTCCCATCCACCTGGTCTGCGGTTCCTCGATGGGCGCTGTTGTCGGCGGAGCCTATGCCGCCGGTATCCTCGACGCTCTCGAAGATTTCGCCCGGGAATTTTCATGGATAGATTTTCTTAAATTCATGGATGTAAGTCTGTCACGCCGGGGTCTTCTCGAAGGCGACAACATAACGAATTTTTTTCGGGAAATAATTTCCGACAAAATGATCGAAAATCTCCCCTTACCCTATGGTGCCGTTGCCGTGGATCTGCTCTCGGGAGAGGAAATCTGTTTTCGCAAAGGTCCGCTTCTGGATGCCATGCGGGCCAGCTTTTCCCTGCCGGGTCTTTTTACACCATTTGAAAGAGGACAACAGTGGCTCATCGATGGGGGATTGGTAAATCCCGTACCGGTTTCGTTGTGTCGCGCCATGGAGGCGGATCTGGTGATCGCCGTAAATTTGAACGATGATATTCTGGGGAAGAATTTTTCAAGGAAAAACAGTCGGATCAACAACGGCCTGCATGACAAATTGTTCGATGTCCTCCACTCCGACTTCCTCAGAAACAACCTTTCATTCATAAAGCGCTTTGAACGCCCCGATGAGAAAACAGAAAAAACACCAAACATGATCGAGGTCATGGCTAACGCCATCTATATCATGCAGGACCGGATCACACGGCAGAGATTGCTCGAAGACCGTCCCGATATCCTGATTTCACCCCGCTTATCCGCGATTGGGCTGCTGGAATTTCACAAGGCCAGGGAAGCCATCGAGGCCGGATGGGAGTCGACGAACTCTCTCATCCCCTCCATTCTGGAGCAACTTGGCCAAATAGGATAAACCCATCGGAAAAACGGTTTAACTATGCGAAACAACGCTTCACTCCACCACCGGGTCAACATACGCTATCCACCGGCGCTACCGATTCTCCGGGAAAAAAAGGCCATTCAACTGGCCCTCCTCAAAAATCAGGTGATCATCATCTGTGGTGCCACCGGTTCAGGCAAGTCCACGCAGATACCCAAAATGTGCCTCGAAGCGGGACGGGGGAAAAAAGGGAAAATCGCTTGCACCCAGCCAAGACGTATTGCCGCGGTCACCATCGCCCATCGCATCGCGGAAGAACTTGGGGAAACCGTGGGAGGGACTGTAGGTTACAAAATTAGATTCGAGGAAAAAATCAGCCGTCGATCAATCATTAAGATCATGACCGACGGTATCCTCCTGGCCGAAACGCAACATGATCCACAACTCCGGCAATACGACACAATTATCATTGATGAAGCGCATGAACGGAGTCTCAATATCGACTTTATTCTGGGAATCCTGATTGACCTCCTGAAGCGAAGAAAAGATCTGAAACTCATCATCACCTCGGCCACCCTCGATAGCGAAAAGTTTTCCCGGGCCTTTTCCCATGCCCCGGTCATTGAAGTATCGGAACGAATGTATCCGGTCGAAGTGCGTTATCGGCCCCTTGACCACGAATCGGAGGAGAAGGGTGATTTAAATTATATTGACACAGCCGTTGATGCGATCGAGGATCTTCTGATGGAAGAACCCGTCGGTGACGTCCTCGTTTTCATGCCCACTGAACAGGATATCCGTGACTGCTGTGAAATGCTCAAGGGGAAAAATGACACAGACGTACGAATTTTGCCTCTTTACGCCCGCCTGCCCTGGTCAGACCAGAAAAAAATCTTTCAGGGAACGAAAAGAAAAGTCATTGTGGCGACAAACGTTGCGGAAACGTCTTTGACCATACCCGGCATCCGTTTTGTCATCGACACCGGTTTGGCCAGAATACTCTGTTTCAATCCCGGAAGTGGAACCACCAGTTTGCCCATCCTTCCCATTTCCCAAAGCAGTGCAAACCAGCGGGCAGGCCGCTGCGGACGGATTCAAAATGGTGTCTGCGTAAGACTTTACAATGAAGACGATTACCATAGGCGCCCAAAATTCAACACACCGGAAATACTCCGTTCAAACCTGGCGGGCGTCATCCTCCAGATGTTGTCGCTGAATCTGCCGAAAATCCAGATATTTCCGTTTATTGACAGGCCTGCTGAAAAAGCCATTCGGGACGGGTTCAATTTGCTCTACGAACTGGGGGCCATCGAGTGGACCCGAGGAAAAACGACGAAGGGGGGTTTTCACTGCAAATTAACCGATTATGGACGTTTGATGGCGCTTCTGCCCATCGATCCCCGTGTGTCGCGGATGATCATTGAGGGACGCCGCGAAAAATGCCTTCATGAGGTCATTGTCATTGCCTCGGCCCTGAGCATTCGGGACCCCCGCGAAAGGCCTGCGGAAAAGGAAAAATCGGCGGATGAAATACATGCCCGCCTGAAAAATACGCAGTCGGATTTTCTGACTATGCTCGATATCTGGCGGCTTTACAAGGAGGCATGGGAAACCCGCCGGTCTGAAAAGAAAATGAGGGTCTTCTGTCGGGAGTTCTTTTTATCCTATCACAGGATGCGGGAATGGCGGGACATTTATCATCAGATCGTCACCATCCTGCAACAGCATCGGGAATACCGGTTGGCCCTGGACTCTTCTTCGGCCCAAACCTCTTCGGAAACAGCCGCGCTTGCTGGGCTGGCCCCGGACGATCCACCCTACGAAGCGATCCATAAATCGATTATATCGGGCTATCTTTCGAATATTGCACAGAAAAAAGAAAACAAATTGTTTCTGGCGGCCAGGAACAGGAACGTTTTCGTTTTTCCCGGCTCAGGCCTTTTTTCGAAAAGCGGCAGATGGATTGTGGCAGCAGAATATGTTGAAACATCGAAGCCATACGCCAGAACCGTTGCGAATATCAAGGTAGAATGGCTGGAGAAACTCGGTGACCATCTGTGCAAACGCACTTACACGGATCCTCACTGGGACGCTGAAAAGGGGGAAGTCAGGGCCTACATGCAGGTTAGCCTCTTCGGTTTGGTCATCGTTCCCCGAAGACGCGTAGCATACGGGAACATAGATCCGGATGTATCGGAGTCGGTGTTTCTCGAGGCACTCGTTGACGGGGATGTTTCCCGAAAGATGCCTTTTCTTGTTCACAACCAAAGACTGATCGCACGCATCAGGCGCTATGAGGAAAAAATCCGGAAAAGAAACCTGCTGATCAGCAGAGACGGGCAAATCGCATTTTATCGCCGCCGAACCTCGGGAACGACGAGTGTTCATGCACTGCGGAAACTAATTTTCCAACGGGGTTCAGATGATTTTTTGAGAATGTCGGAGCGGGATCTGCTGATCAAGGAACTTCTGCCCGAGGATATACAGACCAATTTTCCAGATTCGATGCAGATCGGGGGGATCCCCCTTCAACTTTCTTATGCCCTTGCGCCGGGTTCGGAACGGGACGGGGTAACCATGAAAGTACCGATCAGTGCCCTGTCCATGGTGGTTTCCGCTATGAATGACCCGATAATACCTGGCCTGAGGGGAGAAAAAATCCATGGTCTTCTCAAAAGTTTGCCCAAAGCCTACCGTGTTCAGCTCCACCCGATCAGGGCAAGGGCCGCTGTTATTCATGCGAAGTTTAAATACCAGGAGGAAAATTTCTTCCGGGCCCTCAGCCGTTTCATCAAAAATGAATTTGCCGTGGATATTCCGCCGGATGTCTGGTCATCGGCGGATATCGATCCGCACCTGCGGATGCGTTACGAAATCCTTGACGAATCCGGTAATACCGTATCATCGGGTCGTGACTTGCATCAATTGATTCCGGAGGTTCTGCAGGGACCGGAAAATGCCGCCTCTGAGGCGGCAAGGGTGAAGTGGGAACGGAACCCGATAACCCCTTCCGACCTGGATGACCTTACAGAGAGCATTCCTGTCGAGTTCCAGGGACGGATCATATCCCATTTTTATCCTGCCGTTACCGATCAGGGGGGTTCGTGTGCCCTCAAACTGTTCAGGGATCCTGATGAAGCCGCCTCCATGCATCGAAAGGGTATGGTTCGCTTTTATTCACTGCAAATCAGGGACCGCGTGACCTCTCTGAGGAAAACACTTCTATCAGATCGGTCCCTCATGTCGGGCCTCAAGAATTTAGGCAAACCAAGGGAACGAATCGATTGTTTTATAGATAAGACAATCCTTGATGTATTCAATGTATCCGCACGGAATTTCATCGAATTTCAGGACAGTGCTGCACAGGATGCCCAGAATTTTTTCCCGGAATCACAAAAGCTGTTGACCCATCTTCTCTCGGTAATGAAGCAGTATGACGATGCCCGTCACGTGATCGAAAACCTTGCCCGCAAAAACAAGAGTACCCCCATCATTCTGGAATTCCTTGATAAACGGAAAAAAGACCTGGATGCACTCATGCCATCTGATTTTTTTATGGACTATTCGGAAGATGATTGGGACAATCTCATGCGTTATATCAGGACAATAAAAATCAGAACGGAACGGGGATGCCAAAATCTGGGAAAAGACAGGCTTAAAGAAGAACCTGTCATCAAATTCCAGGAGGCTTACAATGACCTGGTAGAGAATTTATCCCCGGTTTATTCGGAGAAAACAAGAAAAGCCATCTCCGAGTTAGGCAAGATGATTGAAGAATACAAAATATCGATTTTTGCGCAAGAGATAAAGACCCTCGTACCCGTTTCTCCCAAGAGACTCATGGAGAAAATCGGGGAAATCAGGGGACTTGGCTGAGGGCAAACCGGTCATTGAATGATTCGGATCGTTGTTCCCGTTTTGATCAGGGACCCCTTTATCTTATTCATTTTCTTCAGGTCACCTATGGAAACATCGAAACGCCTGGATAAAGAGGCCAACGTGTCCCCTTTTTTTACTTTATAACAACGTATATTGGCCCTTTTCCCTCTATCCCTTTTATTCTTCCCCCCTGTATTTACGTACCCGGATCCTTGGGTGGGAACCACTAAAATCTGTCCCACTTTTATGAGTGTCTTTTTTGATAAGTTGTTCTTCTTTTGAAGCTCGCTTACGGTTGTACCGTATTTTCTGGCGATACCGGTCAGGGTCTGTCCTCTTTGTACCTTATGTCGCACATAATTTGTTTTGGGACGTTCCGCCCTGGGTCCAGGTGCCGGTCTTTCCCATTGCGGTATCTCGTCCAGGGCGGCCAACAGTTTCAAATCCGCTGAAGAGGGAACTTTCAAATCGTAACCCCTCTCCGGGGTTATTCTCAGTCTCAATTCGGCATTGAGAATATTCAGTATTTCTTCCCGTATTTCCATTTTCCCCGCAATATCGGCAAGGCGCATGCTGCGATCCGTCTTGACAACGGTGTAGGGATAGGGCGTATCGTTTTCGAAGGTCACCCCCAAATCCATGCCGTATTTTGCCGGATCCCGAATAATATGAAGGGTGGCCAGGAACCGCGGAACATATCTTGCCGTTTCATAGGGAAGTTGGCGATAAAGATCCCAAAAATGATCCAGATAATTGATATGCTGCCGGGAAATAACCTTTAATACCCTGCCCTCTCCACAATTATACGCTGCCAAAACAGTCAGCCAATCTCCGAACATATGGTGCAGATTCTTGAGATATGCGATGGCGCCCCTGGTTGCCTTTTCCGCATCCATCCGTTCATCGATCCATTCATCACGGTTCATCCCGTATTTATAGCCCGTCGAGGGGATGAACTGCCACAGACCGAGGGCCCGCGCCCGGGACAGGGCACAGATTTTAAAACCGCTTTCAACCAGGGGAAGCCACGATAATTCTTCGGGCAAACCGGCCTTCTTCAATTCGTCGACAATCATGGCCCGGTAATATCCGGATCGCTGATAGGAAGAGATGAAGAAATCCCTTTCCACCGTCTGAAACAAGCGTATCTCTTTCCGGACATCCTCGTTCATGATCAACGGGATTTCACTGTATTTACCGTTGGTCTTTGTTTGAAGAGACGTATAGATCGTGACAATTCGTTTCGAGATCAGCAACCTGAGATCGTCCTTTTGACGTGCGATATCCGAGTCACCGTTGGTGTTGAGCATCAGCTCATAGGCCTGATCCAACAGCCTGATGGCCCCCTCAATATCCCCCTTTTCCCAAAGTTTCTGCGAATCCTCTATGAGGGAAAGGGATATCTCCATGATGTCCTGTTCCGTTTCGGTCTCTTCGTCGTTCTCCCCTTCCCGAGAAAAATCAACGGCGCCCAAAGGACCAGCCTGGGATCCTCGTATTCGGGTATCGGAACCGGTTTCATTTTTTGGAGAGCCATCCTCCGCGCTCCGGCAATTACTGTCGGAAGCGGGATTGGATTCCCCCAGGAATATTTTCTGGAAATAGGCGTTTTTGGCTTGAATCAAGGTGGGCGTACAAAGTAAGAATGAGAGAAAAACGATAAAAAACACAACCGGCTTTTTCATAATCATATATGAGTCCTCACTGAGTAATTTGGAAAAGATCATCTCATCACCATCGATTTCATTCAAACAGGGATATCCCTATAGCATAAAACGAAAAACGAAAAAACATAAATCGGCCCTGGCCGTTTTACAAATAAAGTGAAATCATCCCGGCGTCATAGGGTGGAATCCATGATTAAATAGGCATTGATGAACTCATCGATATCCCCGTCCAGCACACGGGCCGCATTGCCCACCTCAATATTCGTCCGATGGTCTTTTACCATTTTATAAGGATGCAGCACATAGGAACGGATCTGGCTGCCCCAGGCAATATCCTTTTTGACTTTATGGACTTCGTCCATTTTTTCGTTTTTTTCCTGCAACTTCTGATCGTAAAGGCGTGATCGCAGATACTTCATGGCCATGGCTTTGTTTTTATGCTGTGAACGTTCATTCTGGCACTGAACGACAATGCCCGTGGGCAGATGGGTGATGCGGACGGCAGAATCCGTCTTGTTCACGTGCTGTCCGCCGGCACCGGTCGAACGATAGGTATCGATCCTCAAATCGCTTTCGTCGATCTCGATGACGATGTCATCTTCCACTTCGGGATACACGAATACCGAGACAAACGATGTATGCCGGCGGGCATTCGCATCGAAAGGAGAAATTCGCACGAGACGATGAATACCGATCTCGGCCTTGATATACCCGTATGCATATTCTCCTTCCATGGTGAAAGAAACACTCTTGATACCCGCCTCATCTCCAGGCTGGCAGTCAATGATTTCAGTTTTGTAATCCTTTTTTTCAGCCCAGCGCAGATACATCCTCAAAAGTATCTCCGCCCAGTCTTGCGATTCGGTTCCTCCGGCACCCGCATGGATGGAGACGATCGCATTCATTGCGTCCTCTTCCTTGCGCAACATCATCTTCAGTTCATGATTGCGGATCACCTTTTCCAGCGATGTGACCTCTTCGGCAATTTCTTCCAGAAAGGAGTGGTCCTTTTCCTCAACGGCCAGGGACACAAGCGTATCCAGATCAGTCAGAGCCGACGTATTATTCCGCCACTGAAGGAGCGTGTTTTCCATCCGGCTCTTTTTCTTCAGAATTTCTCTCGCCTTGTCCTGATCATTCCAAAAATTGTCCTCCAAGGAAATCTTTTCGAGTGATTTAATCTGGTACTCCAGTTCCTGGATGTCAAAGATACTCCCCGATACGATCGATTCTTTTTCTTAAATCATTTATTTGTTCGATAAGATCTTCCAGCATGACAAGAGTTCTCCTTTAATTGAACTAAAAAAAACAGCGCCTAACAGTAAGAGGCAGAAATAAACAAAGATATCACCATATAAGGCATAGATGGTCCTTCGATCAAGAAATTTCACGCTGCCGCGTAGAGCCGTTCTTTGAAACAATTCGCTATTTTTGATAATTTGACCGGAAGGACTGATGATGGCGCTGATCCCCGTATTTGCGGAACGAAGGAAGAAAAGACGGTTTTCCACCGCGCGGAAAACCGTCATGGACAGGTGTTGATATGGCGCCGATGTATGACCGAACCAGGCGTCATTCGTGATATTGACCAGAAGCTTGACACCGTATTTTTTGTACGCCCGGCTTAACTCGGGAAAAATGCCCTCATAACAAATTAATATTCCAAGAGAATGATTATCGAATGGCAAAGGCGTGTTCGTCTCCCCCTTACGAAAATCCCCGATACCGGCAACGAGTTTGTTAATGAAAGGGAAATATTTGCGTAACGGCACATATTCGCCATAAGGTACAAGGTGCACCTTGTCGTATTTTCCGGTGATTTTCCCTTCGGGAGAGACCAGAAAGGCGCTGTTCATATAAAATATATGTCTGTTTTCTTCAGTGTAACTGGGGCTCCCCAGCAAAAGCCAGTCCGACGAAAGTCGGGGGATGCCGCGCACAACCTCGGACAAACCCAGGGGTTCCTGAAAAAAAAAGGGGGCCGCCGTCTCCGGCCAGACAATGAGACCACGTCCCACAGGGGCTTTGGCTAAAGACATGTTTCGGTAGATTTCAATAGATTCTTCCTGATATCGAGAGTCCCACTTGATATTCTGATCAATATTGCCCTGAATCAGGGAGACTTCCATCGCTTCCGCCTGCTTGAGTTCGGCATGGATACGATCCAGGGAAAATTTCCCGTATCCGATCAAAAGCGTCAGGATTATGCATCCCGCAACCCATTCATTCACGATTTTCCTTTTATCCCCTTGCTGCCCGACCAGGTCGAACAGCAGGAGATTGACGAACATGATAATAAAAGACAGACCATAAATACCTGTAATATCAACGAACTGAATGATGGTTAAATATTTATACTGAGAATAGGCCAGGTTTTCCCAGGGAAATCCGGTAAAAAGATGCGATTTCAGGAATTCCAGGCATGTCCAGAGCAGGGGAGCTGAAACGATTTCCGAGTAACCTTTGTTGCGTAGAAAGACCAGGGCCGCTGAAAAAACAGAAAAATAAACACTTAAAAAGCAGGAAAGGAGAATCATGGCGGAAATGCCGATATAAAGCGGCAGATACCCATACATAACTACGACATGGGAAATCCAGTACAGCAACCCGATATGACAGACCATTCCCGTCAAAAAACCCCAACCGGCGGCTTTCAGAGGTTCATGAGTCGTACGAAGGGCGAAAAACAAAGGCACAAATGCGAACCAGGCCACCAAGCCGACACCGAACTTTGGAAATGAACAAATCAATAGGACGCCGGAAAAAAGGGAGAGGCCGATTGAAGGGTAGTTTTGGAAAAGGCCCCGTTTGATTTTTTGCGAAATGGATTGAGTCATCTGAAAATTGCCGGAAGAGGTTTGAAAGGGTTGCCTTAATGACCCGGCGCCGAGTCCAGAAGAACGATTCTGACCTTTTTGATGGTTTTTTCGTCAGCCTGTTCGACTGTTATTTCGAGGTTGTCCATCTGGAATGAATCTCCCACACAGGGGATTTTACCGAATTGATGAAATATCAATCCGGCCAAGGTTTCGTAATTCCCTTCAGGAAACTCAACATCAAAAAACTCCTCGACCGTTTCGATTTCGGTTCTTGCATCCCACAAATAGGTATTTTCCGATATTTTAACCATTTCTTCCCTAGGAACCGTTTCATCTTCGTCACTGATTTCCCCAACAATTTCTTCGATCAAATCTTCCAGGGTAACAAGACCGGCAGTGCCACCATATTCATCGATGACAATTGCCATATGGAATTTTTTCACCTTTAACTCGTGGAGCAACAGGCTGGTGCGCATCGTTTCCGGAACAAAATAAGGTTTGCGCAAAACCGACAAAAAATCCTCCTGTGTCATTTCCTTGGACCAAAACTTCAACAGATCCTTTACATTTAAAATTCCGATGATCTTGTCCAGATGATCTTCATAAACAGGGATACGGGTATGACTGTGCTTCATGATCAAGTCGATGACCTCTTCCATGGGAGTCTCCGCTTTGAGCACGATCATTTCCGTCCGGGGAATCATGACTTCGCGCACGATTGTATCCCGGAATTCTAGAATACTCTGGATCATTTCGCCGGACTGCGGATCGATCAAACCGTTTTCTTCCCCCGCGTCCAAAAGAGATTGCAGTTCCCGCTCCAGTTGTTCGTGGTCTCTTTCCACAAAGAATTTTTTAAGAATGGTCAGGATGCCTGTTTGTTTGTCGTGTTTCATGGTCGTCAAGTCATAGATCGTCGCTCAGAGGGCACGGAGATACTCGGGCCGTAAGATGCTCTTGTCGGAGGCGGAAATGATACGATCAATCATGGTGACCACCCGATCCTTTTCCTCAGGAAGTCTGGCCCGGACAGGCAGGTAATTGGAAGCGTGGTTGGCTGTAAAAAAACAGTTGGTGAAATCTGAATGGGAGATGATCAGGCTTAATTCTCTTAAATAGCCGAATTGATCGGGTTGCGGTAAGTGACCTTTTTGGTAATCCTCATACAGGGGGGTTCCGGGAACGAGCATCAGGGTAAGGGCCCCCACATAATCCGGATCGATGGCGCTAAGGACTTTTGCCGTTTCCAGGGCGTGTTCCGTACTCTTTTCAATGCCCCCCAATCCCAGGATAACCGTAACGGAAAGAAGCATCCCTGCCTGTTTGATTCTTCGGCCTGCCTCGATGGTTTGGGCAACGGTGACACCCTTCCTGATCTTTTCAAGCAGGGCGTCACTTCCCGTTTCCACGCCCAGATAAACCATGCCTAAGCCCATTTTTCGCAATTCCGTCAGTTCTTTGGCCGTCTTCCTTAAAACACTTTTGGCGTTTCCGTATGTGCTGATTCTTTCAACTCCCCGTATGTGGGTTTTGATCATCCGTACAATCTCGGTCAACCTCGCCTGAGGAACGATGAGGGCGTCCCCATCGCACAGAAAAACCCGTTGAACATTCCGGTAGCCGCCGGCTTCGAGGATATCCTCTCTGATCTCATCGATACTTTTGATCCGAAATTTCTTATCCTTGTATGTTTCGCAAAAAGTACACAGGTTGTGAGAACAGCCGACGGTCACCTGGAGCAAAAGGCTGTGTGCCTCGCTCGGCGGTCTTATAATCACTCCTTCGTATTTCATAAAGCAGCCCCGCAATAGCCCAAGAATCCCGTATGACCTCCCAGCAATTTATCTCACATCCGGGGAAAAGACAAGGTGGTAAAAAACCCCACCCCCCAGGCGGTTTTGAGCTTGACATGGCCATGAGGATTCTGTATAGGAAATCTACTTTTGTTTGTCGTTTTCTTTTCATTTTTATCTGAACATGGAACAAAATATTTTGCGAAAAAGGCCATAAAAATTATGCATGGCGTTTTTTACGAACCAGATCAAAAATGGACCTTCCCTTTTTACGGGGAGGTTTTTTTTTGCCGGAATCTTCAGAGTTTTTCTTTCCATTTCACGGGGACGGTATCTTGGTGTCAGAATCCTAACTAATCCTGAGGGTCTTCATCATGGCTAAAAAAAGAGTCGTTATGGACGCGGATCGTATTGACAGGTCCATCGCCCGTATTGCCTATGAAATTCTGGAGAAGAACAAGGGGGTCGAAGACCTGGCCTTGATCGGAATCAGAACACGGGGCGTTTCCCTCGCCCAGAGAATTCAGCAAAAAATCGCCCAGATCGAAGGGATAAACGTTCCCATGGGCATTCTCGATATAACGCTTTACCGGGACGATATCGGACGGAAGAAGGACAAACCTCGCCTGGAAAGAACCGACGTCCCCTTTTCGTTGGACAACAAAAAACTGGTTCTCATCGATGACGTGCTGTTTACGGGCCGGACCATCCGGGCAGCCATGGACGCCCTGATCGACTTCGGCAGACCGAAACGGATTCAACTGGCTGTGCTGATCGATCGGGGGCATCGTGAATTGCCCATCCGTGCGGATTTCATCGGGAAAGAATTTCCATCCTCCTTATGGGAAGCCGTTTCCGTTCATTTGAAGGAAAATGACCATAAAGACGAAGTCGTTATTGAAGAAAGCGAGAATTGAGAGAGAACGGAAAATCAGGACAGGGACGTCGGGGATAATGACATGAAATGGAGGAAAAAGGATATTCTGGGAATGAAGACGCTCTCAGTGGATGAAATCAATTTTATCCTCGACACCGCCGATTCATTCGTTGAGATATCCACACGGGACATAAAAAAGGTACCGACCTTGAGGGGCAAGACCATTATTCATTTCTTTGTTGAACCCAGCACACGTACGAGAACGTCCTTTGAAGTCGCCGGAAAAAGATTGAGTGCGGACACCATCAATATTGCGGCATCCTCCAGCAGCCTTCTTAAAGGCGAGACCCTCATGGACACGGCCAGGAATCTTGAAGCAATGAATCCCGATATCGTGGTGATCCGCCATAGCGCGGCCGGCGCACCGCATATGATTGCGAAGCTGATCAGGCAATCGATCATCAACGCCGGAGACGGCGCCCATGAGCATCCGACCCAGGCACTCCTGGACATGATGACGATACGTTCCAGGAAAGGCACCATTGCCGGTTTGAAAGTTGCTATCGTGGGAGATATTTCACACAGCCGTGTGGCGCGTTCCAACGTATTCGGGTTGACTAAATTTGGCGCGGATGTCCATCTTGCGGGACCCTCCACCATGCTCCCCCGATTCATGGAACATCTCGGGGTAACCATGCATACGGATATGTCCGAGGCAATCCGTGATGCCGATGTGATCATGATGCTCCGTATCCAGACAGAGAGAGAACAACTGAATATCTTTCCATCACTTCGTGAATATGCCTCACAATACGGCCTCAACCGGGAGCGCATCGCCCAGGCAAGTCCTGATGTCCTTGTCATGCATCCGGGTCCCCTGAATCGGGGCGTGGAAATATCTTCGGAAGTGGCGGACGGAGTCCACTCGGTTATTCTTGAACAGGTCACTTACGGCGTAGCCTTAAGGATGGCCCTCTTATACCTTCTCGCGGGAGGAACCCTGTGAAAACGCTTCTTACGGGAGCCCGAATCATTGATCCATCCCAGGATCTGGACGGAATCAGAGACTTACTCATTGATGAGGGCCGGATTGCGGAAATCGGACAGGACCTAAAACCCGGCGGGGCTGGAAATTCCAAGATGAACGTCCGTGTCATCGACCTGAAAGGCTTGATCGTGACACCGGGACTCATTGACATACATACACATTTCAGGGATCCGGGATTCGAATACAAGGAAACCGTGGAAACCGGTTCCGCCGCGGCGGCGGCTGGAGGCTTTACGGCGGTGGCCTGTATGGCCAACACCGATCCCTGTAACGACAATCGGGCGGTAACAAACTATATGATCCAAAAGGCGAAGGCCTGCGGATTGACGAGGCTGTATCCTGTTGGGGCCATTTCCATCGGATTGAAAGGCGAAAAAATGGCGGAATACGCGGATATGAAAGCGGCCGGGATTGTGGCCATATCAGATGACGGCAGACCTGTCATGAACAGCCGTTTCATGCGCATGGCGCTGGAATATGCACGGTCACTTGATCTGCCGGTCATTTCCCATGCTGAAGATACCGACCTTACGGCGGGAGGCCTGATGCATGAGGGGAAAGTATCCACTGAACTGGGTCTGCCGGGGATCCCTGCCATCGGAGAAGAAGTGATGATTGCCAGAGACATCCTCCTCTCCGCTTACACGGGAGCTGCCGTCCATATCGCCCACGTCAGTACCCGGGGGGCCGTGGCCCTGCTTCGGAACGCTAAGGCCGGAAACATCCGGGTTACAGCGGAAACGGCACCCCATTATTTCACTCTGTCGGACGAGTTGTTACGAGAGTTCGACACACGTTTGAAAGTCAATCCGCCGCTTCGTTCAGCCGACGATGTGCTGGCGATCAAGGAAGGACTTCGGGATGGGACCATCGACGCCATTGCCAGTGATCATGCCCCCCATGCCGACACCGAAAAGGCGCTGGAATTCGAATATGCCCTTTCAGGCATGATCGGACTGGAAACATCTTTGGCATTGTCGTTACGTTTGGTAAAAGAAGGATGCTTAACCCTTTCGCAACTTGTATCCAAAATGAGCACGAATCCGGCGAAAATCCTCGGACTCCCTTTAGGGACCCTGCGTCCTGGAGCCATCGCCGATATCACCGTCATCGATCCCGATCGTCACTGGAACGTCGATTCGCAGCAATTTCATTCTAAAAGCCGGAATTGCCCTTATGAAAACTGGCCGATGCAGGGAAAAGCGGTCATGACCTTTGTCGGGGGTGAAATAAAATATAACGGATCGTCCTTGGCAGACCATGATTGCTAAACACCACTTCAAAACACGAGGTATCGTCCTCAGGACTATTGATTATTCAGATGCCGACCGCATCGTCAGTTTTATTACCGAAGACATGGGAAAAATCACCGGCATGGCGAAAGGCGCGCGTAAGAGTCAAAAAAGATTCGCCAACGCCCTGGAACCTTTTACCTGTCTCTCCGTTCTCTTCTCCCGGAGAAAAGGGAGCAAAATGTCGCTGGTCGAAGAAACCGCCATCGTCGATCATCATTCAGGTATACGGGATGATCTTGAAAAGTCCCTGACTGCAGCGTATTTCATGGATTTGGCGAATCAATTCATCCTGGAAGGCAAACGACAACCTGCTCTGTTCCATCTATTGGATCATTTCCTCAATATTCTGGAAAAAGAAAAATATTCGGATGGCATGATCCGTTTTTTCGAGCTGCGTTTTTTACGTCTTGCAGGATATGAACCGATGCTTGACCGATGCTCTCTATGCAATCGCCCCATCCAGGGGAACCTGCCCTACTTTTTCAGCCCTTCGACAGGCAGCATCCGCTGTCGGGTCTGTTATGAACAACGGCCATTGAACGATTCTATGCCCGTATCGATGGGAACCATCAGGACGATGCTGTTGGGGAAAGACTCGGACCTGAACCTGATGAGCCGGATACTCATGACCGAACAGTGCGCCCGGGAATGCCGAGGGCTCCTTTCCTCTTTTATCAGGTATCTTCTGGGAAAAGAACTAAAATCCTTGCATGTGTTGAACGACGTGCGCAGGATGGGACTCTGATCGCCATCGACCTGTTTAAAACCATTTCATATTGACACCACAAAACCATCGTGCTAGGTACCGCCAGTCACATGATGTGCTCACAGAAGGCGTCCCGGCTAAATGGAACGGTTCCAAAGGAGGAGATTTTGACTTTTCAGGAATTGATATTCGCTCTGGAAAGGTATTGGGCGGATCAAGGCTGTATCATCCAGCAACCTTACGATCTTGAAGTAGGGGCAGGAACATTCAATCCAGCCACATTTCTCCGCGCACTCGGACCCGAGCCCTGGAATGTGGCCTATGTCGAACCTTCCCGACGGCCGACCGACGGGCGTTACGGAGAAAATCCCAACCGCCTGCAGCATTATTATCAGTATCAGGTGATCATGAAACCCTCACCCCTGAACATTCAGGAATTATATCTGAATTCCCTCCGTAGTTTTGGTATCGATCCCCTGGACCATGATATCCGGTTTGTTGAAGACGATTGGGAGTCCCCAACGGTCGGGGCCTGGGGGCTGGGTTGGGAAGTCTGGCTGGATGGAATGGAGATTACGCAATTCACCTATTTTCAGCAGGTGGGCGGCCACGACCTGAAGCCGGTCTGCGCTGAAATAACCTACGGCATCGAACGGATCGCCATGTATATCCAGAATATCGATAATGTCTATGATCTGCAGTGGAACGACCGGATCAGATACGGGGATGTTCATCACCAGAGCGAAGTCGAGTGGTCGGTTTATAACTTCGAGCAGGCTGACGCGGAAATGCTCAGACAACTGTTCGATATGTATGAAAAAGAAGGGATCCGCATGTCCGAAAACAATCTGGTCTTGCCAACCTATGATTGTTGCCTGAAATGTTCCCATACATTCAATCTACTCAACGCCCGGGGTGCAATCAGTGTGGCAGAGCGAACGAGTTATATCGGGCGCGTGCGCAATCTGGCCAGGCTGAGCGCCGCTCTCTACCTCACCCAGCGCGAACGTCTGGGATATCCGCTGCTAAAAAAATCATAATTTGTCTTTTGAAACATCAGGGAAAGGACGCAAGATATGGGCAAAGAACTCTTGCTTGAAATCGGTACCGAAGAAATTCCTGCGACTTTTTTAATGAAAGCCTTGGAGGATATGAAAACCATGGCGGAAGAGATGTTCAGGGAGAACCGCCTGCAACATGGAATAATTCGCACAGTGGGAACACCGCGCCGTTTGACGCTGACCGTATCGGATCTTGGTGAAAAACAGGATGACGTGATTGTTGAGAAGATGGGCCCTGCTAAGAAATTCGCTTTTGACGATCTGGGCAATCCCACCAAGGCGGCACTGGGTTTCGCCAAGGGTCAGGGGGTTGAATTTTCGCAAGTGGAAACGATAAAAACGGATAAGGGAGAGTACCTGTGTGTCCGGAAAAAATCAGATGGCGAGGCGACTATCGGCCTCCTGCCGACCCTGCTCATCAGGTTCATATCGACGATCCCTTTCAAAAAATCCATGCGCTGGTCCTCCTATGGCTTTCGCTTTGCCCGGCCCATCCACTGGATCCTGGCTTTGTACGGAGGTGAAGTTATCCCGTTTTCCATTGAAAATCTTCAAAGCGGCAGGATGTCCCATGGGCATCGCTTCATGAGTAATGTTTCTTTTCCCGTCGTCGATTATCAGGATTACCTGGAGAAAACAAAGCGACATTTCGTCATTGTCGATCCTCAGGAGAGAAAAAAGATCATTCTGGAAGAAATTCAACAGGCCGCCTCTTCCATTGGCGGCAATGTCCTGGCCGATCCGGAACTTCTGGATACCGTGACATTTCTCGTTGAATATCCCACGGCAATGTGCGGAAGTTACGCACCGGAATATCTCAGGCTGCCCAGGGAGGTACTCATCACATCCATGATGACGCATCAAAAATATTTCCCCGTCGTCGCATCAAACAACGATCTGCTTCCCAACTTCATCACGGTTAACAACACCGTCCCCCGTGATCCCGACGTGGTCCGAAAAGGCAACGAGAAGGTGATTCGGGCGCGACTATCCGACGCCGATTTCTTTTTCCAGGAAGATCAGAAAATCAAACTGGATCAACGGGTTGAAGACCTGAAACAGGTCATCTACCATACGAAACTGGGTAGTTCCTTTGAGAAGGTGGAGAGATTTCGAACCCTGGCCGCAGATATTGCCGATTACCTCGACCCCTCGATCAAACCAACCGTCGATCGAGCCGCTTACCTTGCCAAAGCCGATCTCGACACCCAGATGGTGGGAGAGTTTTCCGAACTGCAAGGCGTGATGGGCAGGGAATACGCCCTGCTGTCGGGAGAATCCCCGGAAGTGGCTAAAGCCATATACGAACATTATCTTCCCGTTTCCTCGGGAGGGACCTTGCCCGAAACGGAAGAGGGAAGCATCGTCAGCATTGCCGATAAGCTGGACACAATCGTTGGTTTTTTCGGCGTCAACCTGATCCCTTCCGGCGTGGCCGACCCTTACGCCCTGAGAAGGCAGGCCATCGGCATCATCAATATCATTCTCAATAAAAACTACAGACTTCCCGTCAACGGGCTTGTCGATTGGAGCCTGGCCATCCTTGAGAAAAAGCTCATAAAACCCGCCGAGGAGGTTAAACTTGAGGTGCTTGATTTTTTCCGGGGACGTTTTGAAAACCAGATGGCTGCTCAGGGATTTTCCTACGACGTGATCGATGCCGTTCTGGCTACGGGAGATTGGGACCTTTGCCGTTGTTACCATAAAATCAGAGCCATGGAAAGTTTTAAGGCCGATCCTGTTTTTTTATCCCTGGCAACAACCTTCAAACGTGTGGAAAATATCATCAAGAATTTCAGCGATGGCACCATTGACCCCGATCTGTTCGAAAGCGACGCGGAATCACTGCTTTACAGCACGTTTATCGGTATCCGGGGAAAGACCTCCGCCATGATCGAAGGGGACGACTATTTGACTTGTCTTAAAGAGTTTGCCGTATTGAAGGACAGCGTGGACAACTTCTTCGAATCCGTTCTGGTTATGGCCAAAGCAGAGAAAATCAGGTTCAATCGCCTCTCCCTGCTGGAGGCCATTTCGTCATTGTTTCAAGAAATTGCGGATTTTTCATATATTTCCACCGAAAATTAATGTTTTACAGCCAACAGGACGATCATACACACATATATGGATAATCAGGGAATAAAATATGGATTTCAATTTTCCCAGTAAACAAATCTCGGAACTGGAGGAAAAGCTTCAGATCCGTAAGGCCCTGCAGGACATTACCAACCGTATTCACGCCGCGCAAAACATCAAGCAGATTCTCGTCGATCTGAAGGAAGGCATCCTGAAACTCTTCGATGCCGAAACCATGACCATTTATGTCGTCGATCGTGATAAAAACGAGATCTTCTCCATGTTCTTAGCGGGAACAAAACTACAGGAGATTCGGATTCCAATCAGCAACCGAAGCATTGCCGGTTTTGTCGCCAACACCCAGAAGATTGTCAACATCCCTGATGCCTACGTCACAGAGGATCTGAAAAAAATAGACAGGCAACTGTCCTTCGATGGAAGCTGGGACAAGAAATCCGGATTCAAAACCAAACAAATCCTGGGAGTGCCCATCTTGCGCAACAACACCCTGATGGGTGTCATCCAGGTGCTGAACAAAAAAACAGGAAAGAAATTCACGGATGAAGAGGTTGGATTCGCCAAGGAAATCGCTGAAGTCCTGGCGGTTGCCTTTTATAACCAGGAACGTCTCGCCAAGAGGCGGCGAACCCGCTTTGACTACCTGATCAAATATGATCTGATCAAAGAAGAGGATCTCGACAGTGCCTGGGAAGAATCCAGGAAGGCCCAGGAAACCATGGAAAACTTCCTGATGAACAAGTACAGAATATCCAAGACCGATATCGGTAAATCATTCGAAGAGTTCTACCAATGCAAGTATATCCCCTATAACGAAAAAACCCCCATTCCGACTGATTTGTTGGCAAACCTGCGGAAGGATTATCTCCGTCGGGAACTATGGGTCCCCATCGGTAAGGTTGATCAAAAAATCCATGTCATCGTTGACGATCCGAACAACCTTCCCAAAAAGGACATGATCGAGGGCCTTCTTAAGAGCAAGGCTGTCAAATACGACGTCTCGATGGCCGAGGATATCATTAAGTATGTGAACCTTTTCTATCAGTCATCAAAGGAAGATTCTTCAATTATCGATATTCTGGGGCAGGCAGAGACTGAAGAACACTATGAAGAGGATGATGACGCCGACGTCATTACGGAATCCGACAGTGTTATCATGCAAATCGTCAATAAGGTCATCAATGACGCATGCAATCGAAGAAGTTCGGATATTCACATCGAACCGAATATTTCCAGAAAAAATGTTGAGGTCCGCTTTCGCGTGGATGGAGATTGCTCCCTGTACCAAACCCTCCCCTTCAATTACCGGGCGGCCATTGTTTCCCGCATCAAGATCATGTCCAACCTGGATATTACCGTAAAGAGGCAGCCCCAGGACGGTAAGATCAAATTTCGCAGGCAGAACGGCGAAGAAATCGAACTCCGTGTGGCAACCATCCCCACCCAGGGTGCGGTGGAGGACGTGGTCATGCGTATTCTCGCAAGAGGGGAAGTTATGACTCTGCGGGATATGGCCCTTTCCAAAAGAAATCACGCTGAACTGGTGAACATCCTTGTCAAGCCCTATGGAATGATCCTCGTAGTCGGTCCCACCGGTTCCGGAAAGACCACGATGCTTCATGCGGCATTGGGCCACATCAATACACCGGAGAAGAAGATCTGGACGGCGGAGGACCCTGTCGAAATAACCCAGTACGGTCTGCGCCAGGTACAGGTTCAGCCAAAAATCGGCTTTGACTTCGCCGCCGCCATGCGCTCCTTTCTGCGAGCCGATCCTGATGTCATCATGGTCGGCGAAATGCGCGATTTCGAAACAGCGAAGATCGGTATTGAAGCATCCCTCACGGGTCATTTGGTTTTCAGCACCCTGCACACGAACAGCGCCCCGGAGACGATCGTTCGCCTTTTGGATATGGGAATCGATCCATTGAACTTCGCCGACTCCCTGTTGGGTGTCCTTGCCCAGCGGCTGGTGCGAACCCTGTGCAAAAACTGCAAGGTGGCTTATCATCCCACCCTTGATGAATACAAGGAAATTGTGGAAATATACGGTGAAGCCCAGTTCAAGAAACTGAACATTCCCTATCGTGATAACCTTATGCTTTACAAACCGAAAGGATGCGATGCATGTGACAACTCGGGTTACAAGGGGCGGATGGCCATCCACGAACTGCTGTTGAACTCCAACCGCATCCGCCGCCACATTCAGAAGCGCGATACCGTTGAGGTCGTACGGGAAACGGGCATGGAAGAGGAGATGACCACTCTTCTTCAGGACGGAATCGAAAAGGCCCTTCAGGGAGTCACGGATATAAAACAGGTCAGACGTGTTTGCATCAAGTGAGATACGACGGCCACCTCAAATCGGTTGTTTCAGCTTGTCCCTCCATTTCCCCACCCAAACCAGCGCTTCCAGGGGGGTCAGGTTAGCGATATCCAGCGATTGCAATTCTTCGATCAACAGTTCGCGTTCATCCGCAAACAAAGACAGCTGACCGACCGGGGGGCCTGCGGTTTTTTCCCTGGCAAATCGGGGTTTTCCGGTCACATCCAGTTCAGCCGTTTCCAGATTGTTCAGTATTTCGCCGGCGCGATCTATCACCGCATCATCGACACCGGCAATGCGCGCCACCTGAATCCCATAACTGCGGTTGGTGCCGCCCTCAATAATTTTTCGCAGGAAGATGATGCGGTTCCCCCATTCCTTGACGGCGATGTTGTAATTCCGTACCCCTCTCCTCGTTACCGAGAGCTCTGTCAACTGGTGATAATGGGTGGCAAACATGGTTCGTACACCGCTGCCCTTAAAGTCATGCAGATACTCCGCCACTGCCCAGGCAATGCTCAATCCGTCAAAGGTGCTGGTACCACGTCCGACTTCATCGAGAATGACCAGACTTTTGCCGGTCATATTTCTGAGAATATTGGACATTTCGGTCATTTCAACCATGAAGGTGCTCTGCCCGCGGGAAAGATTGTCCGCAGCGCCGATCCGGGCAAATATTTTATCCACCACCCCGATGTGTGCCTCCACGGCGGGAACGAAACTGCCTATCTGAGCCATCAGGATAATCAGGGCAATCTGTCGGATATACGTTGATTTTCCGGCCATGTTCGGACCCGTGATGATCAGCAGGCGGTTATCCTCCAAATCGAGCACCAGATCATTCGGTACAAATCCTTCCGGAAGGGGCATGCGCTCGATGACGGGGTGTCGTCCATCCCGGATTCGGATCAGATCGCCGTCATCGACGACGGGACAGCAGTAATTGTAGCGTTCGGCCACTTCCGCCAGGGACGTCAGGGCATCCAGTTCGGCAATTCGTGAGGCCGATTGCTGCAGGCGCCGAATCTCTGTGGCAATCCTTTCACGAACCTGGACGAAAAGGGTGTACTCCCGTTCCCTCCGTGATTCTTCAGCGTTCAACACCTCGTATTCGTACTTTTTCAGCTCCTCATTGATGTAACGTTCCGCATTGACCAGAGTCTGTTTACGTATGTAGTCGGGGGGAACCAAATCGGAATTGGCCCTTGTAATTTCGATGTAATAGCCAAAGACACTGTTGAAACCAACTTTGAGCGAGTTGATGCCCGTCCGTTTCCTTTCCTTTTCCTCAAGGGCGGCGATCCACTGTTTGGCGTTCTTCGATAGAGAAAGATAACGATCCAACTCCTCGTCGTAACCCTCCTTTATGATGCCTCCCTCACGCAGGGTCAATGGGGGGTCATCATGAATGGATTTTTGGAGCAGATCGCAGAGGTCGGCCATTTCGTCCAGTTCATCGTAAATTTCATGAATCAATGGGGTATCCATCGAAGCAATCAAGGACTTTACTTCGGGGATCACCTTCAGAGAATGCTTTAGGCCGATCAGATCCCGCGCATTGGCGATGCCCATCACAACACGGCTGCCCAATCTCTCCAGATCGTAGATCCGGCCAAGAACTTTCCTCAAATTCTGTCGCAACAGATGTTCTTCTTTTAATTGATGTACCGCCAGCAGTCTCTCTTTGATCAGCTCAGGGCTGATAAGGGGGTAATTCAGCCACCAGCGGAGCTTTCGTCCCCCCATGGAGGTCATGGTTTCATCAATGACATGAAACAAGGACCCCCTGGCGGTATTTTCGGCCATGGTTGAAAAGATCTCCAGGTTTCGTCTGGCCGCCTCATCAATCAAAAGATAGACGTCGGAGTGATACCATTCGATTTTGCTCAGATGGCTGATCTGACCTTTCTGTGTTTCTTTGATATAGCGCAAAGCGGCGCCGGCGGCACCCAGTACGGCAGGTTTATCCGCAATATTCAGTCTTTGTACAAGTCCCGCTTCGAACTGTTCCCTCAGGAGATCTGCTGCCCCCGACGTATCGAAATACGTTTCGGGAAACTCGTTGCAGCGGTATGAATGCATTTCTCCCAGCGCTTCCGCCAATCGGTTTTTTTCCGGCATATTTTCAGCCAAGAGCAGTTCGCGAAATCTGAAAGTTGTCAATGTGGAGAGAAAGCTCTCCCAGTCACCAGACGCACCGACCCGGAATTCACCCGTCGACAAATCGACAAAGGCGGTTCCGTAACACTGGTCTGCCCAGTATGCCGAGGCAAGAAAATTATTCTCTTTGGGATTCAAATTGCTGTCGTCAACGACCAGTCCCGGCGTGACGATTCTGACCACATCCCGCTTGACGACCCCCTTGGCAAGTTTCGGATCCTCCATCTGCTCACAGATAGCCACTTTGTACCCCTTGTTGATCAGTTTGGAAATGTACGAGGACGCCGCATGGTAGGGGAATCCGCACAGGGGGATAGCGTCTTCCTTCCCCTTGTTCCGGGAAGTCAGCGTTAAATCAAGCTCGCGGGATGCTGTCTGAGCGTCTTCAAAAAACATTTCATAGAAATCGCCCATACGGAAAAGCAGGATTGCATCCTGATGTTGTGACTTGATATCAAGGTACTGTTTCATGGCGGGTGTCAAAACAACGGGTTCCGTCATTCCCAACGTCCCTTTTCTTTTTCCTCCAGGTCGACGACCCCTGTAAAACGGGGTGGTTTCGGAGGAGGATTCTCTTTGATGAGCCGATTCAGAAGAGCGCTGCTAAGGGTGATCAGGATCGAACCGGATACGGCCGTCCAGAAACCGTTGACCTGAAAACCGCTGATTACATGAGAAACCAGCATGAGGAGCATGGCATTGATGACAAAAATAAAAATTCCAAAGGTCATCAGATTGACGGGAAGTGTTAAGAGGATCAAGAGGGGACGAACAACCGTGTTGAGAATGCCCAGAAGGGCCGCGGCGATCAAAGCCGTCAGGAAGCTGTCAATCTGAATGCCATCAAGAATGTAGGATACGAATATGATCGATGCCGTCAAGATGATCCATTTAATGAGCAATTTCAAGAAACAATGTCTCCCTGGCGAAAATAACGTTCTGATTCATCGAGAAGGAGAGACAGGAACGGCCCTGCCTCTCCTTCTTGATTCCGTGGGCCGGTCTTATTCCGCTTTGAAGTATTCTTTTCCCGCGCCGCAGAGGGGGCATATCCAGCTTGCGGGAAGGTCTTCAAATTCTACTCCCGGGGCGACTCCCTTGTCGGGGTCACCCTTTGCAGGATCATAAATATAACCGCACACCGTACAGACATATTTTTGCATCTTCACTCCTCCTGTTCGTATATTGTTTTTTATCGGTCCAGCAAATTCTGTATCTTTTCTCCCAACGCATCGCCGCGTTCGTAGCACTCCCTGAAGATCGCTTCGGTCGGAGCATTCTTTGCCCGCAAGGGTTCACCCGTCAACTCAATTCCCATCTCTTTCATCTGGGCATCGACATGTACGGCGCCTTCGCCGCTCCATCCGTAGGAACCGAAAGCGAATCCCATCAGATTCTTTGGTTTCAAACCCTTCATGTAGGTCAGAATATCCGCCATCTGAGGCAACATATTATTATTCAGCGTCGAGGAGCCGATGACGACTGCCGCCGAATCGAGCAGTTCGTACATCACCTCGCTCCGGTGATGGACATCCATGCACATGGTTTTCACGTGAATACCCCGAAAGGCAAGTCCCTCCGCGATGCTCCGGGCCATTTTCTCCGTATTCTGCCACATGGAACCATAGACGATCACGGCCTTGTCCGAGGGCTTCTGTTCGGACCAGTCAATGTACTTCTGGATAATTCCCTGGGGATTCCGTTTCCAGACCGGTCCGTGGTCGGGAGCAACGATCCTGATTTCGAGACCGGAACTCGTGATGCGCTTAATGAGTTTAGCCACCATGGGAGCGAAAGGGAGCAAAATATTCGCGAAATATGTCGAGGCTTCGTATTCGAGAATTGATTCGGGAATATCCCCATCGAACCTCTCGGAGGACGCATAATGCATTCCGAATCCGTCCTGGGAAAACAAAAGCTTGTCATCCTCAAGGTAGGAAAACATGCTGTCCGGCCAGTGTACCATCCGCGTTTCCATGCAGGTAAGATTCATGTTTCCAAGTGAAATGGAATCCTCGTCCTTAACGGGAATGACTTCCTGGGGAAGCGTAAAGAGTTCCTGCAAGACCTTTGCGCCCATGGGTGAAGCGTAGACGGCTTCCGGCTTGAGTTCTCTGATCAGATCAGGCAGACAACCCGTGTGATCCATCTCCGCATGGTTGGAGACGATGATTTCAATTTCCTTCGGATCGATGACGGATCTGATGCGGGACATCATTTCATCTTTGAAGGGCGCCCTCACCGTATCGATCAGGGCCGCTTTTTCGGACACGATCAAATAGGCGTTATAGGTGGTTCCCCTTTTGGTTTGATAACCGTGGAAATCACGGATATTCCAGTCAACAGCCCCTACCCAGTAAACATTATTACTGATTTTGACAGCGCTATACATGATAAATTCGCAACCTCCTTCTTCGAGAATTGATCCATTCTTACGTTTACGTCATGTCTTGGGACATTAACAAAGTTTTCCAGGGTTCGTCAACAAATCATCTCCATTTTCAGCCTCCTGTCCGTGGGGAAGCGCAAACACTCGAAACATCGAAATTTACCGGTTGCACAGATAAAAAATTATGACTAAAATAAAGATTCTTTGAGATCGGTGTGACCGATTCCTTGCCAAGGCCCTTGATCGGGAAAACCACTAAAAACAGACCTGTGCGATAAATTTTCAAAGGGGAGGTACATTATGGGACAACCGGAAAGAGAGAAAAGAAAAGAAAAGGTCATCGAGACATTGAATAAGGCCCGTTCGATGGAGTTACATGCGATCCATCAGTACATGAATCAGCATTACAACCTGGATAATGCCGATTACGGCGAATTGGCCCTGAAAGTCAAGCTGATCGCCATCGATGAAATGCGTCACGCCGAAATGTTTGCCGAACGGATCAAAGAATTGGGTGGCGAACCCACGACGGAAAGTGCCGCAGAAACAGTGAAAGCCCAGGAAGTGGATGTCGTGTTCTCTTTCGACGCCAAGTTGGAAGACGATACGGTCGATGAATACAACCAGTTCCTGAAGGTCTGTCGTGATAACGGGGACAGCGTCAGCGCAAAGCTTTTCGAAACCATAATTGACGAAGAACAGACGCACTTCAATTACTTCGACAATGTCTCCGGCCACATCAAAACCCTCGGTGCCGTCTATCTGGCCCAGATGGCCGGCACGCCGGGAGACACAGGCACACCGGCCCGCGGCTTCGTTTCTGCGGAGGGCTGAGTGGTAAAATTCCAGAGAAGGGCATGCCGCTGCTTTCGTTGAAACGGCAATCGGGTTGGCGTTTTGTTCGGTGCCCGTCCAGGCAGAACCGCTTTGATGGCTTTGCACGCCGCGCCTATTGGTGATTCCGGTCAATACCCGTATCCAGGGAGCGTTTCAAAAGCCTGGATAAAGATCCGAGTCGTTCCCCGTTGTGAGACAAGGGTCCCCATGGATCGGCTTGTGCGAAGCTTTCGCCCTGCCCTACGAATCAACGGGAGGAGAATATCCGCCTTCGATGTAAAGAAGCATTCTTCACTCCGGAAGGCCGGACATGGTGAGGGGACCTTGCGAAATATCCGTTTGAGATTTCAGCGCATCCTCAATGCGAAGCCAGATTTTTTCCTTTCCCTCCCCTGTCCGTGCCGAACAGAGGAAAAGATTCTCAGCGGGCAAGGCATCCAGAGACTGACGGATGTGTTTCAGTCTTACATTCCGTTGATTCCGCGACAATTTATCAATCTTCGATAACACGAGGATTACCGGGCGCCCATACAAACCCAACCAGTCAATGAGCATGCGCTCGTCATCACTTATATCCCGCCGGATATCGGCCACCAGAATCACCAGCCGCAGATTCCCCCGCTCCCGGAAATAGGTCTCGACCATGGAACGCCAGGAAACCCGGAGAGACTGGGGCACCTTTGCGTATCCGTAACCCGGCAGATCGGCAAAAGAAATTGTTCCGTTGATCACAAAAAACTGGATCAATCGGGTCCGTCCCGGACTTGTACTGGCCTTGGCCAGTCGACGATAACCAGCGAGCGTATTGATGAGGGTGGATTTACCGGAGTTTGACCGTCCCGCAAAAGCCACTTCAGGCAAGGTTTCCGGCGTGTAATGGTCTGTTGTTTCAGCGCTTTTAATAAATTCAGCGGACGTTATCCTCATCGGACCAGCCCCTAATCTCTTTCGAAGGAAATTTCGTACTTTTCGAGCTTTCGTTCCAGTGTCGGTCTTGAAATTCCGAGAATCTCACAGATCTCCCCCTTATTCTTATGGGTGTTTTCTGCCAAAACCTTCCTGATGTAAACCTCTTCCACCTGATCCAGGGTCATCGGTTTTTCCGTTTTGGGAAAATCTTCAACGATCGGGGGTTGAGACGGAACTTCACCGGAAGCATGTTCAATAAGATCGGGAAAATCGGCTTTGACGAGGATCTGGCCCTTGGCCACCACCACCGCGCGAACCAGCAGGTTTTCCAGTTCCCGGATATTGCCGGGCCAGGAATACTGCATGAACAAATCCATCATTTCCGGGGAGACTCCCATGACCTTTTTGTGAAGGTCACGGTTGATCTTTACTATCAGGTAATCAACAAGCGGTGGAATGTCCTCCCTTCTTTCCCTGAGCGGTGGAATGGTAATTGCCACGATGTTCAGCCTATAGAAGAGATCGTCCCTGAATCTTCCCTCCTTGACCATTATTTTGAAATCCTTGTTCGTCGCGGCAATGATTCGCGCATTCACCTTGACCCGATCCTTCCCTCCAACCCGCTCAAATTCCATTTCCTGCAGGACCCGAAGCAGCTTGGCCTGGAGATTCAGGGACATTTCACTGATTTCATCGAGAAAAACCGTTCCATAACGGGCCAATTCAAATTTGCCCAATTTCCGGCTTATCGCTCCCGTAAAGGATCCCTTTTCATGCCCGAACAGCTCGGACTCCAGAAGCGTTTCCACAATTGCCGAACAGTTGATCGCAATGTAGGGTTCGTCAGGCGAGGTATTGTGGTGAATGACCTTGGCGATCAGTTCCTTTCCCGTTCCGCTCTCTCCCTGAATCAGAACCGTTGTCCGGCTCTGGGAAACCACCCCGATTGTTTTGAATATCTCCCGCATCTCCCGGCCTGTACCGATGATGTCCCCGACTTTGAAGCTGCGTGACGGTTCCATGAGCAAGCCATCGATCTTCTTCTCCATTTCCTGGGTTTTGAGAGCCTTCTTTATCGCCATATCCAGTTCGTCGATATGAATCGGTTTGTGAATGTAATCGAAAGCCCCTCCCTTCATGGCATTGATCGTCGATTCCATGTCATGGTGCGCCGTAATCATGATGACTTTGACATTTTCATTTTCCTCCCGCAGGTCTTCGAGAACCGTGAAGCCTGTTATATCGGGGAGACGGATGTCCAGAATGACGACATCCGGGTTCGTTTCGATAAACTTGTTTAATCCGTCCGTCCCCGTGTTGGCCGTATAAACCGTATAACCCTCCTCGGTTAAATACATCTCGAGGGTCTCACAGATGGACAGGTCATCGTCTATCACCAGAACTTTTATCATAACTTTTTGGCTCCCCTGATCCTCAATTGAAAGAGAATTTATTCTTTCAAGGTTCCATGAATGGGAATATGCCGCCTCTTACGGTTGCTTCAGAATATAAGGCACAGGAAATCAATAATGCTCGCTGACAGGCAGGGAGATTCGAACTTCCGTACCTCTCCCCTTTTCACTGGCCACATCGATTGTGCCGCCATGGAGTTCGATGATTTTTTTTACCTGTGTCAGGCCAAGCCCGGTCCCATACTGTTTCTTGGTGAAGAAAGGATTGAACAGATGGATCATGTCCTCCTCCGCGATACCGGAACCATTGTCGCTGATTTCAATCAAGGCCTCAGGATTCTCACGATTTAGCTGGCGAACGGTAATGGACAAAACCCCTCCCTTTTCCATGGCATCGACGGCATTCCGGTACAGGTTGATCAGGGCCTGTTCCACCATGGCCGTATCAATGAACAGGAGCGGGAAGTCCTCATCATAACTCGTCTTCACCCGAATCTCCTTGTCCTTTATATGACGCTCGCAAAGATGAAGGGATCTTTCCAGAACCCTCTGCAGATCGGCCATTTCCTTTTTCGGTGCCAGGGGTTTCGCGTATATGAGTACATCATTCACCAGACTTTCCAGATGCTCCACCTCCCGCTGGGCGATCCTGAACCGCTTGAGATCATTTCCCTCGGGATTCATGCGCTTCTCGAGAATCTGAAGACTCATCTTGATCGACGAAAGGGGGTTCCGAACTTCATGGGCAATCCCTGCTGAAAGTTGGCCTACCGCGGCCAGCTTTTGGCTTTCATAGAATTTCTTTTCGAGATTTTTGAATTCCGTAATATCGCGCTGCACGAAAAGGTAGCGGTCTGTCCCCTTCACGCGGGTCGGCGTAATCAACAAATTTCTTTTGGTCCCGTCTTTGGCTCGGGCCTCGATCTCATAGGGATTGAACACCCCCTGCTTCAGCCCCATCCAATTTTCCATGGTCACTTCCCTGTGTTCCGGAGCGACGAATTCCATAAAATGTTTTCCCTTGAACCGAGGAGACACGAGGTGGGCGCCGCGTTTTAAATCGCCACTCACATAATTAATCATACCGTCCGCATCCAGTTCATAAAGACGGTCCGGTGAACTGTCGATGATGGACTGAAGGTATGCGTAAAGCGATTCGACCTCTTCCCGAAGACGGATATTTGCATCCAGCTCTTCCTGGAGATTGTTGGCATAGGCCTTGATCTTTTTGGACATGGCGATTTCTTTGGATATGTCCTGGAGCGTTTCAATCGCCTCGATCATCTCACCTTTTTCATCGTAAATGGGAGCGGCCAGAAAGTACAGGTGCCTGGGCTTGCCGCCCAGGTTCTCAAAATAATCCCGGGATTCATAGGCGCCTTCGATCTTTTCCGACTTCCTGGCTTTTTTTTCGCCATAATACCGTTCCATCCCTTCGAGATCTTGGTCGATGATCAAATCCGCGACAAGGGGTCTGCTGTCCGCATAAAACGGCAGATAATGTCTGTTTGTGCCGATCATATCCCGGGCTTCATACCCGGTCAGTTCCGTGCAGGCCCTGTTCCAGAGAATCACCTCGTGATTTTTGTTTATAACGAATGTGGGAATGGGAAATCCTTCGATGATCCCTTCGATTGTTTTCTTTTCCCTCAACAGCTTCTCCTGCCACTCGCTGCGTTCGGTGATCCGCTTCAGTTCCTCTCTGAGTTGCAGTTTTTTTCTGCTTTCATAAGTCAAATAGGAACCGGCGAGGAGGATGACAACGATCAACCCGCCCGTTCCCATCATCGTATTGACGAAGGCCCGCCTGATGACGGACGTGATTGCTCTGTACCGGGTGCTGACGGCAAGAAACCAAACGCCCCGGGTGAAGTCCACCGGTGCGTAAGCCACAACATGTTTCTCCCCTCTCGCGTCTTCATCGGACAGGACAAATTCGCCATACCCTGCCCGCTCCTTCAAAATTTTCTCCTTCAAAGAAAATTTTCCCTGTATATAGCCCTTCTCGAGGATACTGACATCCATACCCGTTTTTTTATTTCCGGGATGGACAAGGAGGGTGCCGTTGTGGTCAATCATCCAGGTATCATGCAAAATACGCGTATCACCCTTGATGAAATAATCGTTCACCAGGGTTTCCAGGGGCAGAGCGGCCAAAACGACGCCGGTAAATCGAAAGTCGTCGTTATATTTGGGTACACCGATGATTATGGCTTTGCTTATCCCTTTTTTCCCCTTGTCGTCAACCAGCTCGAGCATGATTAAATCGCTGATATAGGGTTTCCCCGTCCGTTCAATTTCTTCAAAGTAACGAATATATTGTAACCCGTGTCCGAAACGGCCCGTCACCATTCCTTCGGGATAGACGATGAGAACATCCCCTTTTTCATCCAGTCTGGCAATGAACTTTACCTTCCCTTCCAGATCATTAAAGATGACCCGGATGCTTTTGGCCGTATCATCGGGGCGTACTTTTTTGACTGAGGGAAGCCTCGATAAAATGACCAGGCGTCTCTCTATATCCCTGAGAAGTTCTTCAATCCGCCCGGCCTTTTCCTTGGCAATGGCCATCTGTTGCCGCCCGGACTGCTCAACCATGCCTTCTTCTATCTTGTGTTGAATCGTAATGGCCAAGAGGAGAATCAGACAGATGATCACGACGGTGGCAACCCAGATGGAAGCAACCATGCGGAAACCGAGCTCTTTTTTGTCGTGTCGTTCAATCATCCCTTACGCGGCCCGATACCGTCCCGGTTGTTGACCAAAAAAAGACCCCCTTCCTTTCATGTCAAGAAAGAGGGTCCATGACCTGCGATTCCCCGTGGACATCAAGAAGACTCGCTCCGATGCCTCGCACCTCATCTTTTATGACTCGTCCTGATTTTTCTTTTCTCTATAATCTTTAAGGGCGATCACCACATAGACCCCAACCGCGCATCCCAAGGAAATAAGCAACTTCGTCAAACCGCTCTCGATCTGAAAAATCCTTTCACAGATCAGCCAGACCACAAGATAGGTAACCCCGGTCAGAATTTCCTGCATCGCCACGACCTCAATGGACAGTTTTCAGAATCGATAATCACCATGCCAACAGAAACGCATACATTGGACAGGCCTCGACCGCAAGAAGCGTACTTTTTTCTTCTTTGTCATACTACTTGGTCAAATTCAAAGTTGTCAACGACAATGTTTATGCCGTCTCCGCATAATCAATCCCCCGGAATGGATGGGATCATTCGGTCCAATCAAAACGGAGGAGCCGTTGAACATTGTTGGGATCGGGTGATCCGACTACCTTTCCTTTTTTACTTTTCGTTCAATTTTTGCGTCTCGTTTAATGGATCATTAAAAATACGGTCACCTTCGTGTACGCAGGTTTTGAGTGCTGCAAAATGAACAAATAATGATTGCCGAGACTTATAAACAATATACCTCTTATAGTGGGCCATGGCACATCGATTGCAAAGACATCCGACGAATCGGCATTTTCCCCTTCATCAATGCTCGAATTTGTGTTAATGAGGGGCGAGAAACTACATAGTTTACTTTTTTAGAAAGGAGAAAGGGAAATGTTAAGGAAAGTTTGGAAAGGGTTGTTCACTCTATTCACGTCAGCATCAGCGTTGTTGGTTGCGTCGCCGGTGGTTTTCGCAGCTGAGGCTCTCCCCACGGGTGAGTCGTATGTGAAGGTTCTGTTCGCGGTTGGCGCCATGGTGGGCGCGGGCCTGGCAATTGGTCTGGGCGCCATCGGCGCCGGCGCCGGTATCGGTAGCGCGGCGAATGGGGCCTGTCAGGCGGTGGGACGAAACCCGGGCGTACAGGGCAAAATTATGACCGTCATGCTGGTCGGTATGGCCATGGCCGAATCCGTTGCAATTTACGCTTTGGTTGTCTCCCTCGTTTTGCTGTATGCAAACCCCTATAAGGTTCTGTTCGTTGGATAATAATAATAACACTTCAATTCTAACTAAAGACAGTTAGGGGGAAAAGGGAATGTCAGATACCAAAAAAGATAAGCAGTTTTTCACAGTAGCGAGAGTCTTCTTCCTGCTTATCGTAATCCCCTTGTCACTGATGGCCATTCTTATTGCCAACGGCATTTTTAAATTAGGGGTTACAGTAAAGGAAAAGGCGGTTACGGCCCTGGACCCGAAATCCCAGGAAGGAATCAAGATACTTGCTACGAATGTGGCAGATGAGGTTGCCGGGTTTCTCATGGAAAGAAAGAAGGATCTTCTTGTTGCGACGATTCTTCCCCAGAGCGAGCAGTCTTACAAACAATTTGTAAATGAAAATAAAAAAGATGTCTGGACCAAGGTGGACGGAAAAATCGTAAAAGTTTCCGCGCTGATGTACCCGGAGTTGTCGCTCATCGACAAAAACGGGATGGAACGGATCAAAATCCTCAACGGAGAGATCACGGAGAAGGACAAGCTGGCCAATGTTGCCAATCCGGCCAACACAACGTTTAAAAACGAAGATTACTTTACCAAGGCCAAGTCTCTGAATAAAGGAGAGGTCTATGTCTCATCCGTCACGGGCCTGTACGTTAGCCAGGCGGAATTTGACAAGGGAAAACGCTTTGACGGCGTGGTTCGTTTCGCAACCCCCGTTTTTGATCAGAACGGTTTTGCCGGTGTGTTGGAATTTGCGTTAAGCGCGAAACATCTCGCAGAATTTACGGACCACATTATACCCACTCAGGCCGAGAGGGTTTACGAATCGGATACCGAAACGGGCAATTATGCCTATATGGTGGACAACCGGGGCTTCGTCATTTCCCATCCCAGCGATTATCATATCGTGGGGCAAGGTGAGGACGGAACCATGGTCCCGCCTCTTGAGGAAAAAACCGCAGCCGCTTTAACAGGCGAGGGCAAGGAAGTCCTGAATCTCAATCTGCTTGGCTTCATGGACCCCAATCTGCCCGAGGTCGCGGCTGAGGCGGCACGGGGCCAGTCCGGCATGAAGATTTACAATTTCGGCGGGCGAACGAAGTTTGTCGCCTACGCGCCGATCAAGTTCATCACGAAGGATTACCCCCAGCCGGGTGGTTTCGGCTGGATCGGTATGGGCATCGATGTGGACGCCTACAATGCCGTGGCATTGAAAGCGGCCCAGGCCATCGAAAAGGAAGCCCAATCCTGGACCTCGACAATCATTATAATCATGATCGTGTCCATGGTTCTGTTGTTCTTCATTCTTTATCTGCTGTCGCGGGGCATCACCCGTTCCATAGCGTCGGAAGTGCCTTCAGGGTCGCAGGGACCGGGCCATTATTACAGTGATGAGGATGACGACTAAGAGAGGGTCTTTTGAACCCAGATGATTTCGCAAGCCGGGAACGCAAGTTCCCGGCTTTTATTTGAATCGGCCATTGCCCTTCTTAACCGTCACAAAAAACGATTTGGCTGAAGATTCTATGTCGAAGCGAACCTCGGTTCTCCCTTGATACCCGCCAGGACTTCCCTGGCAGAATCTTCTTGTTCGTCTGTTCCTGAAATCCCCATCCATACGGCACCCTCGGCGCCACACACGCCTCCGGCGGCAATCAATTCCGCCCTCGCCCCCGTGAGCATCGCAATGGCTTCTATCTCCGTCACAACTTCCCCCTGGACGGGGAGCAGTCGCAGACCACCTGTGCCTGGAGCATTCAGGCGGGCAGCCATGCCATTCAAGTCGACGATGACACGCTTCTCCAGTCCGACGGGCAAGATCAGGCGCACACGTCTTCCCACAACGGCCTGCAGTGCCGTTAGAATCGTGCCCCCTCTTGGATCTCCTACCAGGATGCCGGCCTGCCTGCGCACAAGGTCAACCGCATTGGCCCCCTTGAGAATGATATCCCCTTCCGTCAAATCATCAACCACATCGAAGATGGTCTTCCCGGCCAGCCATCTTCCCTTGTGGATCACGACATCACCCGGAAATGGATTCTCCTGGGCTGATCGACCAGAGTCATTCATCTTCTCGTACGGCGGCAACGTGATTCCGCGGAAGAACCGCTGACGCGAAAAGCCCTCCCCATTCCCACATACCGACAGCAACTCTTCCGCCACGTATCCATTGGTCGTTCCGGCGATAACAGCGACCGTACGGGACTGCAACGCCGTTCTTATCGCCGGGTGTACGGTCAGAGCCTTTGCAATCAGTCGCTTTCCCGCAGCGGGGGTCACTACAGCTTGTATCATCTCATTTCTCCTATCGGCCCAACAGGGAAAAACAGCCGAAGCGCAACGATGGGCTGTGTTGGTTGTTCATGGGCGTTGATTTTTCCAAGGCAAGCCTGTTCTTGTTAATTCCTGCACATACAGAGCGATGCCAAGAATGGATGATACAGGGGCGTGCAGGAATTTACTACTACCTTTTTCGGCAGCCGGATCCATGATGACGTTGAGCCTCTTTATCCCCGGGATTGTCTTGACCGTGAAATTTCCCTTGAGAGCGGGGTTCGCCGGTGCTATAACGGCGCCATAATTTACGGACAAACAACCTTGGAAAGATGTTACCTGAATTCGATTCCATTAAAATGACCGCATCGGATCTCCCCTCTCCCTAACGCGTTTGCGCCATTAACGATGCCGGTCGGGAGGCTTGTCTGTCCCGAAACGGGAAGAAGATGTCCGCGCTCCGTGGAATACAACCGCGGACGCAAAGCGAGGTCAATCGAAGGAGAAGAATATGGAAAACTTGAACGGATACGCTGCAGAGGTCCTCAAGAAACTGGAAACCCGGGTACCCTGGGAAAAACAATTTCTTCAGTCAGTAAAAGAGCTTTTTTACACCATCTCACCCGTCCTGGATCAGGAACCGAAATACCAGGCGGAACGAATACTGGAAAGAATAACCGTGCCCGACCGGGCCATCAGCTTCAAGGTGGAATGGCTCGATGACAAAAACGAAGTGCGGGTGCATAACGGGTACCGCGTCCAGTTCAATAACGCCCTGGGCCCCTACAAGGGAGGGCTCAGATTTCACCCGTCCGTCGATCTGGACTCGATGAAGTTTCTCTCGTTTGAGCAGATGTTCAAGAATGCCCTGACGGGGCTGCCCTTGGGAGGGGGGAAAGGCGGGGCCGATCTTCCCGCGATGGGGTTGTCCCCGCGTGAAATGATGCGTTTCTGTCAGAGCTATATGCTGAAACTGCACGAATACATCGGGCCGGATATCGATGTTCCTGCAGGCGACATTGGTGTCGGGAAAAGAGAGATCGGTTACCTCTTTGGCCAATACAAAAGTCTCACCCATGCGTTTAACGGGGTCATCACCGGGAAAACCGTGGGATGGGGAGGCTCCAGACTTCGCCCGGAAGCCACGGGATTCGGCATCGTGTATTTCACTGAGAAGATGCTGAACACCAAAAACGACAGCATCAAAGGAAAAACCGTAGCCGTTTCCGGGTTTGGCCAGGTCGCCTGGGGGGTGGTGCGGAAGGTCATCGACCTCGGCGGTAAAGTCGTGACCCTGTCCGGTCCCGACGGCTTTGTCCATGACCCCGACGGGCTCGATTACGAAAAGAATGAATTCATGCTCGAAATGAGAAACAGCGGAAGGGATGAGGTCCGGCAGTACACGGAACGGTTCAAAGCGAAATTTGCGAAAGGGAAACGCCCCTGGTCCGTGCCCTGCGACATCGCCATACCCTGCGCCATTCAGAACGAACTCGATGAATCGGACGCGGCGGCGTTAATAAAAAACAAGTGCCGGTGCGTTGTGGAAGGCGCCAACATGCCTTCCACCCTCGAAGCGATAAACGTGTTTCGAAACGCCAAAATCCTCTTCGCCCCCGGCAAGGCCGCTAACGCGGGAGGCGTGGCCGTCTCCGGGCTGGAAATGTCCCAGAATCGTCTGGGAATCTACTGGCCGGCGGAAAAAATCGACGAAACCCTTCAGCAAATCATGTCGGACATTCATGAGAACTGTTTGAAGGCGGCCGACATGTACAACCACAGGGGTGACTATGTGGCCGGCGCGAATATCGCCGGGTTCGTGAACGTCGCGAACGCCATGATCGATCAGGGGGTCGTTTGATTTTCACTGCCTGCAAATCATATGGCCGGCCAACTTTGGAAGTGATGGATCGAGAGGGTGGAGACCGGGCAATTACTTGATTGACAACAGAACTTTTTTGTACTATGCAACGTTCCACCGAAACATACTCCCCAGTAGCTCAGTCGGTAGAGCAGATGGCTGTTAACCATCGGGTCCGTGGTTCGAGTCCGCGCTGGGGAGCCAGAATTCAATTCGCTGAACTTCAGCGGTTCTTGCTTAACGCGAGTCCCCGCAGGGTCATCCCTCCGGGGTCTCGTCGTTTCTGGCGTGCCCACGCCGACTTACGCCCGCTTGCACATTTCCTCTACTGGCGCATCCTGGTCCCCGTCCAGGCAAAGGGGAGCGTCATTCCCCCTTGGCTCTACGTTGCTGATGTGACAGAACATCTGGGGTTCAAGCCACTTCCGCTCGGAAAGTGGGGTTCCTGAAATCAGTCTCGATCAAGCCACGGATTTTGTTTGCCTTTCTCGTGCGAACGATATAGCATACGCTATTATATTCGGGTAAGGGTCGTGGTCTGCCATCGAGTCGAGAGGTGCAGCAAATGGACACAGAGGGTCAAAGTTTTTCGGCGTTGGTAAAAGAGATGCGGCGTCAGCTATGCGACCGTAAACCGATGGGAAAACGGTTTGTCCAAGCCTTCCAAGCTCGCAAAAGCCCAGCTAAAAGCCTTCTGCAAAAGGATGATCGAACGCGGCAAGTTGACGCTGTCTGCCCACATGATTGATTTTGCAGACCTGGACTCGGATCTGGATCAGGGTTAGCCATGAACAATTTCGGCGAAAAAGTAAGCTTCATCTGGTCGGTTGCCGACCTTTTGCGCGGTCCCTACCGCCCCAACCAGTACAAGGACGTCATGCTCCCCCTGACCGTTCTGCGTCGCCTCGACTGCGTCCTTTCGCCCACCAAGGACAAGGTCCTCGAACGGCAGAAACAACTCGCGGGCGGCAAGGTCAAAAACGTCGATCCGATTCTCTGCCTCGTCACGGGCGTGCCTTTCTACAACACCAGCCGCTTCACCTTTGAAAAGCTGAAAGGCGACCCGAACAACATCGCTGCAAATCTGACCAACTATATCAAGGGTTTTTCCACGCGTGCTCGTGAGATCATCGAGCATTTTGGCTTCGAGGAACAGATCGCCAAACTTGACAAAGCAGACCGACTTTATCTCGTAGTATCCAGGTTTTGCGACATTGATCTGCACCCGCAGACCGTCTCAAATATCGAGATGGGGTACATCTTCGAGGAGCTGATCAGAAGATTCAACGAGGCCTCCAACGAAGAGGCCGGAGACCACTTCACCCCCCGCGAGGTTATTCGCCTGATGGTGAACCTCCTTTTTATGCCTGACGGTGACATCCTGACCACTAAAGGAATTATTAAGACCTTATACGATCCCGCCTGCGGTACGGGCGGCATGCTATCGGTAGCCGAGGACTACGTGCGTGAGCTCAATCCCGACGCCCGCCTGGAGGTCTTCGGACAGGATTACAACGCCCAGGCCTACGCCATCTGCGGCTCCGATATGATGATCAAGGGGCAGGACATCGAGCACATCGCCTTCGGCGACAGTTTCACCGACGACCGTTTCCCGGATAAGAAGTTCGATTACATGCTGGCCAATCCGCCCTTCGGCGTTGAGTGGAAACCGGAAGCCGACTTCATCAAGCGCGAACACGAAGAACAGGGTTTCGGAGGACGCTTCGGCGCCGGGTTGCCCCGCATCAATGACGGCTCACTTCTCTTTCTCCAGCACATGATCAGCAAGATGAAGAGTCCCAGGGAGGGAGGCACCCGTCTTGCCATCGTTTTCAACGGGTCGCCGCTGTTCACCGGAGCGGCCGGGTCGGGAGAGAGCGAGATTCGCCGCTGGATTATCGAGAACGATTGGCTGGAGGCGATAGTCGCCCTGCCGGACCAACTCTTCTATAACACCGGCATCTACACCTACCTCTGGATCGTCACCAACCGCAAGGAGCCGGGGCGCCGGGGTAAAATTCAACTGGTGGACGGCACCACCTTCTTCAAAAAGATGCGCAAATCTCTCGGCAACAAGCGCAACGAGGTCTGCGACGATCACCGCGACGAGATCACCAGGCTTTATGGAAACCTGAAAAATTCGGTTCATGTCCGCATCTTCGACAACGCCGACTTCGGATACCAACGCATCACCGTAGAGCGTCCCCTGCGGCTCAACTTCGCGCTGGACGAAACTCGACTCGCCTGCCTCAGGGAGACCAAAGCCTTCGCCAACCTCGCCTCCAGTAAAAAGCGCAAGGATAGCAAAGCCGCACAGGCCGAAATCGAAGCCGGCCGTGAACTTCAGAAAGCTATCCTGTCCGCCCTGAAACCGGTGGCTGCTGAAGGCGTAGTCCAAAACCGCGAACAATTTGCGGAGATGATGAAGAAAGCGTTCAAAAAATCAGACTTAAAGATCCCGGCTGCGCTCTTCAAGGCACTGCTCATGGCCCTTTCCGAGCGGGACGAATCCGCAGAGATCTGCACCGACACCGAGGGCAACCCCGAACCCGATCCGGAGCTGCGCGACTACGAGAACGTGCCGCTCAAGGAGGAGATCGACGCGTACATGAAGCGTGAGGTTCTGCCGCACGTACCCGACGCCTGGGTGGACGAAACCAGGACCAAGATCGGTTACGAGATCAACTTCAACCGGTATTTTTACAAGTATCAGCCCCCCAGACCGCTCGAAGTGATCGAGGCCGACCTCAAGAAAATCGAGAAGGAAATCTTTGAAATGCTGCATGAGGAGTGAGGAGTGATGAATGAAAAACCGGGAATTATTGAGCGAACGAAGCTGTTTGCCATTCGCATTATCCGGCTTTTTTCGTCATTGCCCAGGACGACTGAGGCGCAGGTAATTGGCAAGCAGATCCTGCGCTCCGGCACTTCTGTGGGTGCGCATGTCAGGGAAGGAAAGCGCAGCCGCTCGGATGCCGAGATGATCAGTAAGATCGAGGGCGCATTACAAGAACTGGAGGAAACCATTTACTGGCTTGAACTCCTCGTGGATTCCGGAATCGTCAAAACCGAAGTGCTTGCCGAACTCATGAAGGAAGCCGATGAACTGACGGCCATCCTCGTAACCAGTGTCAAGACCCTCAAATCGCGGAGGCCGAAATGACTCATCATTCATCATTCCGCACTCATCATTCCAAAGAGGTGATGGAATGAGCGAGAAACTACCCATCTCCGGTGAGTCCCAAATTATCATCTATCAGGCCGAATCCGGCGCGACCCGCCTTGAGGTGCGGTTGCAGGATGAAACCGTCTGGTTGACCCAAAACCTGATGGCGGAGCTGTATCAATCCACCAAGCAGAACATAAGCCTTCACATACAAAATATTTATGAAGAAGGCGAACTCGACCCGGACTCAACTGTCAAGAAATACTTGACAGTTCGATCAGAGGGCTCGCGGACGGTCAGGCGGGCGCTCGATTATTACAACCTGGACATGATTATTGCGGTGGGTTATCGGGTCAAGTCCGGTGTTGCCACCCGGTTCCGCCAGTGGGCCACGGCCCGCCTGCGCGAATACATCGTCAAAGGGTTCACGCTCGATGACGAGCGGCTGAAGGGCGGCAACGGGCTGGTGGACTATTTCGATGAACTGCTTGCCCGTATCCGGGAGATTCGCGCCAGTGAAGCAAGGGTTTACCAACGCATCCGGGAGATCTTCGCTCTGGCCCGCGACTACCGCGAGGGCGAGGAGGAAACACAGCGGTTTTTCGCCACCATGCAGAACAAGATGCACCATGCCGCCACCGGCATGACGGCGGCGGAGATTGTCCGGCGACGAGCGGACTCGGGCCAGGCCAACATGGGCCTGACCTCGTGGAGGGGTGGCCGGGTGCTGAAACGAGACGTGGGCACGGCCAAGAATTATCTCGACGCTCGGGAAATCGACACGCTCAACCGCATCACGGTGATGTTCCTGGACCAGGCCGAATTCCGGGCCCGGCGGCGGCAGGACATCGACATGTGCGATTGGGAATCCTTCCTCGACAAATTCCTGCGCGATACCGAGCTGCCGGTGCTCTCCGGACCGGGCATGGTCAGCCATGACGAGGCCCTCAAATGGGCGGAGGGGCAATACGATAGTTTTGCCGAGCGGAGACGGCTGGCGGCGGAAGCCGAGGCGGAGAGTCGCTATGTGGAGGATTTGAGAACGTCCGCTAAGATGCTGGAGACGGGGCGCAAAAAACCGCCTGCGAAGAAAAAGAAGTCCCTTAAAAGCCAAAAAAAGGATGAAAGAAAAGGGCCTGGCAAAGGGGGCAAATCATGAGCCGGCCGGCAACTCAACGCAAGCGAGCGACCTACCCGGCGTACAAACAGTCGGGCGTGGAGTGGCTGGGAAAAGTGCCGAAACATTGGGAGTTAATGAAAATCAAATTTCATTCTCATTTGTATAATGGGTATGCCTTCGACAGCAATAGCTATGTGCCTACGGGCATTCCAATAATAAGGATTGGCGATGTTGGAAAACCAATTGATTGGGAAAATGTGAAACGGGTATCAGACGATATGCTCCCTAAGCCGAACTGGCCGTGATGCTCGCCGCCGCCGAAGAGGAGGTGCGCCGCGCCATCCTTCGCTACAAGAGCCTCGGCTCCCTTGACCTTCCCCCCAGAAACTGATCCATTTCCCAATAGAGTCCTTCCTGATAATAGAGAAAGTAGAAAGGGAGGAACATTAGATGAAAGGAAAGCGATTTACACCGGAGCAAATCATTAAG
>Ga0172382_10000759_pt1 | contig 59804 bp, 58 predicted proteins | sample Leawel138RmetaG_FD_122245 | JGI IMG/M metagenome (GOLD analysis project Ga0172382, IMG submission 122245) | Leachate microbial communities from a municipal landfill in Southern Ontario, Canada - Leachate well 138R metaG | ecosystem: Engineered > Solid waste > Landfill > Unclassified | place...
AACAACTCTGAATATCGATGACGATTTGCTGGAAAGGAGGGACCGGACTGGAGTCTCTTCTCGATAGCGGGCGAGTGGTTTGTCATCCCTTCATTGTCGGCGAACTGGCTTGCGGCAACCTGAAGAACCGGTCGGCCATCTTGTCCCTGCTGCGGGAACTGCCGATGGCGGTCCGTGCCGAGGACGCGGAACTCCTGCCATTTATCGACAATCATCGGTTGATGGGTAAGGGCCTGGGCTATGTCGATATGCATCTGCTCATGTCCGCCCTGCTGAGCAAAATCCCCCCGTGAACTCTCGATCGCCGACTGCGCGAAACCATGGCAGGCTTCGGGCAAGTGCATTGAGAAGGAATTCTTTTCTACAGTCAGGAAATAGAGCGTTGCGCCCGAGGCGACGGGCGACTGCGGTCAGGATCCGGATGGCCCCTCATCGTCAGGGTCTGCCTTCCCTTTCCGGTCGCACATGAGTTCGCTGCGCTCGTCGTGATAAAAGCTGCACTGCGCCTCCATCGCCTTGCGCAAGGCGGCCCGCGCGCGATGGAGTCGGACCTTGACGGTTTCCAGGCTCAGGCCGAGGATTTCGGCGATCTCCCGATTGGCCAGTTCCTCGAATTCGCTCAGCAGCAGCACCGTGCGGTAATTCTCGGGCAAGCCGTCCACCAGGCCGCGAATGCAGTCGTTCATCTCCCGGCGGATATATTCCCGGTCCGTCCTGGGCGAGCCGACATCGGGCAGGTCGTCGAGCGCATCCGCATCGGCGAGCAGTTGCTCGGCCTCTCTGCACCCGGCCAGGGCCGCGGCCCGGTGATCCCGCGCGGTGTTGGTGGCGATGCGGTAAATCCAGGTGGCGATGGAAGACTCCCGCCGAAACCCTGCGAGACCCCGGCTGACCTTCAGGAAAACGATCTGCGTCAGATCGGGGGCATCGGCCTCCCCGACCAGGTTGCGCAGGTAACGCCGGATCTTCGGCTGAAATTCCCGATAAATGGTGGCGAATTCGTCCACTTTCGTCTCCTGTCCGGAAGGGTTTGCAGGGCGGCGGGAACAGCTCCCGGACTGGTCGGCCGGGCATTTCCGGGAGCTGCCCGTCTCTCATCTATGCGGCGACAATGGTCAGCGGCGCGCCTTGGGCGAGGGTGTCCGCGACCGGGCAGCGCCGGCGCAGCTCCTGAACAAAGCGCTGCCGCTCGCTCTCGGACAGGTCGGCGTCAAGGGTCAGGTCGACCTCGATACCGGCGACGCCCGGCCGCCCCTCCGTCGATTTGCCGCCCAGAACGTCCAGATCCAAAGAACCGGCGATCTTGATATCCATGCCATTCAAGACCATTTTCTGTTGTTTGGCAATAATCCTCGCCGTGGTCGCAATGCAGCCCGCCAGCGCTGCGAAGAGGTGATCCATTGGGGTGGCGCCGGCATCGGCGCCACCGGCAACAAGAGGCTGATCGACAACCAGCGTCCGCTCCCCCGCCCTGACGGCCACGCCGAACCGGCCATCCGCCTTCGCTTCGACACTGTACCTTCTGATTTTGGCCATGCGCCTTCTCTCCTCACTTGGGCGGTGTAGGTTCCAGCAGGGCGGCAACTTTCTCGGCCACGGTGCGGGCGTGGGTGCGAATCTCATCCGGTGGCATCTCGTCGATGCCGAAGCGTGTCCGATCGAAATCATAGAGCCGGTCGGCGATGACGAGTTCCGGCGTCAGCCCCTCGATCACGCCGCCCATCATGCGCGACGAACAGTTGACGCAACACCCCTCCAAAGCGATCAGACGCTTCGCGTTGCGCACCAGGCTGCGCTGGCCGGACTCCTTGGTGAAGGCGCCGCCCAGGCAAATCCGGACCGTTTTCTCCGGAATCAGCGAGTGGCAGAGGAGGTTTGCCGCCTGCCTCGCCACTTCGCCCCGCAGGCATGCGCCTTCGCAACACAGCACGGCGACAGACTTCGACTTCTGCCGCCCCGCATAGCCGTCGCACAGAGCGCAGTTGTTCTTTGTCTTCTCGATACGCGCCACCTCATAACCGTCGTCCTTTCCCGCTCCGCGCCAGCTTTTGCAGCAATCGGGCATTTTCATGATGTTCCTCCGTCTGGGGGATAATTGCTTTCTGCTGGCTTAGACAGGGAGGAAAGGAAAAAGGATACGCTCGGGGAAGGATAATTTTTACCCAGGAAGGAATCCCACCATCTTTCTACGAGCGATGGGATCTTATTTTTCTTCTTTATACCCGCACCCTGAAGAGGTATCATCGGCAGGATTCTCCACGTTTGAGCTTTTACAGATTTCCCCCCTTTTCACTGGTATCCTTACCGCCATGGACCCACAAACGCTGCGCCATCTCCTCTCCGCCATCCAGAGCGGCGACCTCTCCGTCGAGGACGGACTGGCCCGTCTGCGCGATCTGCCGTTCGAGGATGTCGGGGTGGCGCTCATCGACAACCATCGGGAGCTGCGCCAGGGGGCGCCGGAGGTGATCCTCGGCGAGGGGAAGAGCGCCGGACAGGTGCTGACCATCGTCGAGAAGATGGCCGAGGGGGGGAGCAACATCCTCGTCACCCGTCTTTCCCGGGACAAGGCCGAACCGCTGGCCGCCCGCTTTCCGCAGGGGGCGTACGAGGCCGACGGGCGCACCTTCACCCTGGTGCAGACGCCGATCGCGCTGCGTGGCCGGGGTAAGATCGTCGTCGTCTGCGCCGGCACCTCCGACATCCCGGTGGTGCGCGAGGCGACGGTGACCGCGCGCCTGCTCGGCAATGAGGTGGAGGAAGTGGTGGACGTCGGCGTCGCCGGCCTGCACCGCCTGCTGTCCCGGATGGAGAAATTGCGCGAGGCGACGGTGCTGATCGTCGTGGCGGGGATGGAAGGAGCGCTGCCGTCGGTGATCGGCGGCATGGTCGGGGTTCCGATCATCGCCGTCCCGACCTCCGTCGGCTACGGCGCCGCCTTCGGCGGTGTCGCCGCTCTGCTCGGCATGCTCAACTCCTGCGCCAGCGGCGTCACCGTGGTCAATATCGACAACGGCTTCGGCGCCGCCTTCGCCGCCAGTCGCATCAACCGAAAAGGATAAACAGAAGGGACTGCAATCAACCGCAGTGGCGCAAAGACGCAAAGACAGGCACAAGCGCTTTCTTTGCGCCTTTGCGTCTTTGCGGTGACGCATTTAACGAATGTGAATCGGTATGAAAATTCTCTATCTTGACACCTTCGCCGGCATCTCCGGCGACATGTCCCTCGGCCTGCTGGTCGATCTCGGCCTGCCACTGGAAGAGCTGGAAACCGAACTGCGCAAACTGCCGGTGGCCGGCTGGCGGCTGGAAGAGCGGCGGGAGAAGCGCCTGGGAATCGAGGGAACGCGGCTGGAGGTGCACTGCGACGAGGAGCATCATCACCGCACCTGGGCCGACATCGACCGGCTGCTGGCGGCAAGCGCTCTGAGCGCCGAGCCGCGGGACATGGCGCGGCGCATCTTTCGCCGTTTGGGTGAAGCCGAGGCGAAGGTGCACGGGATGGCGCTGGAGAAGGTGCATTTCCACGAAGTCGGCGCCGTCGATTCGATCGTCGATATCGTCGGCGCCGCCATCGGCATTCACCGGCTCGGCATCGAAAAAATTATCTGCGCTCCCCTGCCCCTCTCCCACGGGATGGTCCAAACCGCGCATGGGCATTTTCCGCTGCCGGCGCCGGCCACCGCCGAACTGCTGCGCGGATTGCCGGTCATCGACGCCAGCAGCGACAAGGAGTTGGTCACCCCGACCGGCGCCGCCATTGTCGCCGAAGTCGCCGCCTTCGGACCCCTTCCCGCCATGAAGCTGCTGCGCACCGGCTACGGCGTCGGCGGCTGGCGGCTGACCGACCGGCCGAACCTGCTGCGCGGCCTGCTCGGGGAAACCGGCGAAAAGGTTGAACTGGAGCGCGAGGTCGTGACGGTTCTGGAAACGCATCTCGACGATTCCACCCCGGAGATCCTCGGCCACCTGCAGGAGCGCCTTCTCGCCGCCGGGGCGCTGGACGCCGCCTTCTCCCCCTTGCAAATGAAAAAGAACCGTCCCGGCGTGCGGCTGACGGTGGTCGCCGAAGCGGAGCGGGAGGAGGAACTCGCGCGCCTGATCCTGCGCGAGAGCAGTGCCATCGGCGTCCGCCACTCCTCCTGCCAGCGACTCAAACTGCGCCGGGAATCCAGCACTGTGCGGACGGAACTCGGCGAAGCGCAGGTCAAGCTGATCTACGAGGGAGAGAAGCTGCTGCGCGTCACCCCCGAATACGACAGCTGCCGCGCCCTGGCCGATGCCGCCGGCAAGTCGCTGCCCGAAGTCATGCGGCTGATCGAACGGGCGGCGGACGTGTTCTTTAAAATGCGGGAACCCCATTCAAGATAAAGCTAAGCTTGAATTTTGCCCTCCTCACCTTTTTCCGAAACTGAGCCTCATGCGCATCTTGATCCTCTTCCTCGCCACCAACGGTGGTCTCGGCCTGGCCCGCATCGTTCCGGGCACCTTTGGCACGCTGGCCGGAATCCCCGCCTTTTTCCTGCTGGCGGGGCTGCCGCCGTATGCTTTTCTCGGCATCTGGCTGTCGCTCCTCGTCCTCGCCTGCTGGACGGCCGGAGAAGCGGGAAAAATTTACGGGGTGGTCGACGATGGGCGCATCGTCATCGACGAACTGGTCGGCTATCTGGTCACTGTCGCCTTTCTCCCGTTTTCCTGGCCGGCCGCCCTCCTCGGATTCGTTCTTTTCCGCATCTTTGATATCCTGAAACCTTTCCCCGCCTCCTGGTTCGACCAGCGGATGAAGAACGGCATCGGCGTCGTCCTCGACGATGTGGCCGCCGGCATTTATGGGGCGTTGGCCCTGCGGCTGATCCTGCACTTCAGCGAAATCGGAACAGCGGGATAGGGTCGTTTCCTCTTGCAACGGAGTTGACATGGAAATCGGCGTGCTGACGATCGGCAGCGAACTGCTGAACGGCGAGATCGCGGATACCAACACCTGGCGCATCGCCAATGTCCTTGCTGCGCACGGCTTCGACTTGCGCGAATCGCTGACAGTGGCCGATAGCGAACGCGATATCGCCGAAGCGCTCATCGCCCTCGGCAGCCGGCGCGAGGTGGTCATCGTCACCGGCGGCCTCGGCCCGACCGACGACGATCTGACGGCGCGGGCGGCGGCGCAGGCTTTTGGCCGCCGGCTGGTGCTGCACGAAACTGCGCTGCGCCAGGTGCAGGATTTTTTTCGCCGCGCCGGGCGGGAGATGCACCCGCGCAACGAGAAACAGGCGCTGCTGCCGCAAAAGGCGATCGTTCTGCCCAATCCGGTCGGCAGCGCGCCGGGCTTTCTGTTGCAGGCAAACGCCCGCAGCCTGTTCTTTCTGCCCGGCGTCCCGGAGGAAATGCTGGCGATGCTCGGCGCATCGGTGCTTCCACAGCTCGAAGAGCGGGCCGGCGGGAGCAGTCCCCGCTGCGAGCGCGTCTTCAAAACCTTCGATCTGCCGGAACCGGAAGTGGAGGAGCGATTGGCGGCGGCCGGCCTTCCGTCCACCGTGCAGGTTGCCTTCGGTGTTGAATTCCCTTTCGTGTACAGCAAGTTTCGGGCGGAAGGCGGCGACGCCGAGAAAATTCTCGATTTGGCCGAAGTAAAGGTGCGGCGGGCTTTGGGCTCGCACCTTGTGGCCATCGGCGCAGAAACCCTGGCCGGCAACGTAGCCAACCTGCTCACCGGCGCCGGCCTGACCCTGGCTTTGGCCGAATCGTGCACCGGCGGTCTCATCGCCGCCCAGCTCACCGATATACCCGGCGCCTCCGCCTTTCTCGAACGCGGCGCGGTCACCTACGCCAACAGCGCCAAAACCGCCTGGCTGGGCGTTTCGACGGCGATTCTCGAAGGCGAGGGCGCGGTCAGCGAGGCCTGCGCCCGCGCCATGGCCCGCGGGATTCGTCAGGCAGCCGGCAGCGATCTCGGCCTGGCGGTCACCGGCATTGCCGGCCCGAGCGGTGGCACCGCGCAGAAACCGGTGGGCACCGTCTTTCTCGCCCTGAGCGCCGCCGATGCCGAACACGTGCAAAGGTACCGTTTCGGCGGCGACCGGGGACAAATCCGACAGATGGCCGCCTGCATGGGCCTGGACTGGCTGCGCCGCTACCTGGCAACGAAGTTGGAAAACGAGGCGATTGACGGTTGAATGGACGTTTCGTCCGGGAGCTGGCGATGACGCCGGTCAGAGCTTTCCTTGCCATTCCCCTTTCGGCAGAGTTGCTACGCACAACGCAACAACTCTGCCGCGAGTTGTCCAACCGACTCCCCCGGGTGCGCTGGGTGCGCCCGGAGGCCATGCATCTGACCTTGCGCTTTTTCGGCGACGTTCCGGAAGAATTCCTTGAAAAAATAGGGGAAGTTATGCTATCGGTAGGGCGTTTGCACACGCCCTTCCAGGTGGCTGTCGCCGGTATCGACGCATTTCCTTCCATAACCCGGCCACGGGTTATTTGGCTGGGGTTTCCGGAGGGGGAAATCCTGATGCATCTTTATTCCACCCTGGCACACGACCTGGAACAGGCCGGTATTGCCGGCGACGCACGGGCCTTCGCCCCGCACCTGACCCTGGGCCGCTGCCGGGAAAAGATTCCCGGAGCGGGCGCGGTTCTCGAAGCTTATCGAAAAACGGCCTGCGGCGTCCTGGATGTGGACCGAATCGTATTGTATGAAAGCCGGCTGCAACCGACGGGCGCCGTGCACCTGCCCCGCAAGACGGTGCTGCTCGGACAGCCAACCGGCGCACCTTAGCCGCTATTCAAATTGGAGACAGTCATGACCGAGAACAACCGCGCCCGCGCCATCGACCTGGCCTTGGGACAGATCGAAAAGCAGTTCGGCAAGGGAAGCATCATGCGCCTGGGTGAAGATACCGTTTTGCCCGGGGTCCAGGCGATCTCCACCGGCTCTCTGGCGCTCGATCTGGCGTTGGGGGTGGGCGGCGTGCCACGCGGCCGGATCATCGAAATCTACGGTCCGGAGTCCTCCGGCAAGACCACTCTGGCCCTGCATATCGCCTCCGAGGCGCAGAAAAAGGGGGGAATCGTCGCCTTCATCGATGCCGAGCACGCCCTCGACATCGGATACGCGCGCAAACTGGGGGTCAGAACCGACGATCTGCTCGTCTCCCAGCCCGACACCGGCGAGCAAGCCTTGGAAATTACCGAAGTCCTGGTGCGCAGCGGCGCCATCGACGTGCTGGTGGTCGACTCCGTGGCGGCCTTGGTGCCGCGGGCGGAGATCGAGGGGGAGATGGGCGATTCGCACATGGGGCTGCAGGCCCGGTTGATGTCGCAGGCGTTGCGCAAACTGACCGGCACCATCAGCAAATCGAACTGCTGCGTCATATTCATCAACCAAATCCGGATGAAAATCGGCGTGATGTTCGGCAACCCGGAAACCACCACCGGCGGCAACGCCCTAAAGTTCTACGCCTCGGTGCGCATGGATATCCGCAAGGTCGCCGCCCTGAAACAGGGTCAGGACATGATTGGCAGCCGCACCCGGGTCAAGGTGGTGAAGAACAAAGTGGCGCCGCCGTTCAAGGAGGCGGAATTCGACATCATGTACGGCACCGGCATCAGCCGCGAGGGGGACCTGGTCGATCTCGGCGCCGACAGCGGCATCGTGGAGAAGAGCGGCGCCTGGTACTCCTTTGCCGGCGAGCGCATCGGTCAGGGCCGGGAGAATGTTAAACAGTTCCTCGTCGAACATCCGGAGACCGCCCGCGCCATCGAAGAAAAGCTCCTCGCCCATTTCGCTCTGGCCCCGCCAGTTGCTGCCAAGGCATAAAGGATGGAACTGAAGGAAATCCTCGCCGTCGCCCTGAAGGCCAAAGCGTCCGACATTCACCTGAAGGTCGGACTGCCGCCGATCTATCGCATCGATGGCAGCTTGCGGCCGCTGCCGAAAGCGCCCCGCCTCAGTCCGGACGAGACGGAAAAAATAGCTTTCGACCTCATGACCGACAAGCAGCGCGCCCGCTTCGATGAAGTCCATGAAGCGGATTTGGCGTACGGCGTGCCCGGCCTTGGCCGTTTTCGCGTCAACGTCTTTTCGCAACGCGGCACGGTCACCATGGTCTTCCGGGTCATTCCCTACGAGATCAAGGGCGTGGATGAACTGCTGCTGCCGCCGGTAATCAAGAAAATCGCCGCCGAAGAGCGCGGCCTGGTGCTGGTGACCGGCGCCACCGGCTCCGGCAAATCGACGACTTTGGCGGCAATCATTGACTACATCAACAGTACCCGCGCGGTGCATATCGTCACCGTCGAAGATCCGATTGAGTACCTGCATCGCGACAAGAAGGGGATCATCAACCAGCGGGAAATCGGCTCCGATACCGAACGCTACTCGTCCGCGCTGAAGAGCGCGCTGCGCCAGGATCCCGATGTCATCCTGGTCGGCGAGATGCGCGACGAGGAGACGATCGAAACCGCCCTGCACGCCGCCGAAACCGGCCACCTGGTCCTTTCCACCCTGCACACCATCGACGCCCCGGAGACGATCAACCGCATTATCGGCGCCTTCCCGCCGCATCATCAACGCCAGGTGCGCGCCCAGCTGTCCAGCGTGCTGCGCGCCGTCGTCTCGCAGCGCCTGGTGCCGAAGTCCGATGGCAAGGGACGAGTGCCCGCCGTCGAGGTGCTCATTTCCACCGCCCGCACCCGCGAACTGATCGACGACAAGGAAAAGACCAAACAGCTGCGCGATACGATCCAGCAGGGATATGTCTCCTACGGCATGCAGACCTTCGATCAGTCGCTGATGACGCTGCTCAAGCGCAACTTGATCACCCTGGATGAAGCGCTGCGCCAATGCTCCAATCCGGACGACTTCAAGCTCAAGGTTTCGGGGATCTCCTCCGGCTCCGATCTTTCCTGGGATGACTTCGACCAGGAGGGAGAGGACGCCGGGAATCAGTGAGCAATGATCCGTTCGCCGCCGCCCTGCGTCTGCTGGCGGTGCGCGAACGCAGCAGCAGCGAACTGGCCGCACGGCTGCGGCGCAAAGGCTGCGACGAGGAGCGGATCACGGAAGCGATCGAGCGCTGCCGCGATCTGGGGTACCTCGACGATGCGCGCTTTGCCCGCCAGCGCACGAGCATGCTGCGCCGGCAGGGGCGCGCAGTGGGCCGGCGCTTGTTGACCGATCTGCTGGCGCACGGAGTGCCCGAAGAGATGGCGCGCGCGGCCATGGCGGATGCCGACGCCGAGCAATCGGAAAAAGAAATTCTCGCCGCCCTGCTGCGGCAGCGTTTTCCCGCCTTCGATTTTGCCTCTGCCGACGACCGGCAGCGGCGGCGGGTGGTTGATTTTTTTCGGCGACGCGGCTTTCCTCTGCCGCTGATTCTCGCTATCCTGAACGGAAGAGAGGAAGATTAACGCATCATGCTCACCGGTAACCAGATCCGCAGCCGCTTTCTGAAGTTTTTCGAGGAGCGGGGACATGTGGCGGTCGCGTCATCGCCGCTGATCCCGCACAACGACCCCACCCTGCTCTTTACCAATGCGGGGATGAACCAGTTCAAGGATGTTTTTCTCGGCCGGGAGAGACGCGACTATGTGCGCGCCACCTCGTCGCAGAAATGCGTCCGCGCCGGCGGCAAGCACAACGATCTGGAAAATGTCGGCCGCACCGCCCGGCATCACACCTTCTTCGAAATGCTGGGAAACTTCTCCTTCGGCGATTATTTCAAGAAAGAAGCCATCGCCTTCGCCTGGGAATTCCTCACCAAGGATCTGGGCCTCGACCGGAACCGCCTGTACGTCTCGGTCTTCACCGACGACGACGAGGCCGCTGACATCTGGCATGAGCAAGAAGGCGTGCCGCGCGAGCGAATCTTCCGCTTCGGCGAAAAAGACAACTTCTGGTCGATGGGAGATACCGGCCCCTGCGGTCCCTGCAGCGAAATTTTCTGGGATAATGGCCCCGAAGTCGGCTGCGGCGCGCCCGAGTGCACCGTCGGCTGCGACTGCGATCGCTACATGGAAATCTGGAACAACGTCTTCATGCAGTTTGACCGCAGCGCCGACGGCGTCCTGACGCCGCTGCCGAAACCTTCCGTCGATACCGGCATGGGCCTGGAGCGGATTACGACGGTCATGCAGGGGGTGACCTCCAATTACGATACCGACCTGCTGCAAGGCATCATTCGCCAGGTGGAGAGGCTCTCGGGCAAACGCTACCGGCAGCAGGAAAAGGACGATGTCTCGATGCGGGTCATCGCCGACCATGCCCGGGCGGTCACCTTTCTCATCGCCGACGGAGTGCTGCCGAGCAACGAAGGGCGGGGCTACGTGCTGCGCCGCATCATGCGTCGCGCCGCCCGGCACGCGAAAATGCTCGGCTTCGAGGGGCCGGTGCTCTATCAGACGGTGGATGCGGTCAAGGACATCCTTGGCGGCGCCTTCCCCGAACTGCGGGAGCGGGAAAGTTTCATCCGCAAAGTGGTCCGCGCCGAGGAGGAACGGTTCGCCGAAACCCTCGACCGCGGCTTGGCCATTCTCAACGAGGAGGTGGCCAAACTGCGGGAAAAGGGGGAAAAGGTCATTCCCGGCGACGTCGTCTTCCGACTTTACGACACCTACGGCTTCCCCACCGATTTGACCGCCGACATCGTTCGCGCCGACGGCTACACCCTTGACGAGGCCGGGTTCGAAAGCTGCATGGAGCGCCAGCGCCGGCAGGCCCGGGAAAACTGGAAAGGCTCCGGCGAAGAGGCGGTCGGCGGCGCCTATCAGCGGCTGCGCGAAGATGGTCTGCAATGCGCCTTTACCGGTTACCACGCTCTTGCCGACCACGCCGGCATTCTGGCTATTTTGAAAGAAGGCGAGCCGGTGACCGAAGCGGGCGTCGGCCAACGCGTGGAGATCATCTCCTCGGTTACCCCCTTCTACGGCGAATCCGGGGGCCAGACCGGCGACCGCGGCGAAATCCGCACCGCCGGCGCCCTGGTGCGCATCGACGACGCCCGGCGGCCGCTTCCCGACCTGATCGTGCATCACGGCGAGGTTGTCGAGGGGCGTCTGACGGTCGGCGACCAGGCGGAACTGACGGTGGATGCCGAATCCCGCCAGGCCACCGCCCTGAACCACACCGCCACGCATATTCTGCAAGCGGTCCTGATCGACACCCTGGGCGATCATATCAAGCAGGCCGGCTCGCTGGTCTCCCCGGAGCGGCTGCGCTTCGACTTCACCCATTTCTCGCCGGTATCGGCCGCCGAACTGCTGCGCATCGAGGGGGAAGTGAACCGACGCATTCGCGCCAATCAGCCGGTTGAAACCGAGGAAATGGCCGCCGCCGAGGCGATTGCCGCCGGCGCGACCGCTTTGTTCGGGGAAAAATACGGCGAACGGGTGCGGGTGGTGCGGGTGGGGGATTTCAGCATGGAACTCTGCGGCGGCACGCACATCCGCAGCGCCGGCGACATCGGCCTGTTCAAAATCGTCCAGGAAACCGGCATTGCCGCCGGCGTGCGGCGCATCGAGGCGGTAACCGGCGCGCGCGCCCTGGAGACGGTGCAGCGGGAGGAGGAAATCCTCGACCGGCTCGCCGCCATTCTGAAGAGCGACCGCAGCCAAATTGAAGGACGCCTGCAGAAGGTCCTTGAACGGCAAAAGGATCTGGAGCGTGAAGTCGAGTCGCTGCAAGGGCGGCTAAATGCCGATCGCACCGGTCAACTGCTGGAAGAGGCCCGCGAGGTCGCCGGGATCAAAGTTCTTTCGGTGCGCGTCGACGGGGTCGACGGCAAAGGGTTGCGCGAGTTGGCCGATCAACTGCGGGAGCGGCTTGCTTCCGGCGTGATCGTTCTCGGCAGTGCCGCCGAAGGCAAAGCGAACCTGCTGGTGGCGGTGACCCGCGATCTGACCGACCGCCTGTCGGCCGGTCGTCTGGTCCAGCAACTGGCGCAGCGGGTCGGCGGCAAGGGCGGCGGCCGTCCCGACCTGGCGCAGGCCGGCGGCAACCAGCCGGAATTTCTCGACCAGGCGCTGGCGGCAACCGATGATCTGGTCGCCAGCCAGGCAGCCAACCGGAAATAGGGGGCATTTAGCCAAAGATGGCTACCAGGGAGAAACCGCGCCTGACGCAGGGAAAGCCCCGGATGAGCCTGGATATCGTCAGGCCTTCGATTCTCATCGTCGATGACGAGAAAGTCATCCGCGATCTGTGCATTCGGGCTCTTGCCGATTACCGCACCTTTTCGGCTGCCAATGGGGCCGAGGCTCTGCAGTTGTTGGCCCGGCAAGAAATCGATCTGATCCTCACCGACGTCATGATGCCGCAGATGAACGGTCTGGATCTGCTGAAAACAATCAAGGAGCAAGATCCCAACCAGGCCGTGGTCATCATGACCGGCTTCACCGACAAGGAAGTGATTTTGCGGGCGTTACAGGCCGACGCCGACGACTTTATCAGCAAGCCGGTCAACCTGCTGCAACTCAAGACAACCATCCAGAAGGCTTTGGAACGTAAAGCGCTGCGGGAAGAACTTCTCCAGCTCAAGCGCCTGGATCGGCTGAAGACCGATTTTCTCGGCCTGATCTCGCACAAACTCAAAACCCCGATCACGGTCATTTCCCTGTTCATCCAGAATCTCGCCCAGGGGATCGGCAATCCCGACGATCCGGCCTTTCGTCATTCCGTCTCCCTGATTTTCGAGGAGTCGAATTACCTCAGCGCCCTGATTCAGGATCTGCTCAACTACAGCCAGGTCATCCTTCAGGAGGGACCGCCCACCCTGACCGATGAGAAACCGCTGGCGCTGGCACAGGCGGCGTTGCTGGACGTCAGGCATACCGCCGAGCAAAAAGGGTTGCATTTGGTCAGCTCCCTCAATAGCGAAACGCCAACTTTTTCTCTGGATCGGCAGCGTTTCAGCTACGCCCTGCAAGCGCTGCTCGACAACGCGATCAAGTTCACTCCCCCCGGCGGGGAGGTGCATGTCGAGGGGAGCGTGACCGACGAAGCGGTGCTGCTGACGATCCGCGACACCGGGGTGGGCATTCCTCGGGAGGAGATGGCTAAAATATTCGAAAAATTCTACCAGGTCGATCCGGCCCACACCGGACAAGTGCGCGGTTTCGGCCTCGGTCTTTATTACGCCCGAAAATTCATCCAGATGCACGGCGGCACTCTGCACCTGGAAAGCACGCCGAAAAAAGGAACGGAGGTTTCCATTTCCTTGCCCCGGCCGTAAATTCGCCCCCATGTCGCCCCGGCGCCGCTTTCCCCGTTACCGATTGACCGGGGGCAAAGCGGCATTTTTCTTCTTTCGGCGGCGGCAGTGTGTTATATTTTTTCTTTAACTTTTTCCGAGAGGGACCGATGTTTCACGGAACGACGATCCTAAGCATCCGCAAAAATGGCGAGGTGGCGCTGGCCGGCGACGGGCAGGTGACAATGGGAAATACGGTGATGAAACACACCGCCCGCAAAATTCGCCGCCTTTATGAAAATCAAATCGTCGCCGGATTTGCCGGCAGCACGGCCGATGCCTTCACCCTGTTCGAAAAGTTCGATGCCAAGTTGCAGGAATTTCGCGGCAATCTGGCGCGCTCCGCCGTCGCCCTGGCCAAGGACTGGCGCACCGACCGCATTCTGCGCCGATTGGAAGCACTACTGCTGGTCGCGGATCGGGAAACCACCCTGGTGATTTCCGGCGCCGGCGATGTCATCGAACCGGACGACGGCATTGCCGCCATCGGTTCGGGCGGACCCTACGCCCTCGCCGCCGCCCGCGCCCTGCTCGCCCATTCGGACCTGCCGGCCCGGCAGATCGCCGAGGAGGCGATGAAGATCGCCGCCGGCATCTGCATCTACACCAACGAAAACATCCTGGTGGAGACCCTGCCGTGAACAGCTTTACTCCGCGGGAAATCGTTTCCGAACTGGACCGTTACATCATCGGCCAGAAAGCGGCCAAGCGGGCGGTCGCCATCGCCCTGCGCAACCGCTGGCGCCGGCAGCAGGTGCCGGCCGAACTGCGCGACGAGATCGCCCCGAAAAATATCATCATGATCGGCCCCACCGGCGTCGGCAAAACCGAGATCGCCCGCCGCCTGGCCAAACTGGCGCAGGCGCCCTTTATCAAGGTCGAAGCGAGCAAATTCACCGAGGTCGGCTACGTCGGCCGCGATGTCGAAAGCATGGTCCGCGACCTGCTCGAACTCGCGATCATTATGGTGAAGGAAGAAGAAGCGCAGACGGTGCGGGTCAAGGCCGAAGACCTTGCCGAAGAGCGCCTTCTCGACCTCCTCCTGCCCAGCGAATCAGCGGGCCCGCCCGCCGAAGCCGAAGCCGCAGGCGAAGGCGGGACGCGCGACAAACTGCGCCGCCTGCTGCGTCAGGGCGCGTTGAACGAGCGGTTCGTCGAGATCGAGACACAGGAAACGAAAATGCCGATGATGGAGGTCTTCACCCCGCAGGGAACCGAAGAGATGGGGATCAACATCAAGGAAATGTTCGGCAATCTGTTTCCGAAAAAGACCAAGCGGCGGCGGATGAAGGTCGCCGAAGCGCGGGAAATGCTCATCGCGAGCGAGGCGGAAAAACTCGTGGACATGGAGAAGGTGCACACCCTGGCGAAGGAGCGCACCGAGCAGAGCGGCATCATCTTCATCGACGAAATCGACAAGATCGCCAGCCGCGAAGGAGGGCACGGTCCTGAAGTATCCCGGGAAGGAGTGCAGCGCGACATCCTGCCGATTGTCGAGGGAAGCACGGTAAACACCAAATACGGACCGGTGAAAACCGATCATGTCCTCTTTGTCGCCGCCGGCGCTTTTCATATCGCCAAGCCCTCCGATCTCATCCCCGAATTGCAAGGGCGCTTCCCCATCCGGGTCGAACTCGACAGCCTGGGGGAGGAGGAGTTCGTGCGTATCCTTACCGAACCGAAGAATGCCCTCATCCGCCAGTATCTCGCCCTGATGGCCACGGAAGGGATCGAGCTGAAATTCACCGAAGACGCCGTGCACGAGATCGCCCGCACCGCGGCGCTGGTGAACGAGCGCACCGAGAATATCGGCGCCCGCCGCCTGCATACGATCCTGGAGAAGCTGCTCGAAGAGATGTCCTTCGACGCCTCCGAAGCGCTGGAGAAGGTTGTCGAAATCGATGCCGCCTACGTCCGCGGCCGCCTCGCCGACATCGCCAAGGACGAGGATTTGGCGCGGTATATTCTTTAATGGCCGTGAACCGCGATCGGTGATCCGCAAGGACACACGCTTCACGCTTCACGCTTCACGGATTACGGATTACGGATTACGGATTACGAGGCCAAAAATGCAGCAACTGATCAATAAAGCCAAGGTGTTGATGGAGGCGCTGCCGTACATCAAGCGTTTTTCCAACAAGACTATTGTGATCAAATACGGCGGCCACGCGATGGCCGACGAGCGGCTCAAGGAGTCCTTCGCCAACGACGTTATCCTGCTCAAGTACATTGGTCTCAACCCGGTGATCGTCCACGGCGGCGGGCCGCAGATCAACGACACGCTGAAGAAGTACGGCATCGTCTCCGAGTTCGTCCGCGGCATGCGGGTGACCGACGCCGCCACCATGGCGGTGGTGGAAATGGTGCTCACCGGCCAGGTGAACAAGGAGGTGGTCGGGCTGATCAACCGCCACGGCGGCCGAGCCGTCGGCCTGTCCGGCAAGGACGGCAACCTCCTTCTCTGCCGCAAACTGCTGCAGGAGGTGCGCGGAGAAAACGGGCAGGTGGAACAGGTCGATATCGGTTTTGTCGGTGATGTCGCCAAGGTCAACTGCGAACTGATCGAGACCCTTGAAAACGGCAGGTTCATTCCGGTCATTGCCCCCGTCGGGGTCGGCGCCGGGGGGGAGAGCTACAACATCAACGCCGATGTGGTCGCCGGGCGGGTCGCCGCCGCGCTGAACGCCGAAAAGCTGATCCTGCTCACCGACGTGCAGGGGGTGAAGGACAACCACGGCAATCTCCTCTCCAGTATCGCGGTAGCCGAAATGCACCGACTGATCGCCGAAGAGGCTATCGTCGGCGGCATGATCCCCAAGGTCGAGTGCTGCGCCGAGGCGCTGCGCGACGGCGTCAAAAAAGCGCACATCATCGACGGTCGGGTCGAACACGCGGTGCTGCTCGAAATCTTTACCGATACCGGCATCGGCACGGAAATCGTCAAATAACCACCACTCGGCTAATAGCCGCTTTATTCATTCGGCAAATAGAATTGAGGAACCCATGAATTCGGAACAATGGATAGCCCGGTCCGACAAGGTCATCATGAAAACTTACGGCCGCTACCCGATCGTGCCGGTGCGGGGGGCGGGATGCGAACTCTGGGACGCCGACGGCAGGCGTTATCTCGACTTTCTCGCCGGGGTGGCGGTGAACAACCTCGGTCATTGCCACCCGAAGGTGGTTCAGGCGATCCAGGAACAGGCGGCGACCCTGATTCATTGCTCCAACTACTACCACATCCCGAGCCAGATCGAACTGGCCGAACTGCTGTGCAGCCATTGCTTCGCCGAGCAGGCGTTTTTCTGCAACAGCGGCGCCGAAGCGAATGAGGCGGCAATCAAGCTTGCCCGCAAATACAGTCGGGAGAAAAGCGGCAGCCCTGATCGGTTCGCCATCATCACCGCCACCGATTCCTTCCACGGCCGCACCCTGGCCACCGTTTCCGCCACCGGCCAGGCGAAGGTGCAGAAATTTTTCGACCCGCTGCTGCACGGCTTCAAGCACATCCCCTTCAACGACCTGGCGGCGCTGAAGGCGGCCATCGGTCCCGATACCTGCGCCGTGATGCTCGAACCGATTCAGGGCGAAGGAGGCGTCAAAGTTCCTTCTCCCGATTACTTCCGGGCGGTGCGCCGGGTGTGCGACGAGCAAGGGCTGCTGCTTATTTTCGATGAGGTGCAGACCGGCCTGGGACGCACCGGCAAACTCTTCGCCCACGAGCATTTCGGCATCGCCCCGGATATCATGACGCTGGCCAAGGCCCTGGCCGGCGGCGCACCGATCGGCACCATGCTCGCCACCGGCGAAGTGGCCGCCGCCTTCACCCCCGGCACCCATGGGTCGACCTTCGGCGGCAATCCGCTGATGACCCAAGCCGCCTTGGCGACCGTGCGGGCGCTGCTGGACAAAGGCCTGCTGGAGAACGCGGAGCGCATGGGCGCCTATCTGCTCGCCGAGCTGAAAAAGCTCCAGACGCGTTTTCCTTTCGTCACCGAGGTGCGCGGCATCGGCCTGATGGTCGGCATGGGGCTGTCGATCCCCGGCAGCGATATCGTCAAAAAGGGACATGCGCGCGGGGTGCTGCTCAATGTCACCCAGGATAGCGTATTGCGTTTCGTACCACCGCTGGTGGTCGGCCGGGAGCAGATCGACGAAATGATCGCGATTCTCACCGGTATTTTCGAGGAGGAGATTTGAATGACTCGGCATTTCCTGTCCCTCGGGGACTATTCCCGGGCAGAGCTTGAATCTTTATTCACCCTGACCAAAGACCTGAAAAAGCAGCAGAAGCAGGGGATCGCTCATCCGTGCCTGCGGGGAAAGAGCGTCACGCTGATCTTCGACAAATCGTCCACCCGCACCCGCATCTCCTTTGAGGTGGGGGTGTATCAGCTGGGCGCCCAACCCCTTTTCATCTCTTCTGCCACCTCGCAGATGGGCCGCGGCGAACCGATCAAGGACACCGCCCGCACCATCTCCCGCTATTGCGACGGGATGATGATCCGCACCTACGGCCAGGAGATCGTCGAGGAGTTCGCTCACTACTCTTCCGTGCCGGTGATCAACGGCCTGACCGACAAATTTCATCCTTGCCAGATCATGGCCGATCTTTTCACCGTCATCGAGCACAAGGGGGGATATCAGGGGCTGAGCTACGCCTGGGTCGGCGACGGCAACAACATGGCAAACACCTGGATCGAGGCAGCGGCAATCTTCGGTTTCGAACTGCGGCTGGCCTGTCCGGAAGGTTATCAGCCCGACGCCGGCGTGCTGGCCTGGGCCAGGGAGCGCGGCGCCCGCCTGCTCCTCACCACCGATCCGCAAGAAGCGGTGGCCGGAGCCGACGTGCTCAACACCGATGTCTGGGCGAGCATGGGACAGGAAGCTGAGCAGAAAGAGCGCGAGAAAGCCTTTGCCGGCTACTGTCTCGACGAGAAACTGGTGGCCCTGGCCCGCCCCGACTGCCTGGTGCTGCACTGCCTGCCGGCGCATCGCGGCGAGGAGATCAGCGAGGCGGTTATCGAAGGTCCCCGGTCCGTGGTCTGGGACGAGGCCGAGAATCGCCTGCACGTGCAAAAAGCGATTATGGCTACCCTGATGGGTTAATCGAGGGCGCCGGGAAATCGGGTGTTAAAATGATTCTGGAAGTCCTGAATCCCGACGGTTGAAACCTGCATATGACGATTACCTGCCCCCATTGTGCGTTTTCCCGCGAGGTCGCGTCCGACGCCATTCCGCCCGGAGTGCGACAGACGACGTGCCCTTGTTGCCGGGAGGTGTTCGATATCCAGCGGCCGGAACAAGACGCATCCGAACCGCCGGCAACGGCGACAGGCGATGCCATTCCACTCCTGCCGGCGCCGGAGGGTCTGCCGAAAGCCGGCTTCTGGATCCGGGTGGTGGCGGCGCTCATCGATTCGCTGCTCGTCTCGCTGCTGCAGTTCGTCCTCGGCTTTCTTCTCGGGCTGGCGACGGGAATCGATGAAGGGATGCTCGATCAGCCGTGGGCAACGATGATGGCCATAACCACCGGCCTGTTCAGCGCCGTCATTGCTGTCTTCTATTATGTTTTCTTCACCGGCTACAACGGCCAGACCCCTGGCAAAATGGCGCTGCGCATCAAGGTGATCCGCACCGACGGCGCCGATATCGGTTACGGCCGCGCCTTTTTGCGCGAGGTTCCGGGCAAATTCATTTCCGGCATTCTGCTCGGCATCGGCTATCTCATGGTCGCCTTCGACCGACAGAAACAGGGACTGCACGACAAAATCGCCGACACCTATGTGATCCGGCTTTGATGCTTTCGCAAGAAAGCCAAATTACTGGATGGCCAAGCAAAGAGCGCCACATGCGAGGCGCGCCACTGCACCTCGAAGCAGCGAGGGCAATGGCGGCATCGCCGCAGTTGGCGAGTTTAGGCGATGCCATCAAGCTTTGACCGGCGGCCCGACAGCGGCCGGCATTTCTCAATCGAAGGAGATTTTTCCCATGGCCAGAAAAGGTTCCGCAAACAAGGTCGTCCTTGCCTACTCCGGCGGCCTCGACACCTCGATCATCCTCAAATGGCTGGTGGAGGAATACCAGTGTGAAGTGATCGCCTACGCCGCCGATCTCGGCCAGGGGGAGGAGCTTGACTTCATCCCCGAGAAGGCGAAGAAGACCGGCGCCAGCAAAAGCTATGTGGTCGATCTGAAGGAGGAGTTCGTCCGCGATTTCGTCTTTCCGATGTTTCGCGCCAACGCCATATACGAGGGCCGCTATTTTCTCGGCACCTCCATCGCCCGACCGCTGATCGCCAAGGCGCAGATGGAGATCGCGCAAAAGGAAGGGGCGGATTCCGTTTCGCACGGCGCCACCGGCAAGGGGAACGACCAGGTGCGCTTCGAACTGGCCTACTACCACTTCGACCCGGCGATCAAGGTCATCGCCCCCTGGCGCGAGTGGGACATGAAAAGTCGCACCGCGCTGGAGGAATATGCCAAAAAACACGGCATTCCGGTGCCGACCAGCAAGAAGTTCCCCTGGAGCTCGGACCGCAACCTGCTGCACATCTCCTTCGAGGGGGCGATTCTGGAGAACCCCTGGGCCGAGGCGCCGGAGGAAATGTATGTGCTGACGACCCGCCCGGAGGATGCGCCCGATTCTCCCGAATACCTGGAGATTGAATTCGAGAAAGGCGATCCCGTCGCCGTCAACGGCGAGCGCCTTTCGCCGGCCAACCTGCTCGCCCGCCTGAACCAGTACGGCGGCATTCACGGCATCGGCCGCGTCGATCTGCTGGAAAACCGCTACGTTGGCATGAAAAGTCGCGGCGTGTACGAGACCCCCGGCGGCACCATCCTGGAAGAGGCGCACCGGGCGGTGGAGTCGATCACCATGGACCGCGAGGTCCTGCACCTGCGCGACTCGCTGGTGACCCGCTACGCCGACATGGTCTACAACGGTTACTGGTTCGCTCCGGAGCGCCGGGTGCTGCAAAGCCTCATCGACGAGTCGCAGAAGACGGTCAATGGCAAGGCGCTGATCAAGCTGTACAAGGGGCACGCCCGGGTGGTCGGCCGCGATTCGGCCACCGACTCTTTGTTCAACGTCGATTTCGCCACCTTCGAAGCCGACGAGGTCTACAATCAGGCCGACGCCGAGGGCTTCATCAAGCTCAACGCCCTGCGCATGCGCATCGCGGCGATCCAGCGGCAGGCGAAAAAATAAGAAAGCGGGACGAGGGATGCGGGACGAGGAGCGCGGTGCATTCCGCGCCCCGCGTCCCTTCTCTGTTATGGATTTTAAAAAACAACATATCAAGACCTCCGTGGTCGCCTGCATTATCGACGAGCAGGAGCGGGTTCTGCTCACCCGTCGTTGCGTCGCGCCCTTCTGCGGCCAATGGGTGATGCCCGGGGGGAAGATCGATCACGGTGAGCCGATCCTGGCGGCCCTGCACCGGGAGGTGCGCGAGGAGGTCGGTCTCGAGGTGCGGGTGGAGGGGCTTATCGACGTATTCGAGCATGTGCGGGTGGGAGACGAGGCGGATCATTTCGTCATTCTCTATTACCGCGCCGCGCCCATCGGCGGCGTTCTGCAGCCGAACGGCGGCGAATGCACCGAAGCGGCATGGCTGCCGAAGGAACGTCTCCCCGCCCTCGATCTGCCGCCGGGGGCGCGGCACATCCTGAGCCGGATTTTCCCCGCTCTGCTCTGGCCCGAAACGCCGGCGACACCGGCGGCAGACTGTTCACCGGACGAGCCGCTGATGTGCCAAGTGGAAGAGCCGTAGCATGTTCCGCATCGTCGAGAAGGAAATCAACCTCGAATTCAGCCTTGGGCATCATCAGCACTGTCTGCTCTGCCAGATCCCCAACCATCTGGGTCTGCATGGTTTCGCCTGCAAGCTCACCGACCCCGCCGAGCAATGGCGGCAGATCCGCTCCATCCTCGATTTGGTGGCCGAGGGAGCCGGCAATCTGAAAAAACTTCACTTTCTGGTCCTCCCCGAAACCGCCCTGCCCGCCGCACATTTGGAAGAGGCCATCGATTTCATCGGCGACCACTTCCGACCGAACACCGTCACCATATTCGGCGTCGAACATATCCAGCTCACCGAGTACCGGCGTTTCCTCGAAATTTATCGGCGGGAGAACGAAGAGACCCTCGCTTCAGTGCTGACCGATATCGGCGCCGGCGATATCGAGGGGATGCCGGTGAACTGCGCGGTGGCGGCCATCAAGGAGGCCGACGGTCGTCTGCGGGTTTTTCTCTTTGCCAAAAGCCATCCCTTTGTCGGCGAGGAGACGATCGATCCCTTTCACGACCTGTACCGGGGAAAGGTTTTTCCCTTTTTCCGCTGCACCCCCAACGGCTTCAATTTCATGGCCCTGATCTGCCTCGACTATGTCTATCGCGATCTGTATCAATCGAACATCAGCGTTGTCATCAACAAGGCCAATGAACTGTTCCACCGCACCCGGCAGCGGCTTGATTTTCTAGCCATTCTCGAGTGCAATCCGAAACCGGAGCACAAGGCCTTTCGCGACGTGGTCAACGGTTTTTACGGCGAATATCTCGCCTATACCCCGGGGGTGCGCGATACGGTCACGGTCTTCTGCAATGTTTCCGAGGAGACGAGCGGCTTGAACAGCAAGGGGGACGCCCCCTTCGGCCATTCCTCGGTGATCATCCACAAAAGCCATAAGATCGAGATGGTCCGCTATCACGAATTCGCCAGCGACGATTTCGGTGGTCTGCCCGTCTGTCGCCTGCGCTTCGGCACGCAGACGCGCCTTTATTATTTCAATATCCCCCTGTTCCATGAGCTTGATCCGCGCACCACCCGCTTTCCCCTCAAGGTGCACGGCATCTACCGCCCGGATGGCAACGGCGGCTGGGAGCGCCTGGAAGACGACAATTCCGATGCAGCCGCCTCGGAGCCGGCGCATCTCGCCGCCCCGAAAATCGCCGCCGTCGATCGGGGGGAGCACCACTGATTCGCCCTTCTTTCCCTCTTATGAAAACGGAGTCCGCAGCATGAGCGAAAAACCCTGGGCCGGCCGTTTCACCCAGCCCACCGACCGGTTCGTCGAGGAATTCACCGCCTCCATCGATTTCGACAAGCGCCTGTACCGCTACGACATCCAGGGCTCCATCGCCCATTGCCGGATGCTCGCCCGGCAGCAGATCATCGCCGATGCCGAGGCGGCGCAGATCGTCGGCGGCCTGGAAGCGATCCTCGCCGATATCGAGGCGGGCAACTTCGACTTCAAGGTGTCCCTCGAAGACATTCATATGAATATCGAGGCGCGGCTCATCGAGCGCATCGGTCCGGTCGGCGGCAAGCTGCACACCGCCCGCTCGCGCAACGACCAGGTGGCCCTCGATGTGCGTCTTTACCTGCGCGACGAGGTCGAAACCATCCTTGAATTTCTCGACCGGCTGCAGGATGCGCTCCTTGTCCAGGCGGAAAAGAACCTCGACACCGTCATGCCCGGCTTCACCCATCTGCAGACGGCGCAGCCGATCCTCTTCGCGCATCACCTGCTCGCTTACTACGAGATGTTCAAGCGCGACGCCGAACGCCTGGTCGACTGCCGCCGCCGCCTCAACGTCATGCCGCTGGGGGCCGGCGCTCTGGCCGGCACCACCTTCCCCATCGACCGCGAATTCGTCGCCGAACAGCTCGGCTTCGCCGGCGTCACCCGCAACAGCCTCGATTCGGTCTCCGACCGCGACTTCGCCATCGAGTTCTGCGCCGACAGCGCCATCCTGATGATGCACCTGTCGCGCCTGGCCGAGGAGCTGGTCCTCTGGTCGAGCGCCGATTTCGCCTTCGTCGAGCTGACCGACGCCTTCTGCACCGGCAGCTCCATCATGCCGCAGAAGAAGAATCCCGATGTGCCCGAGCTGGTGCGCGGCAAGAGCGGCCGCGTCTACGGCAACCTGATCAGCCTGCTGACGCTGATGAAATCGCTGCCGCTGGCCTACAATAAGGACATGCAGGAAGACAAGGAGCCGCTCTTCGATACCCTCGATACGGTCAAGGGGAGCCTGAAGATCTTCGCCGACATGATCGCCGGCATGGGGGTGCGCCGCGACAACATGCGCGCCGCCGCCGCCCGCGGCTTCTCCACCGCCACCGATATCGCCGACTACCTGGTGCGCCAGGGACTGCCCTTCCGTCAGGCGCACGAGGTGGTGGGCAAAACGGTGCGCTACTGCATCGAGCAGGGCAAGGACATTCCCGAACTGAGCCTGGAGGAATTCCGCCATTTCCATCCACAGATCGGCAGCGACATCTACGACCACGTCACGCTCGATGCTTCGGTAAACGCCCGCAAGGCCACAGGCGGAACGGCGCGCGAGGCGGTGGAACGGGAAATCGGCAGAGCCAGAAGGGAGAGGCTCAAGGCGTGATCCGTCATCCGTGATGCGGATGTGGACCCATGCTTTTACAGATCACAAATCACCGATCACGGCTTTAAAGGCGCTTATGACTCGCACACTTGTCAGAACCCTCTGCCTGACGCTCATACTCACCGCCCTCGTCGCCTGCGGCAAAAAGGGACCGGTGCGGCCGAAATTGCTGCCGACGCCGGCGGCGCCGGCGCCGGTGGCGGTCGAGCAGCGCGGTGAGCGTTTTCTCCTGTCCTGGGACATTCCCCGGAAAAACCAGGACGGCTCGTCCCTGACCGATCTGCGGGGGTTTGAAATCGCCCGCATGCGCTATCGCCCGGCGGAGGATTGTCCCGAGTGCCGTCAGGACTTCGTCCCGGTGCGCAGCGTCGATCTGGAATATCTGCAAGGGGTGCGCCGCAGCGGCGAGCGCCTTTTCTGGTGGGACGACCAACCGCAGCCGGAATTCGGTTATATTTATCGGGTGACTCCGGTCACCATCGCCGGGCGCGCTGGCCGGCCGGCCGAGGCGGGGCGTCTGTATGCGCCGCCGCCGTCGCCGCCGCAACAGCAGCAGGGGACCGGCCATGACCGTTTGGTGCGCCTCGACTGGCAGCCGCCGGCTGATGGGACCGGGGATCTTCTCGGCTTTTACATTTATCGCTGGCAGCCGGACACCCCCGTGCCGCTGCAACCGATAAACGAGCGGCCCCTGGCCGAGACGTTCTATCAGGACTTTGCGGTGGAAAACGGTCGCACCTATCTCTACAGCGTCGCCACCGCGACCGGGATCGACGGCGATCCGGTACAAAGCACGCTGCCGGAGCCGGTGAAGGTCACCCCCGAGGCGGGGAAATAAAAAATCTTTTCGCATCGGTAAACGGGCATGCCGGTTTTTGACTTTGCCCGGCCGATATGCTAGTTGTATAGGCTGTTTTGCCGCCAGAACCTTGTTTTTATTGTCTTTCCGGAGGAGACATCATGTTCAGAGGATCCATGGTCGCCATCGTCACCCCCTTCGACCGCCAGGGGCGTTTCGATGAAGAAAACTACCGGCGGTTGATCGAGTTCCAATTGGAAAACGGCACCGACTGCATCATCCCCTGCGGCACCACCGGCGAGTCCGCCACCCTCGATTATAAAGAACACGATCGGGTGATCCGGGCCTGCATCGAGCAGGTGAACAAACGCGTACCGGTCATCGCCGGCACCGGCTCCAACGCCACCGCCGAGGCCATCGAAATCTCCCTGCACGCCAAGGAGATGGGCGCCGACGGGGTGCTTCTGGTTTCCCCCTACTACAACAAGCCGTCGCAGGAAGGGCTCTACCAACATTACAAGGCCCTTGCCGAGCAGGTGCCCCTGCCGCAGGTTCTTTATAACGTTCCGGGGCGCACCGGCATGAACATGGAGGCGAAGACCACCATCCGTCTCGCCGAATTCCCCCATATCGTGGCGATCAAGGAGGCCTCGGGCAGCGTCACCCAGGCGAGCGAAATCCTCGCCGTCGCCGGCGACAAAATCGATGTCCTCTCCGGCGACGATTTTCTCACCCTGCCGCTGATGGCCTGCGGCGCCAAGGGGGTGATCTCGGTTACCGCCAACATCCTGCCGAAAGAAGTCAAAGCGATGGTCCAGGCGATCTTCGACGGCAAATGGGAAGAGGCGAAAAAGCTGCATCTACGGCTGCTGGAAATCCATCAGACGATGTTCATCGAAGCCAACCCGGTGCCGGTGAAGACCGCCCTGCAGCTCATGGGGAAGATCGATGCCCAGGTCCGCCTGCCGTTGGTCGGCCTGCAGCCGTCCAGTCTGGAGAAGCTCACCGGCGTCCTGAAAAAATATGAAGTGATCTGATGAAGGGGCGGGTTTTCCCCGCCCTGGGCGCGAAAAACCGCGCTCCTTCGACAACAGGGGTTAATGCCATGATTAAAATTGCCGTGACCGGCGCTGCCGGGCGCATGGGAGGCCGGATCATCACCGCCATCCGCGAGGCCGATGGGATCGAGCTCTCCGGCGCGGTGGAGCGCGCCGGGCACGAACTGCTCGGCCAGGACGCCGGCTCCATCGCCGGCGGCGCACCCCTCGGGGTGAAGATCTCCGATTCGCTGGAGACCGTGATGGAGAAGGCGGATGTGCTCATCGACTTCACCTTTCCCGAGGTGACGCTGCGCAACCTCGGCGCCTGCGCCCGCCTGGGGAAAAAGGTCATCATCGGCTCCACCGGCTTCACCCCGGAGCAACGCCAGGAAGTGGAAAAATGCGCCGGCAAAATCCCGGTGGTGCTGGCGCCGAATATGAGCGTCGGGGTGAACGCCTGTTTCAAGCTGCTGAAAGAGGCGGCGCAGATTCTCGGCGACAACTTCGACGTGGAAATCGTCGAGCTGCATCACAACAAGAAGAAGGACGCCCCGTCCGGCACCGCCGTGCGCATGGGCGAGATCGTCGCCGACACCCTCGGCCGCGATTATCGGCACGTCGCCAACTGTCACCGCGAGGGGATGACCGGCGAGCGGACGAAGGAGGAGATCGGCATGCAGACGGTGCGCGGCGGCGATATCGTCGGCGAGCACACCGTCTATTTCATCGGCATGGGCGAGCGCATCGAAATCACTCACCGCGCCATGAGCCGCGACATGTTCGCCCGGGGCGCCGTCCGCGCGGCTGGCTGGTTGGCAACGCAACCCGCCGGGCTGTACGATATGCAGGATGTGCTCGGACTGAAGTAAACCATTGCGGAGCGTGGGGTTCGCGCATTTTTGAGCTGATTCGATCTGAATTTCAATCCCCATCCCGACAGGAGATTTGCATGGCCCGCATCAACGACAACTACCTCAAACTCAAAGCCGGCTACCTCTTCCCCGAGATCGGCCGCCGCGTCAAGGTTTTCACCCAGGCCAACCCCAACGCCAAAGTCATCCGCCTGGGGATCGGCGATGTCACTCGGCCGCTGGTGCCCGCCGTCATCGATGCCTTCCACAAGGCGGTGGACGACCTCGCCCAAGGCAAGAGCTTCCACGGCTACGGTCCGGAGCAGGGCTACGAGTGGCTCATCGACACCATCATCGAAAAATCGTACAAGCCCCTCGGCGCCGACCTGAAGACCTCCGAGGTGTTCATCTCCGACGGCTCCAAGTGCGACTGCGCCAACATCCTCGACATTTTCGACCTCGCCAACAAGGTCGCCATCGGCGATCCGGTCTACCCGGTATACAACGACACCAACGTCATGGTCGGCCGCACCGGCGAAGCGAACGAGAAGGGGTATTACGAGGGGATGGTCTACATGCCCTGCACCGAGGCGAACGGCTTCACCCCCGATCTGCCGAAGGAGAAGGTGGACATCATCTATCTCTGCTTCCCCAACAACCCGACCGGGGCGGTGGCGACCAAGGATGAGTTGAAGAAGTGGGTCGATTACGCCATAGCCAACGACGCGGTGATCTTCTACGACGCCGCCTACGAGGCGTTCATCACCGAGGCCGGCATTCCGCACTCCATCTACGAGATCGAAGGGGCGAAGAACTGCGCCATTGAATTCCGCTCCTTCTCTAAGACCGCCGGCTTCACCGGCGTGCGCTGCGCCCTCACCGTCGTTCCCGAGGACGTCATGGCGAAAACCGCCAGTGGGGAGAAGATTTCCCTGAACAAGCTGTGGAACCGTCGCCAGAGCACCAAGTTCAACGGCGTCTCCTACCCGGTGCAGAAAGCCGCCCAGGCGGTCTACTCCGACGAGGGCTGGCAGCAGAACCAGGAAGTGATCGCCTACTACATGGAAAACGCCCGCATCATCCGCGAAGGCCTGCAGTCCATCGGCATCACCTGCTTCGGCGGCGTTAACGCCCCCTACATCTGGCTGAAAACCCCCGGTGGGATGAGCAGCTGGGATTTCTTCGACAAGCTGCTCAACGAGTGCAACGTGGTCGGAACGCCGGGTTCGGGCTTCGGGCCGAGCGGCGAAGGCTATTTCCGGTTATCGGCCTTCGGGGATCGGGAGAATGTCGAAGAGGCGGTGAGCAGGATCAAGAAAAACCTGGGATAAGATGACCAAGGGCGGCCGAAAGGCCGCCCTTGTTTATTTAGGGGAGAGACAAACGTATACTCGCCCTTATCCCCTCAATGGAGCCCGCCATGGCCAGAAATCGAAGGGATATCCTGGACTTCCTTTCGAATCACAAGAAGGAGTTGCAGAAGCGCTTCGGGGTTGCGCGGCTCGGTCTTTTTGGCAGTTATGCCCGGACCGAGGCGCGGGAGAGTTTTGCGGGAACGACGCCGGTTTCAGGCAAGGCGCATAAAAAGTCGGAAAATAAAGGGTCCGTGGCAGTATCCCTAATTTTCTGCCGAGGCCTGTGGGCCTGATCTCTCTGCCCCGACAGGCGGAAAACCGCCGTGCATGCTAAAATGGATCAACCTTTTCAGGAGACCCGGTCCATGTTACGCATTTTCATGGCGCTCCTTATCGCGGCGGTCCCGGCGCTGGCCGCCGGAGCTATTGCCCCCGCTCCCTTCTCCGCCCTCTACGCGGTGTACTACCGCGGCATCCCTGCCGGTGAACTGGAATCCACCCTGCAGCCGAACGGCCCGGACGAATTCATTTACGAAACACGGGTGAAGCCGTCCCCCCTCGCGCGCGCTTTCGTCAGCAGCAAAGCGGTGGAGCGCAGCATTCTCCGCATCGATGAGAAAGGGGTCCGCCCGCTTTTCTGGGTTTCGGAAGACGGCAAGCCCGGCAACGAGAAGGACGGCGCCCTCGCGTTCGCCTGGGACAAGCAGCGGGTGTCCGGGATCGTCGAAAGCGAGCCGGTCGACTTGCCGGCCGAGCCTGAGCTGCAGGACCGGCTCTCGGTGCAGATCGCCGTCATGACCGCCCTGCTGCGCGCCGAAAAGGTTGGGGAAATCCTGCAGGTATCCGGCGAGAAGATCCGGCGCTACAGCTATCAGCCGGCGGGCGCCGAACGCATCCGGACCGAGGCCGGGGAGTTCGAAACCGTTTTGTACGAAAGCACCCGCCCAGGGTCAAGCCGCGTCTCGCGCGTCTGGCACGCACCGGCGCTCGGCTATATTCCGGTCCGCGCCGAACAGGTGCGCGATGGCAAGGTTGAGACCGTCATGGAGCTGAAACAGGTCAGACGGGACACCTCCAAGAAAGCAGATACGGCCGCACACGGCTAGGTTTTTCCTGCCGCTCTCCCCAGCCGCCACCATCGTTACCGTGCTCAGCGCCGTGGCCTTCCTTGTTGCGGGCGAGCCCGCCGGGGACATGGAAACTCTGTGCTGCTGTCGCTGGTCAACAGCGTCGCCTTCACCCTCGCCACCGTAGCCCACATCTGATCGGCATCGCCCTGTCCCTGCTGGCCGTCTTTTTCCTTCAGCTCTGATCCGGCGCGGCGATTTAAGATTCTTTGGCGGTCATCAATTCGACCAGAAACGTGCTTCCTCCGCCAGGGGTGTCCTCCACCCAGGCGCGGCCACCGAAAGTGACCGCAATTTTGCGCACAGTGGCAAGACCGATCCCCGTGCCCGGTATCGGGCGGCTGAGTTTGCCGCGTTGGAAGGGCTCGAAAATCGACTCTTGCTCGTCGGGCGGGATGCCGGGGCCGTGGTCCCGAACGAAATACCTAACGCGCGTCCCGTCGCGTTCACCGCCAATCTCGATAAGACTTCCCGGCGCATAACGGGCGGCGTTGCCGATCAGATTGTCGAAGACCTGAAAAAGCAGGCTTTCCGCAATGGCAACCGAAGGCAACTCGTCGCAGAGCAGACGACCTCCGTCGCCATCCACTTTTTCCCGCCACGTCCTTGCCACATCGCGAAGCACCCGGTTGACATCGACGGGGGTCACCGGTCTTTCCAGATGGCCGACCATGGCCAGTTGCAGCAGATCGTCAAGCAAGCCGAGCATCCGGAACCCCTGACTTTCGATCTCGTCGAGGGCGGTCTTTGCCGTTTCATCGAGGCATTCACCATATTCCTCGCGGAGAAAATCGGCGTAACCCAGAATCGGCGAGATGGGCGATCGCAAATCGTGCGAAACCGTATGGACAAAAGAGTTCAGTTCGGCATTGACCTGCCGGAGGGTATCCTCCGAGCGGCGGCGCTGATAGGCGAAATAGGCAATGATCCAGATGGCGCCAATCGCAATGCCTCGATTGACGATAGCCATCCACAAAACCCCGCCCGGGGAGGACCCAAAAAAACCGGCGAGGGTCAGAGCGGTGCAGAGGGCGGCGATCAGCATCAACTGGCGCAGAGGCAGCCAGGCCGCGAGGAGCACCACGACGACATAGATGGTGCCCGCCGAGACCCCGAGGGGCAGATGCAGATCAAGAATAAAGAGCAGGAGCGCCAAACCGGCAACCCCCAAACTGGGGAAAAGCTTTTTGACCATGCGGCTTTCCTTCAGAAGGTTCCAGGTAAGTTTATCTGCCTGCGACAATCGGAGTCAAACCAACACCGAATTGCGCGGATCAGCCGCAAGTAGCCAAAGAAGGATATCGGATACGCTTCATTCATGTGTGAGGCGCCTGAATTCCACCAGACGCCTCGCCCGTTCGTAGCCGATTTCCACCCAGTCAAGGCGCTACGCGCCCTGCCTGCGCACATGAGAAAAGCCGCCCCGGTGCTCTGGGACGGCTTGTTGGCATGATGCTGGCGACGGTCGGCTGTGCGCTGCGGGGGGGCCTAGAGTTCAGCCGCCTTCGGAAACAGGATATTGTTTTCCAGGTGGACATGCTTGTGCAGGTCGTCCTCGAACTCCCGAAGCATGCGGTAGGTGACGGCGAAGGTATTGCAGACGTCGCCAGGCAGCGCATAGTCGTTGGACAAATGGCGGATGGCGTGGACGGCATCGCCGATCTCCTGATGCTCCGCACCGAGTGTGGCGAGGGAGGCGCGGATCGCGGCCAAGTCCGCCGGCGCGGCTGCCCGTCCGTTGGTGCGGGCGGCGTCGACCCGCTTGATCGCCGGAAAGAGAACCTCTTCCTCCTCACGCAGGTGGGCGTCCAGATCGGTGACTACCTTGCCGAAGATGGCGGCAATCTCGATCACCTCCGGATGCCTGGCGCCATGCACCCCGGCGATCTTGTTGGCGGAGACGGCCATCTGTTCGGTGTTCTCGTGGAGATAGGCGTGATGCGTGTTGACGATGTAATCGGCGAGAAACGGCAGCGCCCAGGCGGCATAGTTGTGGCTGCGCTCGATGGGGGCGCTGGCGCTCTCGGCGATTTCCCGCAGAATGACAGCTTCATCGAGCCCTTTCTCCCGGCAGGCAACGGCGAGAGGGACATTGCCGCCACAGCAGAAATCGATGCCGTGACGATCGAAGACACGGGATGCGCGATAATCTTCGGCAACAATCGCGCCGATGGTCGTCGCTGCGGAAGGGGCGCCCTGCTCGCGGGTGGCGTCTTTCATGTGAGTTCTCCTTTGGCTGATGCAGTCTGTTGATTGCAGACTAGCCAAAGCCGGGGAGAAAATCTTTGATGGGGGTCAATTCCGTGGCTCATGGCCAAATCGGCCGAAAACGGTGAGTCGTGCAAGAAAGAGCGGAGGACGCTGATGGTGTATGGGCGCGGGAAGAAACTTGACGGAGGGGGAAAAAGGGGTTAGCGTCTGGTGCGCCTGCCGGAACTCAACCCAAGGCGACCTTCAGAACAGGCTCTGGCTCAGCAAGGGGCGGTGCAAGCCTTCGAAGGTCATCAGGCCATATTGCAAAGTGCCCTTGTCCCTGACCTCAAGGCCATCTTCGGATCGAAATAGAGGCGCCCATGACCCAACTCTCCCTCCTGCCGATTGCCAAGACAGAGAACTTCCTGGGGCTGCTCCCGCGAATGGCCAACCGCCATGGGCTCATCGCCGGCGCCACCGGAACCGGCAAGACGGTCACGCTTCGTGTATTTGCCGAACATTTCAGCCGCATCGGCGTGCCGGTCTTCATGGCCGATGTGAAGGGAGACCTGTCCGGGCTGGCCAAGGCCGGCGGGGATCATCCCAGGATCATGGAGCGGGCCAAAACCCTCGGTCTGGAGGATTTCCAGGCGCAGGGTTTTCCCGTGGTGTTCTGGGACCTGTTCGGCGAGCAGGGACACCCGGTCCGCACCACGGTCTCGGAAATGGGCCCTTTGCTGCTCGCCCGCCTGCTCGATCTGAACCCGACCCAGGCCGGGGTTCTCACCCTGATATTCAAGGTCGCCGATGATCAAGGACTGCTGCTGCTCGATTTCAAGGACCTGCAGGCGCTGGTCCGTTCCGTCGGCGACAACGCAAAGGAATATCGCACGACCTACGGCAATATCTCCACGGCCAGCATCGGCGCCATCCAACGCTCGCTGTTGGCGCTGGAGCAGCAAGGCGCCGAACACTTCTTCGGTGAACCGGCCCTGAATCTCGATGATCTGATGCAGACCGGACCCGGCGGGCTCGGGGTGATCAACATACTCACGGCCGACCGCCTGATCCAGACCCCCAAGCTCTACGCCACCTTTCTGCTCTGGCTGATCGCCGAACTCTTCGAGCAGCTGCCGGAGGTCGGCGACCCGGTCAAGCCGCGGATGGTGTTCTTCTTCGACGAAGCGCATCTGCTTTTCGACGACCCGCCCGAAGCCCTGCTCGACAAGATCGAACAGGTGGTCCGTCTGATCCGCTCGAAAGGCGTCGGCATCTATTTCGTCACCCAGAATCCCCTCGATGTGCCGGACACCATCCTCGGACAGCTCGGCAACCGGGTGCAGCACGCCTTGCGCGCCTACACCCCGCGCGACCAGAAGGCGGTGCGCGCGGCGGCGCAGACGTTCCGCCCCAACCCGCCTCTCGATGTCGAGCAGGCGATCACCGAAGTCGGGGTCGGGGAGGCCCTGGTTTCCTTTCTTGACGCAAAAGGAATTCCCGCGCCGGTCGAGCGGGCCTTGGTCTGTCCGCCGGCCAGCCGCCTGCGGCCGCTCGACGCGAAGGAGCGCGACCAGGTGCGAGCCGAATCCATTGTCGGCGCCGTCTACGACCGGGAAATCGACCGGGAATCCGCCTATGAGCAGTTGGCGGCGCGGGCCCGGCAGCAGGCGGCTGAGCCGCCGTTGCCCACCCAGCGCAGCCGATCGCGGCAAACGAATTCGGCGGGAGATCTGCTCGGAGCCGCAGCCAAAAGCGCCGCCCGCTCCATCGGCACCCAACTCGGTCGTCAGATCATGCGCGGCGTGCTGGGTTCTCTGTTCGGCAAGCGGAGGTGATGCATCGCGGCGCGGGCGTCTCGCTCCCGCCGTGCGCGCATTTTCACGGTCACGAAAGATCGGCGTCTTATGAAAAAAAGGTCCGCAACTTCCAGAGAAGTGCGGACCTTTTTTCTGCGCTTTAGCGGATTGTCAGTTCCGCGATCACCTCTTTGGGGTCGACTCAGCTCGCGCTGACCCCTTCCGCCATCAGCTTCGACAGCGCCCGGGCGAACGCCACCGGATCCCGCGGCTTGTCCCCTTCGAGGAGCAGCGCCTGATCGTAGAGCAGGCCGGTGTACTCCTTGAGCTGGCCGCTGCTCTTGTCGGCGGCGAAGAGCTTCTGCATGCGGGCGATCAGGTCGTGGTCGGGGTTGACCTCGAGGATGCGCTGCCCTTTGGGCACCTCCTGCCCCATCGCCTGGAACATCTTCACCATCTTCGGATCGAGGTCGTGCTCGCCGGCGACCAGACAGACGGCCGAATCCTTCAGGCGGCCCGAGATGCGCACCTCGGCGACGAGGCCATTGAGCTCTTCCTTCATCAGTTCGAGCAGATCGCCGAACGCCTTCTTCTTCTCTTCCTTGTCGCCGCCGAGATCGAGATCGCCCTTGATCGCCGACTGAAATTCCTTCTCCTTGTAGGCGCCGAGACCGCTGATGATGATGTCGTCGAAGTCGTCGGTCATGATCAGCACTTCGATCCCCTTCTCCTTGAACACCTCCAGATAGGGGGACGCCTCGGCGCTGGCGCGGTCGGAACCGGTGATGTAGTAGATCTCCTTCTGGTCGGCCGGCATGCGCTCGACGTACTCGGCCAGCGTCGTCTTCTTGCCCGCTTCGGTCTTCGTCGACTCAAACAGGAGCAGATCGGCGATCGTCTCACGGCGCTCGAAGTCGTGATGGATCCCTTCCTTGAGGATGCGGCCGAACTGCTCATAAAAGGCGCCGTAGGCGGCGGCGTCCTCCTTTTTCATCTCGGCCAGGGTGTCGAGCACCTTCTTGGTGATGCTTTTCTTGATCACCGTCACCGTCCGGTTGTCCTGCAGGATCTCGCGGCTGACGTTGAGGGGCAGATCGGAGGATTCAACCACCCCTTTGACGAAGCGCAGGTAGGTGGGAAGCATCGCCTCGCAGTGATCCATGATCTGCACCCGGCGCACGTAAAGGGTCGGACCGATCTTGTAGTCCTGGTAGAAGATGTCGAAGGGGCGCTTGGACGGCAGGTAGAGCAGCGCCGAAAATTCCGTGGTCCCCTCGGCGCGATAGTGGATGGTCCGCGCCGGATCGGTGAAGTCGTGGGAGACGTGCTTGTAAAACTCGTTGTATTCCTCTTCGCCAATCTCCGCCTTGTCCTTGAGCCAGATCGCCTTGCGCGAGTTGAGGGTCTCCTCCTGCGTCTCCTCGACGGTTTTTTCCTTGTCGTCGGGATCGGGCTTGGAGCGGGTCACGTCCATGACCACCGGGTATTCGATAAAGTCGGAGTACTGCTTGACGATCTTGCGCAGCTCCCACTCTTCGAGATAATTCTTCGCATCGTCCTTGAGATGGAGGACGATGTCGGTGCCCTTGCTCGCCTTTTCGACGTCGTCGAGAGTGTAGTTGCCATCCTCGGCGCTCGACTCCCAGCGCACTGCCTGGTCGGTGGCCGCCCCGGCCTTGCGGGTAATCACGCTGACTTTGTCGGCGACCATGAAGGCGGAGTAGAAGCCGACACCGAACTGACCGATCAGCTCCGGATTGTCCTTGACCTCCCGGCTTTCCAGCAGCTTCATGAACTCCTTGGTCCCCGAGTGGGCGATGGTGCCCAGGGATTTGACCGCCTCGTCGCGGGTCATGCCGATGCCGTTGTCGCGCACCGTCAGGGTGCCGGCCTTCTTGTCGGGGATGAGCTCGATCTTCCAGTCCTCACCGCCTTCGGCCACCGCCGCGTCGGTGAGCGCCTCGTAGCGCGCCTTGTCGATGGCGTCGGAAGCATTGGAGATGAGCTCGCGGAGAAAAATCTCCTTGTGTGAGTAAAGGGAGTGGATCATCAGGTCGAGAATTTTGTTCACCTCGGCCTTGAAAACGTGTTTTTTCGCCGGCATGTGTCGGGCCTCCTGTGGGATGAATTATTTCGTATCCGGAAGAGAAGATAAGTATGCCGCCGCCGATTGTCAACCCGGCCCGGCTTTTTTTGCGCCGATACGTCCTTTCGGACCGACGCCCCCTTCCCCTCCCGGGTAAAACGCTCGAGCGCAACCGGATAAATAATTTGTGCGCCGTTTACGGCCTGCGGTATGATCGGAAAATGCGTCCGCAGCGAAGGAATCGTTCCCGATGAATATTGAGCAGTTGGGCTGGAATGCCCATTTCGCCGAGCACTTTGCGCCCCACCGGCGGCAGGATCTGAGCGCCGCGCGGGTGGTTCGCGCCGGCGGCGGCTTCTATTCGCTGCTGAACGGCGATGGCGAACAAACCGCCACTCTCACCGGGCAGCTGCGCCATGGCGCTTCGCCGGACGCCCTGCCGGTGGTGGGCGACTGGGTGGCCATCGATTCGCCCGCGGAAAGCGGTGTCCGCATCCATGCCGTCCTCCCCCGCCAAACCGCCCTGAAACGCTCGGCCGCCGGCAACCGCAAGGGATTGGCTGAAAAACCGGGCTCTCCGCAGGTGCTGGTGGCGAATGTCGACACCGCCATCATCGTCAGCGGCCTGGACAACGATTACAACATTCGGCGCATCGAACGCTACCTCACCCTGGTGCACGAAAGCGGCGCCGCGCCGGTCATTATCCTCAACAAGGCCGACCTCTGCCCGGAGACGGAAACGTTGCGCGCCGAAGTCGAGGCGATCGCCTTCGGCACCCCGGTCCTGGTCACCTGCGCGCGCAGCGGCGCGGGGCTCGCCGAACTGGCGCCCCATCTCGATGCCGGCCGGACCCTGGTGCTGCTCGGCTCGTCGGGCGCGGGCAAATCCACCCTGCTCAACCAGCTTGCCGGCGCCGCCCACCAGCGAACCGGAGCGGTCAGCGCCGCGGTTGGCAAGGGAACCCACACCACCACGCACCGGGAGCTGTTCCCTTTGGCGACTGGCGCTCTGGTCATCGACACCCCGGGCCTGCGCGAATTGCATCTGTGGGGAGAAAGCGAAGAAGGGCTGGACCACACCTTCCCCGAGATTGTCGCCCTGGCGACGCAATGCCGTTTCAGCGACTGCCGGCACGAGAACGAACCTGGCTGCGGCATCCGGCGGGCGGTGGACGCTGGGACGCTCGACGCCGCCCGCCTGGAAAGCTATATGAAGCAGCGCGCGGAACTTGCCGCTACCGCACGCCGCCAGGAGTTGACGGCCCAGGTGGCGCAAAAGCAGAAGTGGAAGTCGATCCACCGGGAAAAGAGGCGCTGGCAGCGGGAGCACGGCGATTAGGCGGGAGGTAATTCTCTGGCCAACAACCAAAGGCGGCTGTTTTCGGTCGCCTTTGGTTATTTGACCGATTCACCTCTTGGCAGAGATGCAGTTAAATTCGTGTTTATTCGCGTAGATGCGTGGCAAAAGCGGCCTTGACAATTACAGATCGGAGGGGTTGGGCAAGGGCCGCCCAGGTCGTGATGGCCGGATTGTAGGCGCGGGTCCGGGTGACCTCGCCGAGAACGAGGTAGATAGAGGACGCCGACCACGGTCAACCCGCCCCTGGCACAGCTGAAGAATCAGTGCAAAAAACGCCAGGGCGGCCAATGGCCGCTCTGGCGTTTTTAACCGCATGGCTGGAGGTTTCAGGGCTGGGCAAGGCCGAGGACCGGCCGGATCACCTGCAAAAACGCTTCGGCAATGCGCGCATGTCCCTCGTTGGAAGGATGAAAGCCATCGATGTCGCTGGTCAGTTCCGGCTCGATTGGCAGTGCCGCCAACCGGACCAGGGCAACACCGTGGCGCTGCGCCTGCCGGTCGATGGCGGCATTGAATTCCGCGACCCGCGCGGCGGTGACATCAGAATCGGGCTCCGCGATGTAGCGCGGCAGTGCGCTCAGATCGGGGAGGTTGCCGACGAAAATCAGGGCGTCGGCGTCCTGGCGCAAACGGCTGAGAATTGCCGCCAGATCGGCCTCGAAATCGGCCACCGAGCGGCCTTGCGTCAGGTCGTTGGCGCCGGCCCAGAGGGTGACCAGATCGGGCCGGACTCCGGCGAGAAGCGCCAGATCGAGGGCATGCCCGATGTCGTCGGCCTGGGCGCCGGGGATGCCGCTGTTGATCAAGTCCGTCGGATCCGCGCGTTCGTCATCAAGGGCGTCCTCGATGCGATAGACATAGCCGTTTTCCAGGGGGGAGGCACCGATGCCGAAGGCATCGCTGGCGCCCAGCGCCAGATAGGTCAGCGGACCTTCGACCGGCGGCGGTTTTTCATCATCATCCGAGGAACCGCCACAAGCGGCGAGCAAGACGGTCATCAGAATTCCGACCAGAGATCGAATCATGAATACCCTCCCTAAAGTGTTTTCCGCCTGCCCTTAGGGTACCCTGAGAAAATGCGATGACAACTTCAACTGATGGCTGAAAATGGAGAATTGCGAGGAAACCGATTTTTTTCTGGGATTTAGTCTCTGCGGATGGTTGGTCGGGTCACGGAATCCGAAACGCTATCACTTCGCGCCTTTGCGGGTCTCTATGTATTGACTTATCTCCTGGGCGTGCCGGTTGTCCTCCCAGGCCAGACTGCGGAAGAGTTCGGCCATTTTCGGGTCGTCAAACTCGACGGCGCAATGCGCATGCACCTCGGAAAACTCCTTTTCCAGACGAATCGCCAAAGCAATCGCCGCCTCCGACCCGAGGGGCGCCGCCTGCACCTGCTGGAAACAGCCCCGCGCCCGATTCAGACTCTCGGCAATTCGTTCGCGGGGAATCTTCGCCCCGGCGAAAATATTTTCCTTCAGCAGGCGCGACGCCAGACGGAGCTGACTGCCGTGATTGTCCTCGTCGGCCGCCATTCCCTCAAGCAGTCCCCGCAGCTTGCCGTCGATGGCCGGACCGGTGGCCAGCTTCCGGTAAATTTTACCGATCAGCTCCTCGATTTCGACGCACTGCAGCAGTAATTGACGCATCCACTTCTCCTCTTTCGATACCTCTTTTGCAAGATGAATTTCAAAATGGCACTTTCCGCCGGGGGTGTCAACCGTTCCGGATGCGCCCTTTTCGGCGTTTGCTCAGGAGACGGCAAGGATGGTGAATGTTTTTTGCGCCGCGCCGCCGCCGACCGGCACGTCATCGCCGCAGAGCCTGCCGAGCAGCGCGCGTCCCAGGTTTGCTCCCGGCGTAATCACGACGAACTCCTCGCCAGCGGCGGATAATTTCAGACCGCCCGCGTCCGGACCGAGAAAGACCTGTCGGCGGCTGCCGTCCTCCCCTTCGATGGTGACCAGGGCGGTCAGACGGATCGGTGTCTCCGCAGTGAAAGGGCGCAGCGCCAGGGTCCGGTAGCTATCCAGCGCCCGGCGAATCTCCTGGGCGCGATTGGCCTGACCTTGCGCCACATAGGAGGCTTCCAGCCCGGTGGTGTCGTATTTATTGTCGGGAATGCACTCTTCGTGCGTGGCGGCGGCATGAGCGGCCTTGGCCGCCTGGGTAAAGAGCGCCAGATCGGCGGTCAAAGCGGCGATTATTTTCTGCAGGATCTCTTCTTTGTGCACGGCTGGGCAGGCTCCCGGAAATGCGGTCATCGGCAAGGGAGGGGAATTTACCAGAAGGATCGCCACCTTTCAATTTGTATTGCAAAAAAGCGGATTCATTTAGCCCAGGCAGGGCGATGACGGGCCGAAGCGCAATTGCCTCTCAGGGAAAATTATTGTACTTTGTCGCCCGCCATGCAGTTCTTGCTTTTTGCCCAAGGGGAAAACCGATGTCATCTGCTTCGAAACGGACCGCCGGCTTTGCGGCGGCGATATGGGCCGTTCTGCTGCTGCCGCCGACCGCGGCGGCCATCGAACTCACCCCCTTTGCGACCCGCAATCAGAACCCGCTGGTGCAGATTTACGGCTTACCGCCCGCCGAACCCGCAACCCTGCTGGACCGCGGCCGGCTATCCACGCATTTGACCCTGGATATCGCCAACAACTTCGCCTCTTCCGCTACCGACGACGAGGCGGTGGCCCTCGACGGTGAAACCTACCGCAGCAATATCGCCTTGCGCTACGGCGTCAACGAACGGTTCGAAATCGGTCTCGACATTCCCTTCGTCAGCCACGCCGGCGGCTTTCTCGATGGCTTCATCGAAGGCTGGCACGACACCTTCGGCCTGCCGGAAGGAGGGCGCAAACAGTCCTCCCGCGACCAGCTCGCTTACCGATACGCGCGCGACGGCCAACCGCTGGTCGAGCTCAGCGACAGCAGCGCGGGCTTCGGCGATCTGCGCCTGAGCGCCGCCTGGCAGATGGTCCGCACCGCCGGCGAGGACCCCAGCGCCGCCGCGCTGCGCCTCAGCCTGAAATTGCCCACCGGCGACAGCGACAAACTCCTCGGCAGCGGCAGCACCGATCTGGCCCTATCCTTGGCCGGACAGCGGGCGTTGCCGACGGAGGAACGTCTGGCCGTTTTTGCCTCTCTCGGCGCGCTGTTGACGACCGACGGCGAGGTGCTGGAGGAGCAGCGGCGCAATCTGGCCGGTTTCGGCAGCCTCGGCTTCGGCTGGGCGGCTTGCGACTGGCTGTCCCTTAAAATCCAACTGGACGGGCACACGGCCTTGTACAAGGACAGCAGCCTGACCGAAATCAACGCCCATTCGCTGCAACTGGTGCTGGGCGGCGCCCTCCAACTGGCCGAAGGCATCACCCTCGACTTGGCCGTCGGCGAAGATATCGTCGTCGACTCCGCCCCGGACGTGGTCTTTCATCTCGGTCTGCGCATCGCTACTTTCTGAAGCGGCCGAAAATCCGGTCCAGCTTTTTCCATCTTGCGCCGAAGGCCCTGATTACAGGCGGCAAATAAAGGATTTTCAGGTAAATTTTTTTGGATTAATTCCCCGATGACTGGTATATTCGTTGCTTCATGTCCCTGAACGGGGGCCAATTTTCAACCGCGAACTGTGATTCCTGATTTCGGAAATGCGCCTCCCCGGTCGTAATCGAACTTTTATGGCCGTCCAAAAGGTCCTCGGCACCCAACCTGATTTTTCGCAGACGCCACAACCCGGGAATTTTTGCGATGAGTTTGCCCTTGCAATCGATTGTCCGACCAAAACCGTTATGCCTGCTGTTGCTGATGGTCGTTGTCTTCGGCTGCGCCTGGCTGCACACCGAGCGGCCATCGGTTTCCGGATTCGTCCTGTCCGAAACGCCGCTGTCCTCCACGCAAGCGGATAGCGAACCGTTCTTTCAGACCCATTTCGCCTCCTCCAGCGTCGATGACTATGTCCATTCCGCATCCCTCGCTCCCCTGCCGGACGGCGGATTAATGGCGGTGTGGTTCGCCGGATCGCGGGAAGGGGCGTCCGATGTCGATATTCGTGCCTCGCGGTTCGATGTCGACAGCCAGGAATGGACACCGGAATTTATCCTGGTCGAGCGTGAATCGACGGAACCCGTCCTGCAGCGCTATATCCGCAAGCTGGGCAATCCGGTGATCGCCCTCGCGCCGGACAAGCGTCTTTGGCTCTTCTACGTCTCCGTATCGGTGGGTGGGTGGGCCGGCAGCTCCATCAACACCATGCATTCCGACGACAGCGGGGTCACCTGGTCGCCGCCGCGAAGGCTGATCACCTCGCCGTTTCTGAACATCAGCACCCTGGTGCGCAATTCTCCGGTCTTTCACCAGGACGGCTCGATCGGCCTGCCGGTTTACCACGAGTTTCTCGGCAAGTTCGCCGAGTATCTGCGCCTGAGTCCCGACGGCAAAATTCTGGACAAGTTCCGCATCAGCGACGGCAGGTACTCCCTGCAGCCTTCCGTCGTTCCCCTTTCCGGGGACGCCGCCCTGGCGCTGCTGCGCAATGCCGGGAAAAAGCCGGGAAAGGTCCTGGCCAGCTTCACCCACGACCGCGGCCAGACCTGGAGCGAGCCGATTGCGGTGCAACCCTGGAACCCCAACTCCTCGCTGGCGGCGATCGGTCTGCAGAATGCGGAAAAAAGCATCCTGGTGGCGCTGAACAACCTGCGCGACGGCCGGCATCGGCTGTCTTTGTACGAGACCGATGCGCAGCTCGAGAATTGGCGCCTGCGAAAGGTTCTCGACGAGGGGCCGGATCCCGACGGGCGGCCGCTGCCACCGGAGCAATATCGCAGCAGCATCAGCAAGGATTATCGCGCCGTCGGCGGGCGGAAAAACGAAGAGGGGCTTACGGCATACCTCTCCCATCTCGATCGCGTCCACCAAAAGGGCCGGGGTTTCGAATTTGAATATGAGTATCCCAATTTCCTGTTGACGGGCGATCGCTTCCACGTGATTTACTCGTGGAACAATTCCCTCATAAAACATGTCTCTTTCAATCGAGCATGGCTGGAGATGCAGCAATGAATGCCGAAATCGTTCTCAGCCATCTGACCTTTGCGCTTGCCATTTTTCTCCTGCTGCCGATCTGCCAACGGCCGGCGACGCGGGTCGCCGTGCTTGCCGGGGCGGCGATTCTGACGCTGATGCCCATAGACGGGCTGTCGCTGGCGGAATATGGGCGCAGCCTGACCAGCGATCTGTCAATAACCACTCTGCTCTGGCTGGCCTGGTGCGCCGGGGCGAGGATCGTCGGTGTCAGGGCGATGCCCGAGCGCCAGCATTTGCAACTCGCGCTCTGCTTCGGCGCCCTGGCGCTGCTGCTTTATCCGGCGGCCCTGGGGCTGACGAGGTTCGATCCGTACCGGCTCGGGTATTCGCCCCAACTCCTGCTCGTCTTCATTTTTGCCATCAGTCTCGGCTTCTGGCTGTTGCGACACTATTTCGCCGCGGCCCTGCTGACCGCCGCCACCGGTTTTTACCTGCTCGGCCTCGGCGCGCCGAGCAACTATTGGGACTACCTCATCGACGGGGTGCTGGGCCTGTACTGCTGGGCCGTCCTCGGCTGGTGCGGCCTGCGGTGGGTTTGGCGCAACCTGAAACCGCGCCCGGCGGAGGACTTAATCCCGGAAAAGGCCCCGGCGTTGGAAAATTCGCGCCAAAGCCCGGCTTATTTCCAGCTTGGCGAGTTGCCACTCCATGGACGGAATGAAGACCATCGAGCCCTTCCTCAGCTTTCCCGCCCGAAGAGCTGCCATGGCTTCATCGGGAAAAAGAACCGGGGCCGATAAACCATGTCCCGCAAGTACCTTTCCGACTCAGAAAAGGAGAACGTTTGATGCACTGGTTAAAATCCCGACGGCTGCACTACCTGGCCGGGGTTACTTTCATTCTGCTACTCACTCTGGCGCTGCTGCGCCTTTTGTTTCTTTTCGGCTATTCGGACATCGATCTTGCCTTGACCGACAAAGCCGCCCTGCTGAAAACGTTGGGGATCGGTCTGCGCTTCGACCTGCGGCTGGCGCTGCTGATCATGCTGCCACTGGCTCTGCTGTGCTATCTGCCCCTCTGGAACATGCTCAGCAGCCGATTCGTCCGCCGGCTCGGCAAGATATACCTGACGGTGACGCTACTGGCCGTCGGACTGCTTTATGTCCTCGATTTTGGCCATTACGACTACCTGGGCGTGCGCATCAACGCCACGGTCCTGCGTTTTGCCGGCGATGCCGAGATCTCCACCTCCATGCTTTGGCAAAGCTATCCGGTGGTGTGGATCACCCTGGGGTGGCTGACCGGCTGCGCCGTCGTCCTGCTCGCTCTCTTTTCCCTTGAGCGCATCTCCCTCGACCGCCCGGCGGCGAAGATCTCCCTTAAATCGGCGCTCATCGGCGCGCCGCTGATCGTTGTGCTGATTGCTTTCGGCATTCTCGGCCGGGTCGGCGATATCAACATCAAGAACCCCGTTCCGCTGCGCTGGAGCGACGCCTTCTTCTCCGGCGATCGGCAACTCGCCGCCGCGGGCTTGAATCCGGTCATCTTCCTCTACGACACCCTGCTGGTTCCCCGCACCCCCTACGACCGGGAAAAAATTTCCACGTTTTATCCGATGATGGCCGATTACCTGGGCGTCGATCAGCCCGACCAGCAGGAATTGAAATTTTCCCGGCACATCGGCGCGCAGCCGCATCGGCTGAATCTCGAACGACCGCCGAATGTGGTGTTCATCATGCTCGAATCCCTCGGCGCCAGTCGGGTGGGCGCCTATGGCAACCCGCTGCGGCCGACGCCGGTTCTCGATGCGCTTGCCGCGGACGGTTGGTTTTTTCGCCATTTTTATGTCCCGGTGGTGAGCACGGCGAAAACGGTGTGGGCCAGCATCACCGGCACTCCCGATGTTTCCCCGGAGGAGACGGCCACGCGAAATCCCCTGATTACCCGGCAGAACACCCTGATCAACGCCTTTGAAAATTATCACAAGTTGTACATGATCGGCGGCAACTCCGGCTGGGCCAACATGAGCGCCCTGATCCGCGAAAGCATAACGGGAATCAAGCTTTACGAGGAAGGTGACTGGCAGGCGCCCAATGCCGACGTTTGGGGCATCTCGGACCTGAACCTGTTCAAGGCGGCGGACCGCATCCTGCGCGACATCCCGGCCGACGAGCCTTTCTTCGCCTATATCCAGACCGCCGGCAATCATCGACCCTTTACCATCCCCCCCGACAATGACGATTTTAAAACGGTCGAGCTGCCGCTGGAAGAGGTGCAGAAGTGGGGATTTCGCTCGCTGGCGCAGTTCAACGCCGTGCGGCTGATCGACTACGACATCGGCCGCTTTCTCCAGATGGCGCGCGAAAGCGGATATTTCGAGAACACCATTTTCGTTTTCTTCGGCGATCACAACAACCGGATCACCACGATTCCGCACATGCCGCCGGCCTTCGAACAACTGGGACTCGAAAGCAACCATGTTCCGCACATCATCTACGCACCGGCGCTGCTGGAGCCGCGCGTGATCGACGAGGCGGTCAATCTGGTGGACGTTCTGCCCACCGTCGCCGGGTTGCTCGGACTCGAATACACCAACCGGACCATGGGCCGCGATCTGCAGCTCTCTGCCGCCGCCGACCGGGCGGTGCCGCTGATCCTGGTGGAAGGGACGTTTCCGATCATCGCCGCGGTGACCAGCGACTATCTGGTCAAAATGAATCACGACGGCAGCAAGGCCACCCTGCACGATCTGCGTTCCGATTCGCCACTGGAGAATGTTTCGGCGCAAAACCCCGAGGAATTCGAACGTCTCGGAAAACTGGCGCTCGGCGCCTACGAAACCTCGCGCTTTATGCTCTACGACAACGTCCGCAAAAGCTCCGCCGAACGGCGCTGACCCGCACTGCACGGGGGAGCCGCTTCTCGGCTCCCCCGTTTTTTTCTCTTCCCTGCCAGAGCAGAGTGTCCATGCCCCGAGCCAACAGGGGCTGCCCGTTTACCGGCTCATCGAAGCTCCACCCGTTCGATTCCTCGGTGCGCGGACTGGCAACCGGCGCAACGGCCTTTCTCTTGCCGCTGTTGCATTTTTCGCCTGGTGCAATATTCTGAAAAACAGTTCGCCAGAAGTCTCTTATTTCTGCGTTTGGCGCCGCTTGCGTCTGTTCGCACCAGAATAATCGGCACGGCGGCGCCCGAAAGGTGGTGGCGCCATGCTGAAGAACCTCCCCGGAAATTCTTTCCTCCCAACCCTCCTCTGCCTTATCGCCCTCCTCGCCACGGCGACCGTCACTCCGGCCATGGAAGGCAAACACGGTCATTCCTCCCTCACTGGCGCGAAAGCGCCCCTCCTTGACGGGCTGATCGACCTCGGGTTTGCGCTCACCACCGACAGCCAGGCGGCGCGGGACTATTTCAATCAGGGGCTGGTGCTGACCTACGGTTTCGACCATGCCGACGCCGAGGTTTCTTATCTGGAGGCGGCGCGCCACGATCCCGAAGCCGCCATGGCCTGGTGGGGCGCCGCCTTGGTGCTCGGCCCCAATATCAACGCCCCGATGAATGCGGCGGACGCACCGCGCGCCTATGAGCGGGCGCAAAAGGCGCTGGCGCTGGCGGCCAAGGCGTCGGAGAAGGAACGGGCGCTCGCCGAAGCGCTGGCCACCCGCTACGCCCCCGAGGCGCCGGCCGACCGCTCCGCCCTCGACGAGGCGTTCGCCGCGGCGATGCGCCAGGTCTACCAGCGCTATCCGGACGATCCGAACATCGCCGTCCTGTTTGCCGAAGCGCTGATGGATCTGCATCCCTGGAACTATTGGACGGAGGACGACCGGGCGCAGCCGTGGACGCCGGAAATCGAAGCGGTGTTGGAAAAGGTCATTGCCGAGCACCCCCGGCACCCGCATGGGCACCATCTCTACATCCACCTGCTGGAAAATTCCCCGAAACCGGAGGCGACGGTGAAGAGCGCCGACATCATCCGGCATCTGGTTCCGGCCGCCGGCCACCTGGTGCACATGGCCGGCCACGCCTACTATGCCGCCGGCCTGTACCACGACTGCAGCGTGGTCAACGAAGATGCGATCGGAGTGGACCGAAAGCTCAAGGCCGCCTTCGCCACCGAAGGCCTCTACCAATTGGCTTACATGCCGCACAACCTGCATTTTCTGCTCGCCAGCTATATGATGGAGGGACGCTCACGGGATGCCGTCGCCGCCGCGCGAAACCTCTCGGCGGGAGTCGATGCACAGCAGATGCGTCACCCGGCGCTGGTTTCCCTGCAGCATTTCTATCTCACCCCCTATTACGCCCTGCTGCGCTTCGGGCATTGGGACGAAATCCTCGCCGAACCGGCGCCGCCCGCCGATCTCCCCTATCCGCAAGCGATGTGGCACTACGCCCGGGGCATGGCCTTGACACGGCAGGGAAATCCGGAAGGGGCCGAGGCGGAATTGACGCAGTTGCAAGCATTGGCTGCGGAACCAGCTTTGGCGGAAATGAAGGTGTGGGATTTGAACAAGGTCACCGACCTGCTGGCCGTCGCCTCCGAGGTGCTGTCCGGCGAGATCGCCGCCGCGCGGGGTGGGAAAGAAGCGGCTCTTGGCCATTTCAAGCGCGCCGTCGCCCGGCAGGACAAACTGCTCTTCGACGAGCCGCCGACCTGGTACTTCCCGGTCCGCCAGGCGCTGGGCGCCTTGCTCCTCGACCTCGGCCGGTGGCAAGAGGCGGAGACCGTGTTCCGCCAGGACCTGCGGAAAAACGCCGAAAATCCCTGGTCTCTTTTCGGTCTGGCCGAAGCGCTGAAGGCGCAGGGGCAGGATGAATTGGGCGCCGATGCGGAACGGCGCTTCCGCCGCGCCTGGGCGCGCGCCGACGTGGAACTGCGCCGCCCGGTGTTCTGAGTTCCGCCGGCACGCCAAGTCCTGATTACGCGATGCGCCGCTCTCCGGCCAGGCCGAAGAGCGGCGCCTTTGCCAGCCGCCTTATGCGCGGCATCAGTTCTCGTCCGGCGCCGCCTCTTCGACGATCAGCGCCCGGCATTCGACGACGGCCGCGACCATCTTTTGCCGGCCGCTGGCGACAAGGCGCTGCACGGTGCCCCGGGACACGCCGATCATCGCGCCGGCCGCCGCCTGGGTCAACCCTTCCCCGTCGCAGAGGCGCAGCGCCTCCAGTTCATCGTAGTGGAGAAAAATGCGCTCGAGCTCCGTCATGGGGATGCCGGCCGGCTTGAAGACGGAACTCCCCGGCGGGCGATGCGGACAGGCGCAATTTCTCGGTTTTTTTGGGCGCGGTGACATCGGACTCCTTCCTCAGGCGCCCTGCGGGGCGGCTTCCGGATGGCCGAACACCCGCGGGGTGAACCTGACGTACCAGGCCGCGGACTGCACCTGGATGATGTAGGCGAGGCTGATGACCAGGGCGGCATCGGAGCCGGCCGGGCCGAAGGCATTGATCGCCACCGCCAGGGCAATGGAGAGGTTGCGCATCACCGTGCCGTAGACCAGGGCGATGGCGTCGCCCCGGGGGAGCAGCGCCTTGCCGGCGAGGGTGCTGAGCAGATAATTAAAGCCATAGAGCAGAACCAGCGGCAAAAAGATGAGGAACAACTGGTCGGGGCGGGCGGCGATGGCCTGCGCCTTCAGCGCCATGGCGATAAAGACGATCCCCAGCACGCCCAAAGTGGAAAGACCGGGGAAACGCGGGGCCAGCGATTGCTGGAAAAATTCTTGCCCATGGCGCCGGATCAGGGCGCGTTGGGTGGCGTATCCGGCGGCCATGGGGAGAAAAACGATCAGCGCGATCTGCTGGAAAATTCCGGGCAGATCGACCTGCACCCTGGCCCCCATCAGGGCTTGAATGTAAAAGGGAGTGGCGAGGGAGCCGAGAATCAAGCCGACCACGGTCATCTTCACCGCCGCCGCCAGGTTCCCTTTAGCGAAACCGGTCCAGGAAATGGTCATGCCGCTGGTCGGGACGAGGGCCGCCAGCAGGAGCCCCAGCGCCATGAACGGGCGATCGGCGAAAAACAGCTTGCCGAGACCGAAAGCGACAAAAGGGATGACGGCGAAATTGATGGCCTGCGTCAGCAGCTGCGCCTTGCCGTCGCCCCCCGCCAGCACCTGCCGAATCTTCAGCGTCACCATCATCGGATAGACCATGAGGAAGGTGAAGGGGAGGATCAGAGCCTTCAGGGAGGCGGTCGCCGCCACCATGCCGAAAAGGAACCCCGCCAGCATCATGACGGGGATGGCCACGGTCAGGCTGCGGTTCAGCCTGGCAAAAAAGCTCCACATATCTGGCGTCCTTCAGCTGAATCGGCGCCGCGTCAGGCGGCGCGGGTCGCGGATTTCGCCGCTTCTTCGATCATGGAAATAATATCGGCAAAGCTTTCGGCGAGGGAATCGGGAAATTCGCCGTCGTCGACCAGGGCGGCCACCAGTTTTCGCGAGTAGTGCAGAAAACGAATCCGGGTCCGGCCGTTGCGGCTGAAGATGACGATGAATTTCGGCATCAGCACCGCCCGTTCCGGATTTTTCGACAAGCTTTTCGCCGCCCTTTGCGGGTTGCACACCTGAATCATATGCAGATCGAAGCCTTCGGCCACCCCGACTCCGTGCCGGCCGAAGGTGCGGGCCATGTCCATTTTCGACTCGTTATGGATGTAAAACCCCCGGCGGGCGGCGGCGCTGGCCAGATCGGCCACGAACTGCTCCACCGGCTTTGCGGTTTCCGCCCGATAAACTTCGGCTTCCATGCGTTTCTCCTTCAGTGGCTGCAGCCGTGCGCATGCCCGCCGCAGGTCTGCGTCGGGGTCAACTCCGGAAGAGCCGCCAGATGGAAGGCGGCCAGATTTTCGGCCACCGTCGGCCCTTGGGCGCGATAGACTTTCAGCCCGGCGCGATTGAGGCCGTTGAGCGCCCCGGCGCCGATCCCGCCCACCACGATGGCATCCACCGGTGCTCCGGCGAGGGCCTTTAACGGACTGCAGGCGCCGTGCGCATGATGCAGATCGCGATTGGCGATCTCGCTAACCTCCCGGGTGTCGGTATCGACCAGCAAGAACATCGGTGCGGAGCCGAAATGGCCGTAAACCAGGCTTTGCAGCCCTTCATTGCGCTCGACGGGAATGCAGAGTTTCATCGTAATTCCTCCTCTGTGTTTTGTGTATTGGCACAATACAGAACAAGACATTCAAAAGTCAATATATTTTTTCCACGTATTTTACGCAGGAATCATTCCGGTCAAACTGACGCGGCGGGCAGGTGTAAAGCCAAAGGCCAGACGGCAATGCCGCTCGTCGTTTGTTGCACGCTATTTGGCGGGTAAACGCCAATCAGCGACCGAGGCGCGCACCGTCTGCTGCGGATATCGGCGTGGGCGTTTCCGGAAGAAAACGACCGCCAGGACATCCACAAGCGCTATCTGGCGATTTTCGCGGTAGTGGAAAAGGAGTTCGGGATGGCCGACGACGCGCGATGATCGGGCGCCGCAAGATGACGGCGGAAGAGGAACCGCCGCCGGCCTCGGGAGGGGAAGAGGAGAACGATTCTCAACGCCCGGGGAGGGTGATGCACAGGCACTCCCCCTCGGCATAGACGGTCTCACCGCGGCAGATGCGGCCGCGGACCACAACTTTACGTCCCTCGGCGGAGACGATGTTCGTCTCGACCGTAACCACCTGCTGCAGCGGCAGCAGGTTGCGGAAGTCGACGTTCAGATTGGCGACGACGATCGAGTAGCCGGCGTTCCAGGCGGCGAGGCCGAGAACCTCGTCGAGAACCGCGGCGATGGAGCCGCCGTGGGCGTGCCCGGGGGGGCCTCCGGTTTCCGGGCCGAACCAGATCTGCGCCTTGAGCTGCCGCTCCGCATCGCGGTAGTAGCGGACGCGATAGCGGTTGCCCTCCGGTTCTCCCGAAACGAAGCGCAGCGATTCGCCGACCAGCGCCGGCGCGTCGAAGGGCACCCAGCCCGGCTCGCCACCGAGGTCGACGGGCGGGGCTGCTAAATCCGTCATCTTTTCACATTTTGCCTGGGACACGATGTTCTTCTCCTTATCGGTTCATTCCGAGCGGCTAAAATAACAGATTCCGCCGCGCGGCGTAAGCTTTGTTTCATCGCTTCGGCTTTGCGTACGTGGAACGCCCTTTGCAATTCCTCCTGCCACTCACTGCCCGGAAGCCGGCCTTCTCCTGGGACACGCTTTCCGGCCATTGGTACGGAGCGGCACTCCTGCAACGGGGATGCCTGCGGATGCAGGAAAAGCCGCCTCTTTCCCGGCCATATCGCGCTATCCGGGGACAGAAAAAGTCCCCTCACATACTATGTGGTTCATTTGAAACAGGAGACTGCCATGACCGCTTCCAGCTTCAACAAAATCATCGAGCAGGGGCTGATCGCCCTGCATCGGGGAGACACCTTCAACGCGCTGGTATTTTTTCAGGAGGCTGCCGAACTGGAAATGCCGCCCGTGGTCCTCTCCTGTCTCGGCTATTGCCTGGCCAAGGAGCAGGGGGAGAGCAAAAAAGGCCGCGCGCTCTGCCTTGATGCGGTGCAGCAGGATCCGAACAATGCCCTGCACTACCTGAATCTCGGGCGCACCTATCTGATTGCCGGACAAAAACCGCTGGCCATCAAAACGTTCCGCAAGGGGCTCAAGGTTCAGCGCCATCCGGGTATCGTCGCCGAACTGAAAAAACTCGGGCTGCGGCGCCAACCCGTCTTCTCCTTTCTGCCCCGGGAAAACCCCGTGAACCGATATGTGGGACTGATCTTTCACTATATCGGGCTGCGCTGAAGGCCGCCGCCCCGATGGCTTCCGGCGGGGCCGGACGCGTTGAAGCTGCCGTCCCCGCCGTCTTGCCGCCCTCCCCCCCCTCGCCCGCCCCTGCTGCAACATTTCCTTCCGCCTTTTCAAAAATTTCTTATTCTTTGACCTGCATCATGTTTTTCCCGACGCCTCGCGGTTAATCTGCCCCCACGCTGACGAACCCGATACCCAAGGAGAAACCCGATGAAGCTGAAACATGACATTGGCAGTCTCGCCATTCAGGACGTATTGAAGGAGCATCCCCCGATCGGCGAGATTCTCGTGAAATACGAAATCGGCTGCGTCACCTGCGGGGTCGGCATCTGCCTGCTCAAAGATGTCGTCGCGATCCACGCCTTGGGCGCGGAAGCTGAAGCGAAGATAGAAGAGGAAATCAACGCCTATCTTGAAACGGCGGTCGCCACCGCCTGAGGTTGCATAAATTTCAAACAACCATAAAGGAGAACATCATGAAAAATCTTGCCTGCGGCTGCCCCGGTTCCAATGTGCGGACCATCGAAAAGAAAGAAACCGGCGACAACGCCGCGACCGGCCGCCTCGATTCGGAACTGCGTCAGTGGCCGACCCAGTTGCACCTGGTGCCCCCCTTCGCTCCCTGGCTGAAGAACGCGCACCTGCTCATCGCCGCCGATTGCACCCCCTTCGCCTATGCCGAGTTCCACCGCGACTTCATCAAGGGCAAAGTGCTCGTCAACGCCTGCCCGAAGCTGGACGACACTTCCCCCTATGTCGAGAAGCTGACGCAGATTCTGCAGCAGAACGATATCCAGTCGGTGACGGTGGCGATCATGGAAGTCCCCTGCTGCCGCGGCCTGGGCATGATGGCGCAGAAAGCGGTGGAAGCCTCGGGCAAAGACGTGCCGCTGGAGATCGCGGTGATCGGCGTCGATGGGGAAAGAAGAAGCTGAAATCCGTTGCCGGCAGAAAGGAACGGGCATAAGGAGACGCAATGAAAACCGATGTGACCGCCGTCATGATGGAAGAGCATCAACTCATTTTGCGCATGATCGCCCTGGTGGAGAAGAACACCCGCAAGCTGGAGACCGGCGCCCTCGATCAATGGAATTTCTACCTCGACGCGGTGGACTTCATTCGCAACTACGCCGACCGTTTCCATCACGCCAAGGAGGAGGATGTCCTGTTCAAAGCGCTGGTGGCCAACGGCATGCCCGAGCAGAACTCGCCGGTGGCGGCGATGCTCATGGCGCACGACCAGGGGCGCGTCCATGTGCGGGGGATGGAGGAAGCAGCGCAGCGGGCGCTCGCCGGCGACCCGGCGCCGATCGCCGACATCGTCCGCCATGCGCAAGGCTACGCGGCGCTGCTGCGCGATCATATCGACAAGGAGGATCACATCCTCTACCCTCTGGCCGAGCGCGTGCTGCCGGAAGACCTGCGGCCGCAAATGGTCGAGAATTACCGCATCGCTGCGGCGCAATATCCGCAACTCGGGGAGAAATATCGCCGGATGGTGGAGAGGTGGGAAGCCCAAATCGCGGCCTGAATCCGGGCCAGGGAAGCGGGCGCCTTGAACAATTTGCGCAAAAAGCCGCCTGCCGGGTATTCGGCAAGGCGGCTTTTTTTATCCCGTCGCCGGCCGGGGCGAAGCCCTGTTCGCCCTGATCCTGATTCCCGACCAATCGGCCAAGCATGGAAATACTTGCCGCCAACGCTTCCAGCCGCTAAGGTAGGCCGCAACTTCTTCCCGCAAAGGGCGCCGTGAAAGCTTACGACTGGAACAGCGACAATATTTCCCTGCCGCGCCGTTTCGTCGGCATTTTCAGCTACAGCCGCCGAGCCCTCGAACTCGTCTGGTCGACGCGGCGCGATTTGACGCTGACCCTGGCCCTGCTGACGCTGGTCGCCGGCGTTCTGCCGGCGGGCGCCGCCTGGGTCGGCAAGCTGATCGTCGACGGCGTTGTGGCGGCCATGGAGCTGCACCGGCAGGCTGCCGACGCCAGCACCGGCAACGTGCTGTTGCTGGTCGCCCTGGAGGGGCTGGTGGTGGCCGGCATCGCCGGCGCCCAGCGCGGCATTTCCACCTGTCAGGCGCTGCTGCGGGCGTTGATGGGGCAGCGGATCAACGTCATGATCCTGGAAAAGGCGCTGACCCTGCAGCTGACCCAGTTCGAGGATTCGGAGTTCTACGACAAGCTCACCCGCGCCCGGCGCGAAGCCTCGGTGCGCCCCTTAAGTCTGGTCAACCGCACCTTCGGCCTGGTGCAGAATGGCATATCGTTGGTCAGCTACGCCGTCCTGCTGGTGCAGTTCTCCCCCTGGGCGGTGGTCATTCTCGCCCTCGGCGGTTTCCCCGAGTTCGTCGCCGAAGCCAAATTCTCCGGCGACAAGTTCCGCCTCTTCCGCTGGCGCTCCCCCGAATCGCGCATGCAGATGTATATCGAAACGGTGCTCGCCCGCGAGGACCACGCCAAGGAGGTCAAGCTCTTCCACCTCGGCCCCCGGCTGCTGCAGCGCTACCGCAACATCTTCGCCACCCTCTATGCCGAAGACCGCCGCCTGACCCTGCGTCGCGACGCCTGGGGTTTCGCCCTCGGCCTCATCGGCACCGTCGCCTTTTACGGCGCCTACGCCTGGATCGCCCTCTCCGCCATCGACGGCAGTATCACCCTCGGCCAGATGACCATGTACCTGATGCTGTTCAAGCAGGGGCAGTCGGCGGTCTCGGCCAGCCTGTCGGGGATCAGCGGCATGTACGAGGACAATCTCTACCTGTCCAATCTGTACGAATACCTGGAGCAGGAGGTGCCGCCCGCAGCCGGCCGCCTCGCCGCCGGGCCGCATCCGGGGGACGGCGTGCGCTTCGAGGGGGTCGGCTTCACCTACCCCGGCAGCGAGCAACCGGCGCTGCATGATGTCTCCCTGCACCTGCGGCCGGGGGAAAGCCTGGCGCTGGTCGGGGAAAACGGCTCCGGCAAGACGACGCTGATCAAACTGCTGACCCGCCTCTACGCCCCGGATACCGGGCGCATTCTCCTCGACGGCCTCGACCTGCGACAGTGGGACGCAGACGCCTTGCGCCGGCGCATCGGCGTCATCTTCCAGGATTTCGGCCGCTATCAGTTCATGGTCGGGGAGAATATCGGCGCCGGCGACGTCGAGCATTTCGACGACCGGCAGCGCTGGCGGCAGGCGGCGGAGATGGGGATGGCCACGTCCTTCATCGCCGCTTTGCCCGAGCAGTACGACACCCAGCTCGGCAAATGGTTCAAAGGGGGGCGCGAGCTCTCCGGCGGGCAGTGGCAGAAGATCGCCCTCTCCCGCGCTTTCATGCGCAGCCGGGCCGACCTCCTGGTTCTCGACGAACCGACCGCCACCATGGACGCCCGCGCCGAGGCGACGCTTTACGAACATTTCCGCGAGCTGTGCCGCGGCAAGATGACCATCCTCATCTCGCACCGCTTTTCCACCGTCCGCATGGCCGATCAGATCATCGTCATCCAGAACGGCCGGGTGGTGGAGCAGGGCGCGCACGAGGAACTGATGGCCCGCCAGGGGCAGTACGCCAGCCTCTTCACCCTGCAGGCCGAGGGTTACCGGTAGCGATGTCGGCCATTCTGCGGAAGGGAGATCGACCGTATGCGAATCGAGGTTCTGGGTGACCAGTGCGGCAAATGCCGACTGATGCACCAACATGTCCTGCAGGCGGTGGCAAAACTGGAGATCGCGGCCGAGATCGTCCACACCAATGTCCCAGAAGTCCTGGCGCACTACGGAGTGCGGGGTTTTCCCGGCCTGGCGATCGATGGAAAGCTGAAATCGGCCGGCAAGGTTCTCACGGTGGCGGAGGTGCGGGGGATATTGGCGCAGGCGAGCCGGCCGGATACGAGCTCTTAACTCGTGTAACATCCTGGGCGGGTCTTGAAAAACGCGCCCAAGGGCAAATCTAATTGCAAAAGGAGACGCATATGAAAATCGTGGCGATCATCGGTAGTCCGCACGGCAAGCGCGGCAATACCGCACGGCTAACGGATTATGTGATCGAAGGCGCGCAAGCGGAAGGGGCGGTGGTCGAGACGGCCCTGCTCAAGGGCCGCACTATCGGTCCCTGCGCCGGCTGCGACGTCTGCCACAAAGTGGGCAGATGTTGCCAGCAGGACGAGTTCGAAGCCCTTCGCGAGCGGATCGAGACCGCCGACGGGGTGATTCTGGCCAGCCCCAACTACATCTTCCACGTCAGCGCTCAGCTGAAGGCGTTCATCGACCGCTGCTGCGGCGTCATTCACCGGCTGGGGTTCGAGGGTAAATACGGCGTTTCGGTGGTGACTTCCGGCGGCGGCGGGGACGAGCCCATCGTGGAATACATGAACCGGTTTCTCCTCGCCACCGGCATCCGCCCGGTGGGCGGCGTGCACGCGACGATGGCGGCTTTGCCGGACGAAAAATTCACCTCTGAGCTCCAGGCGCAGGCCCGGACTCTGGGCGCCACCCTGGTCCAATCCTGGCGGGAAAAGCGCACCGAGCTGGATGTTGAGCGGCAAATGGAGGAATTCCGGGCGGGGATGCGGGAGTTGATTCACTGGCGCCGGGAGGAATGGCCGTTCGAGCACGCCTGGTGGCAGCAGCGGCAGGCCTGAAACGGGATTTCCATGCCCGAGAGCTTGAATTGGGAGCGGCGGGCGCCGGGAACCGCCGCTCCGCATGGCTTGCACCGAATGGTCGCAGGAGAGAAAGGACAAAGAAAGCTCATGCCATCGATCCGATGGTTTTCCGGAATCGGCCCAGGGCGATGAAAAAGAAAGCGGCGCCGATTAGGGCGATCGCCAGAAACTGCGGCCACACGATATCCAGACCGGCTCCGCGGTAGAGAATCGCTTGCGAGGCGGAGACGAAGTGGGTGGTCGGAGCGAGTAGCATCACGTTCTGGACAAAATGGGGCATGCTCTCCCGCGGCGTCATGCCGCCCGACAGCATTTGCAGTGGCAGCAGGACGAGGATGATCAGCAGACCAAACTGGGGCATCGAGCGGGCCACCGTGGCGATGAAAATCCCCAAAGAGGTCGTGGCGAACAGATGCAGCGCGGCGCAGGCCAGAAAGAGCGCCACCGAGCCTTCGATCGGCACATGCAGCGCGCCTTCGACGATGAAGACCAGGGAAACTCCCGTCGCCAGCAGCACCACTAGTCCCATTGACCAAACCTTCCCCAGCATGATCTCGCCGGGAGTCACCGGCATGACCAGCAGATGCTCGACGGTGCCGTGTTCGCGTTCGCGGATCAAGGCGGCGCCGGCGAGGATGATCGACAGCATGGTGATGTTGTCGATGATTTTCATCACCGAACCAAACCAGGCCTGTGTCAAGCTGGGGTTGAAACGCGCCCGGAGCGCCAGCTCCACCGGCGGCACGGCGCTGCCGCGGTAGCGCTGAATGAAGGTGTCGACCTCCCCGAGAGCGATCTGCTGGATGTAGCCGCTGCCAATGAACGCCTGGCGCATGCGGGTGGCGTCCACGTTGAGCTGGATCGCCGGCGAACTCCCGGCGAGGACGTCGCGCTGGAAATCGGGGGGAATGTTGAGAACGAAGGTGTACTCCCCGGCATCCATCCCGGAGTCGATTTCGCTCAGCGAAATCCGCTCCGGCGCCAGAAAATACGGTGGATAAAAGGCCGATGCAATGCGCGCCGAGAGGGGCGAGCCGTCCTCGTCGACGATGGCGATCGGCGTCTTATGCAGCGTATCTGGAAAAGCGGTGGCGGCGATGTAGATGGCCCCGGTGAAGCTGTAGGCGATCAGCGCCACCATGATCGGATCGCGCGCCAGGCTCCACAGTTCCTTGATACCCAGGCGGTAGATGTTGGCGGCGCTCCCCATCTCAGGCCTCCTGTTTTTTCAGCAGGGCGATCGAAAGGCCAAGAATGACCGGGATCGCCGGCAGCATCGCCCAGAAGAAGGCGTGCAGGTCGGACAGGGTCAATGCCTTGCTGAAGATGCCGCGGCTGATGGTCAGGAAATGGGTGGCCGGGTAGATCCGTCCGATGAAGGCCCCGGCGCCCTCTAGGGAGGAGACCGGATTGAGCAGACCGCCGAACTCGAGCGCCGGCAGCATGGTGCCGAGCATGGTCACGAACAGCGCGGCGATCTGGGTGCGGGTGAAGGTGGAGGCAAACAGGCCGAAACCGGTGGCGATGACCGTGAAAATCAGCGCGGCCAGAGTCAGGGCGGGAAAGCTCCCCTTGACCGGAACATCGAAGATGGTGACGGCCAGCATGGTCATAAGGAAAAAATTCACCATCGCCATTGCGATGTACGGCAACTGCTTGCCGAGAAGAAACTCGGCGCGGGTGACCGGGGTGACGTAGAGGTTGATAATGGAGCCGAGCTCCTTCTCGCGCACCACCGAAAGCGCCGTCAGCATGGCCGGAATCATCAGCAGGAGGATGGGAATCACCGCCGGCACCATCGCCGGCAGACTCTGCACGTCCGGGTTGTAGCGGAAGCGCGTCTCAATGGTGGCGGCCGCCGCCGTTTCCTGCCCGATCCGGCGTCGCGTCATCTCCGCCAGCCAACCCTGGTGCATCCCCTGCATGTATCCCTGCACCGTCTCTGCCCGTGAGGGCATGGCGCCGTCGATCCAGGCCCCAATCTGCACCGGGGCGCCGCGCTTGATGTCGCGGGCAAAACCTGCGGGGATCTCGATGGCGAGGGAGAGTTCGCCGCTGCGCATGCGGCGATCGAGGGCGGCGTAATCCGCGATCGGCGGGCGTTCGACGAAATAGCGGGAGCCGGCGAGGTTCAGGGCATAATTGTGACTGAGGGTGGTCTGGTCGCGATCAAGAACGGCGAAGCTCAGTTCTTCCACATCCATGTTGACGCCGTACCCCAGGATGAGCATCAACATCAGGCTGCCGAGCAGGGCGAGCGTCCCGCGCACCGGGTCCCGCCGCAGTTCCAGCGACTCGCGCAGCGCATAACTGAGAGCCCTGGCGGGACTGAAGCGGCGGCGGACCGCCGTCGGACCGGCGGGCGCCGCGGATTCCTGCGCAGAGGCGGAAGCAACTGCCTGCGCGGGCGGCCGCGTCTCCGCTGCCGCTCCCGCCTCTTCCAGGTAGCGGATAAAAGCCTCCTCCAGGGTCGCCGCGCCGCGATTGCGCACCAGTTCGGCCGGGGCGTCGCTGACCAGGACGCGGCCGGCATGCATCAGCGAGATGCGGTCGCAGCGCTCCGCTTCGTTCATAAAGTGGGTGGAGATGAAGATCGTCACCTGGTCTCGCCGCGCCAGGTCGATCATCAACTGCCAGAAGGTGTCGCGGGCGATTGGATCGACCCCCGAAGTCGGCTCATCCAGAATCAGCAATTCCGGTTCGTGCACCATCGCCACCGCCAGGGACAGGCGCTGGCGCATGCCGAGGGGAAGGCTCTCCGGCAGCGCGTCGGGGACGCCGCCGAGGCCGAAACGGGTGAGCACGCCCTCGACGCGAGCGGAGATCTCCGCTTCCGGCACCTGGAAGAGACGCGCATGGAGCACCAGGTTCTGGTTCACCGTCAGTTCGGAGTAGAGGGAGAAGGATTGAGACATGTAACCGACCCGCCGCCGGGTTGCGATGTCGCGGGGGTCGACCTTGTGCCCGAAGAGCCAGGCCTGCCCCTCGCTGGCCGGCAACAGCCCGGTCAACATCTTCATCGTGGTCGTCTTGCCGCAGCCATTGGAGCCGAGAAAGCCGAAGATCTCCCCCCGCCGGATGCAGAAACCGACGTGGTCGACCGCCGTAAAATCGCCGAAGCGCATCGTCAGATCGCGCGCTTCGATGGAGATCTCGCTCTCGGCGCCGATGGCCAGAGGGGGAATCCTGACCGGCTGGTGTCCGCGACGTCGCTCTTCCGGCAGCAGGGCGATAAAAGCCGCTTCCAGCGCTTCGGCGCCGGTACGTGCGAGCAGTTCGCGCGGGGTCCCGGTGGCGAGCACTCGGCCGGCATCCATCGCCACCAGCCAATCGAAACGCTGCGCCTCGTCCATGTAGGCGGTAGACACGATGATGCTCACCGTTGGCCGTTGCTGGCGGATGCCGCCAATCAGATCCCAGAACTGGCTGCGCGCCAGGGGATCGACCCCCGTTGTCGGCTCGTCGAGGATGAGGAGGTCCGGGTCGTGGATCAGCGCGCAGCACAGCCCCAACTTCTGCTTCATGCCGCCCGAGAGTTTCCCGGCCGGACGGGAGCGGAACGGATGGAGACCGGTGCTGATGGTGAGGTGATCGATGCGCCGGCGCCGCTCGGTGGGGCTATGGCCGAAAAGGCGACCAAAGAATTGCAGGTTCTCCTCAACCGACAGGGTGGGGTAGAGATTCTTTCCCAGTCCCTGGGGCATGTAGGCGATGCTGGGGCAGACCAGACTGCGGTGGCTCGCACTCCCCATATCGCCCCCGAGGGCTTCCACGCGTCCCATCTGGATCGCCCTGGCCCCGGCCAGCAGAGCCATCAGGCTTGACTTGCCGACGCCGTCCGGTCCGATGATGCCGACCATGCGCCCCGCAGGGATGTCCAGGTCAACGCCATCAAGGGCCAGGCTTTTGCCATAGCGGAGCCTGACGCCCTGCAGGCGGGCAACCGGCGCCGCCGGATTGCAGTCTGGTGTGGTAGGCGAACTTTCGCTCATGGCAAGAGGTTGGCCTGCAATTCGGCCGGCCAGGAGGCCTGCGGATCGAGTCGCACGTAGGCCATCCCAGGCAGGCCGGTCTTGACGTCGGCAATGTACTTTCTGAGCAGGGCCTCGGGAATTTTGGCCTTGATCCGGAACATGAGCTTCTGCCGCTCGCTGGCGGTTTCGACGGTTTTCGGCGTGAACTGGGCGACAGCGGCGACAAAAGAAACCTGGGCCGGCACCACATACTCCGGGGCGGCATCGAAGACCAGCCGCACCTCGGAGCCGATGGCGACTCGACCCGCCTCGGCCGTGGGAAGAAAGAACGTCATGTGGGCATCGGCCAAGTCGATCATGTTCAGCACGTTGCCCCCGGCGGCGAGGACCTCACCGGGCTGAGCCACTCGATACTGGACACGGCCGTCGCGCGGCGCCTTCAACACGCTGTCGTCGATGTCCGCCCCGATCCGCTCTATGGTCGCCCGCGCCGCCTCGACATTCGATTCGGCGCTGATCACCTGCGACCGAGCTGTGGCGATGGCCGCATCGGCCACTTTCACCTGGGCCTCGGCCGCATGGAGAATCGCCTGCGCGCTCAGAAACATGGCACGATCATCGTCCACCTGCTGGGCGGCAACCGCCTGGTCGGAAAGCAATGCCTCCGAGCGCTCCAGACGCCTTTTCGCCGCCCCGACCTCCGCCTGTCGCTGAACCACCGTGGCCTGCGCAGCCGCTTTCTCGCTTTGCCGTTGGGCCACATGACTGCGAGCGGCCTCAATGGCGTTCTGCGCCTGGCGCAGCAAGGCTTCCGCTTCCCTCTTCTGGGCCTCAAGGGCGGCAGTATCCATTTCTGCCAGGACTTGCCCGGCGGTGACGAATTCGCCTTCGTTCACCAGGATTGCCTTGACCCGACCGGCAATTTTGGCAGCGATGTCGATTTCCACCGCCTCGAGGCGGCCATTGCTGCTGGCGAATCCCTCTGGCAGACCTTTTTCCCGCATCGATTGCCAGAAGAAAAGGGCGCCGCCGACGCCAACGACGAGGACGGCAATGAGCAGCCCCATTTTTTTCGTTTTAGACATCGTTCAACCTCTGTCCACCCCCTGGCCG